>Ga0209581_1000557_pt1:57500-71944 | contig 71944 bp, 66 predicted proteins | sample Coa_R2_FD_187160 | JGI IMG/M metagenome (GOLD analysis project Ga0209581, IMG submission 187160) | Surface soil microbial communities from Centralia Pennsylvania, which are recovering from an underground coalmine fire - Coalmine... | ecosystem: Environmental > Terrestrial > Soil >...
ATCCATAGGCGGGGGAGGCGAACCCGGCGAACTGAAACATCTCAGTAGCCGGAGGAAAGGACATCAAACGAGACTCCGCGAGTAGTGGCGAGCGAAAGCGGATGAGGCCAGTGGTCTCTCTCTTGTCTACCAGAACCGTCTGGAAAGGCGGGCCGGAGCGGGTGACAGCCCCGTATGGGACAGGCGGAGAGGGGCCCTCGAGTAGGGCGGGACACGTGCAATCCTGTCTGAAGATGGGGGGACCACCCTCCAAGCCTAAGTACTCCTCAGTGACCGATAGTGCACCAGTACCGTGAGGGAAAGGTGAAAAGCACCCCGATGAGGGGAGTGAAAGAGTTCCTGAAACCGGATGCCTACAAGCAGTCGGAGCGGGCTCACCGAAGGTGAGCCCGGAGGACAGAGGACAGAAGACAGAAGACAGAGGGGCGCGGTGCCTGATCTGTCGTCTGCCATCTGTCCTCTGTCCTCTGAGAGCTCGCCTTCGGCGAGCCCGTGACGGCGTACCTCTTGTATAATGGGTCAGCGAGTTGGTCTTGGTAGCGAGCTTAAGCCGGTAGGCGGAGGCGCAGCGAAAGCGAGTCCGAAAGGGGCGAATGAGTTACCAGGATCAGACCCGAAACCGGGTGATCTAGCCATGGGCAGGTTGAAGGTGCGGTAACACGCACTGGAGGACCGAACCCACTTCTGTTGCAAAAGCAGGGGATGACCTGTGGCTAGGGGTGAAAGGCCAATCAAACTCGGAAATAGCTGGTTCTCCGCGAAATCTATTGAGGTAGAGCGTCGATCGCTCACCGCCGGGGGTAGAGCACTGGATGGGCTAGGGGGGCGCGAGCCTTACCAAACCCAACCAAACTCCGAATACCGGCGAGTGGAGGTCGGCAGGCAGGCTATGGGTGCTAAGGTCCGTAGCCGAGAGGGAAACAGCCCAGACCGCCAGCTAAGGTCCCGAAATCATGGCTAAGTGGGAAAGGATGTGGGAAGGCCAAGACAACCAGGAGGTTGGCTTAGAAGCAGCCATCCTTTAAAGAAAGCGTAATAGCTCACTGGTCTAGCCAAGCCGTCCCGCGCCGAAAATGTAACGGGGCTGAAGCCATGTACCGAAGCTGCGGGTTCCAGAGGACAGAAGACAGATGACGGAAGACGGACGAGCGGTCGCCTCGTTCGAGAAACGCGAAGTCTTCCAGCGCGCCTATCGGGTGTCGCTGGAGGCGCATCGGGCGAGTTTGGAGTTCCGAAGATCGAACAGCATGCGTTGGCCGATCAACTGCGGCGGGCGAGCAAATCCATCTGCGCGAACCTCGCGGAGGGTTTTGCCCGGCAGAAGCGGTCGAAGGCGGAGTTCCGACGGTTTCTCCAGATGGCGCTCGGGTCGAGCGACGAGATGCGGGTTTGGCTGCGGTATTGCCTGGATCTGGGCTATATCGGCGAGCCGGGCTGGCAGCACTGGCGAGACGAGTATCAGAGGGTCTCAAGGATGCTGCAGGGCCTGCATCGCAAGGCGGAAGGGCGATCTTCCGTCCTCCGTATTCTGTCTTCTGTCCTCTGCGAGCGGTAGCGGAGCGTTCCGTAAGGCGGTGAAGGTGAGCCGCGAGGCTTGCTGGAGCTATCGGAAGCGAGAATGCTGACATGAGTAGCGATAAAGAGGGTGAGAAACCCTCTCGCCGCAAGTCCAAGGGTTCCTGCGCAAGGTTAATCCGCGCAGGGTTAGCCGGCCCCTAAGGCGAGGGCGACAGCCGTAGTCGATGGGAATGGGGTCAATACTCCCCAGCCTGGCAGGTGTGACGAAGGCCGAAAGCGGTCATCCCTGAGTGGATTGGGGTGGCGGCCTGGGACTTCCAGGAAACAGCCCTGCCGTATAGACCGTACCCGAAACCGACACAGGTGGACTGGTAGAGCATACCGAGGCGCTTGAGAGAACGGTGTTGAAGGAACTCGGCAAAATGCCCCCGTAACTTCGGGAGAAGGGGGCCCCTGTTCCGGGCAACCGGGATGGGGGGGCACAGAGTAGGGGGTGGCGACTGTTTACTAAAAACACAGGGCTCTGCGAAGTCGCAAGACGACGTATAGGGTCTGACGCCTGCCCGGTGCCGGAAGGTTAAGAGGAGGGGTTCACGCTCCGAATCGAAGCCCCGGTAAACGGCGGCCGTAACTATAACGGTCCTAAGGTAGCGAAATTCCTTGTCGGGTAAGTTCCGACCTGCACGAATGGCGTAACGACTTCCCCGCTGTCTCCAACACCGGCTCAGCGAAATTGAATTCTCCGTGAAGATGCGGAGTACCCGCGGTCAGACGGAAAGACCCCGTGCACCTTTACTACAGCTTTGCAGTGGTATTAGGGAGTGGATGTGTAGGATAGGCGGGAGGCTTTGAAGCGAGGGCGCCAGCTCTCGTGGAGCCGTCCTTGAAATACCGCCCTTCTGCTTCCTGATATCTAACCGCGTCTCGTCATCCGGGACCGGGACCCTGCATGGCGGGTAGTTTGACTGGGGCGGTCGCCTCCCAAAGAGTAACGGAGGCGCGCGATGGTGGGCTCAAGCTGGTCGGAAATCAGCTGTTGAGTGCAATGGCATAAGCCCGCCTGACTGCGAGAGCGACAGCTCGAGCAGAGACGAAAGTCGGCCATAGTGATCCGGTGGTTCCAAGTGGAAGGGCCATCGCTCAACGGATAAAAGGTACGCCGGGGATAACAGGCTGATGACGCCCAAGAGTCCATATCGACGGCGTCGTTTGGCACCTCGATGTCGGCTCATCACATCCTGGGGCTGGAGCAGGTCCCAAGGGTATGGCTGTTCGCCATTTAAAGTGGTACGTGAGCTGGGTTTAGAACGTCGTGAGACAGTTCGGTCCCTATCTGCCGTGGGTGTACGAGACTTGCGAGGCCCTGTCCCTAGTACGAGAGGACCGGGATGGACGCACCTCTGGTGTACCGGTTGTGGCGCCAGCCGCATCGCCGGGTAGCTATGTGCGGACGGGATAACCGCTGAAGGCATCTAAGCGGGAAGCCCCCCTCAAAACCAGGTCTCGCCTGAGAGCCGTGGCAGACCACCACGTCGATAGGCCGGGTGTGAACGCGCAGCAATGCGTTGAGCTAACCGGTCCTAATCGCTCGATCGGCTCGATCCCGCCCGGCGCGATCCGAACGGATCGCACCGGACCCGCCACGCGCAGCGGCAAGCGCCGCCCGCGCGTCCCGCGCGAAGACGCTCTTCCTCGTCCGAAAGCTCTAAGCCGTAAGCTTTGAGCCAAGACCGACAGCCGACAGCTCAAAGCTTGCAGCCCACAGCTCAGAGCTTACACGACCGCTTCGCCGGCCTGGTGGCCATAGCGAGGGGCAAAACACCCGATCCCATCCCGAACTCGGCCGTGAAAACCCTCTGCGCCCATGGTACTGCGTCTCAAGACGCGGGAGAGTAGGTCGCCGCCAGGCCCGCCAAGCGGTCCTTCGACAGGCTCAGGATGAGGCTTCGATACGCCTCAGGACGAGGCGCAGACGACAGGACCCCCCCGGCCGCACGCTCTCTTTCCCCCGAGGAGCCCACACCCTGGGCCCCCCTCTCTCTTCCCATCCCCGCGGGGTGGAGCAGCCCGGTAGCTCGTCAGGCTCATAACCTGAAGGTCACCAGATACAAACCACTGATATCACAAGAGAAAACCCGCCAAGATGGCGGGCTTTCTGCTGCTGATATTGTAGGGATGGAAGCGCTGTGGAAGCACAGGGCAAGGTCCACAGACTCCGTCGAGAATCAGCCCAAAAATTGAGCACCTGCGCCGTGGACGGGTGGATAGAGCCCCGCACGAAACGTCCATACTATGCCTCCATTTGGGCTTCAATTTTCGAGGCGGTCAATGGACGCGTGGAAGTTTTCGCCGGCGGGACGCACCGCGACCTTGGCAAATTGGCGCAAGGCTCCGCACAACAAGTGGTCGCTGGGGCATGTCAGGGAGATCCTGCCTTCGGCTCCGATCGAGGCCGGGCCGCCGGGTCATCCGTTCGCCATGAAACCGGCCAGCCTCGAATCGCTCACCTTCAGACATGGCGAGCAGACGCTGTCCGTAGCCGAGGCGATCGACACGACCGATACCGATGCCTTGCTGGTTCTCCAAAGCGGCAGGGTCCTTCTGGAGCGCTACGCCCAGGGACATTCCGCTGCCACGCAGCACCTCGTATTTTCGATCAGCAAATCCATGGCCGCCGCGCTCGCCGGGGTCTTGGTTGCGCAGGGAAAGCTGGACTGCTCGCGGCAGGTCACCGATTACGTCCCTGAACTTCATGGTTCGGGCTTCGCTGGCGCGAGCGTCCAGAATCTTCTCGACATGACGGTCGCGGTGGCGTTCGAAGAGGAATACGAAACGACGGACAGCGATGTGCTGCGTTACCGCCGCGCATCGGGCTGGGACCCGCCGATGCCGGATACCGTGACCGGCATCCGACCCTATGTTTGCGGGCTAGACGGAAGCGGGAATCCACATGGCGAGATCTGTCAGTATTGCTCCGTCTGCACCGACGTGCTCGGGTGGGTTATCGAGCGCGTCGGCGGCGCTTCCTATCCGACCCTGTTCTCCGAGCTGATCTGGAAGCCGATGGGGGCGGAGAGCGATGCCTATATCGTGCTCGACCCCTTTGGCGTGCCGCGGACGGCCGGCGGAATCTGCGCCACACTGCACGACGTCGCGCGCTTCGGGACTTTGATGCTGTACCCGGCGACGAAGGGTCCCATTCCTTTGGCCGGATTCGTCGCAGACACATTCGGCAACCGCAACAAGAAAGCCTGGAAGCTGGGAAACCTCGCCTATTTCCTCGAAGAGGGCGCGTACCGGAACCAATGGTATCTCGATGATGATCGCCCCAGCGTCTGCATGGGGGTCGGGATCCATGGCCAGTGGCTCTACGTCGATCGCGACAAAGAGCTCGTCATCGTGAAGTTCTCGTCGCAGCCTGTGCCCGTGGCCGTCGAGACCGACGCGCTGGTTATGGCATGCCTCAGCTCCATCGCAGCATCGCTTTAGCGAGCCCGCGAATGCGCAAGATCAGGGAATTCGGCGAATGACGACCCGACCGATATTCGGCATCGCGCCTTCCGCGCGCCTGCGCCCCTCGCCGTTTTTCGCGGCGACGCTGGCGGAGGGGGTGACCAGCTTTACGATTTACAATCGGATGCTGATGCCGACCGGATACGGCGACCCGGAAGGAGAGTATTGGCGGCTCATCAATGGCGTTGCTCTGTGGGACGTTGCCGTCGAGCGGCAAGTTCAGCTGCAAGGCCCGGATGCGGCACGGCTGGCGCAGAGCCTTAGCACGCGAGATCTTGCGAAATGCAATGGTGGACAGGGCCGATACGTCGCGCTCTGCAACCATGCTGGCACGCTCATCAACGATCCGATCGTGCTGAAATTGGCAGAGGATCGCTTCTGGCTGTCGATCGCCGATTCCAACATTCTCTTCTGGGCGCGCGCAGTTGCAGCCGAGCGACGGTGGAACGTCGAGGTCACGGAACCGGACGTATCGCCCTTGGCCGTTCAGGGGCCGAAGGCGGAGGAGGTGGTTGCGGCAGTCCTGGGCAATTGGGTGCGAGACCTAGGCCGCTTCAAGTTCCGGGAAACCGAGGTCGAAGGCATTCCCGTCGTCGTCGCGCGATCGGGCTGGTCCAAGCAGGGCGGATTCGAGCTCTACCTCATGGACGGCTCGAAGGGCATCGCGCTCTGGAACATCGTGCGGGAAGCCGGTCGGCCTTGGGATATCGGTCCGGGCAACCCGAACCTATGCGAGCGCATCGAAGGGGGCCTCCTTTCCTATGGCGGCGACACCGACGACGCTACCAACCCATTCGAGGTGCGGCTGGGTCGATACGTCGATCTCGACCTGCCGGACGAGGTGATCGGAATCGCGGCTTTGCGCCGCATCCATGCCGAGGGTCCCCGGCGTCATCAGCTTGGGGTCGTCCTGGAGGGCGAAACGCCCGTGGAGCCGAGCTTCGTGTGGTTCGACATCGAGCGGGATGGACGGAAAATCGGCTCGATGACGAATTGCGTGTGGTCGTACCGCATGCGCCGCAATATCGGCTTCGCGCTCGTCGCGATCGAGTGCGCACCGGGCGACGATGTCCGGGTCGTGATGGACGGCCGTCCAGTACCGGGTCGGCTCGTAGGGCTTCCCTTTATCCGCTAGTCGGCGTCCAATACTCGGCGCCGTTTGTCGGGAATACGGACGGGCTGCTGCCTTCGATGTACCTCAAGAGCGCATATTCCGACGCGATAGCCCAGGAAGCATCGCTTCCTGGCTGGGTCCAGGAATACCGGCAGGTCTCGCCTGGACGGTTCGACGGAAGCGTATCGGCGCTCCTCTACCCGGGACTGAGTATCCTCAGAGAGCGCATCAATGTGTCGACCGAGCAGCTTTTCTCGGCGCCGCCGAACAGCTTGGTCTTCTACTACTATTATGATTCTCAGGCGGGCCCAGGACAGTTCGTATGGGGCGGCGACAATTCCTCGCCGGCGGGATTTGCCTTCGATTGGCACGACCGCGTCGGGATCATGGGGGTCGACAGCGATCTTTTGATGGTGGTCATCGATCACGACGAGTCGTTTGACCAAGTCACGCGGCAGTCGGGGTGTTGCCGTGGCACTTCCGCCGAGCAAGCCGAGTTTATCGCGCAATGGCTGCTCGCAGTGCTGCATACGCTCGGCGACGCGTCATACGCCGATGACACGCGCCGCCAGCTGAATGCGGTTCTGCCCGATCTCATCCGGGATCGACTGACTCTGCTCTTGCAGCAAAGCGAGTTGGTCCAGGTCCCGGAGGTCGTGAACGCAGAGGCGATCTATCGCAAAGCGCGCGACTGGATTCATGATGCGCCGGCGGAGTTTCCCACCGTTTCGGCGGTCTCCCGGGCGCTCGGCCTCGCGCCTTCCGTCTTGCGCCGAGCCTGCGCGCAATACACCGGCACGTCGTTCGAGCATTTTCTCATCCTGCTCCGGCTCAACGGTGCGCGCCGGGAGCTGATTGCGGCGCGCGGCCGAAAGCGCCGGGTCTGCGACATCGCGATGGATTGGGGTTTCATGCATTGGAGCCGTTTTGCTGCGCGATACCGTGAGCTTTTCGGCGAGACGCCGTCGGAGACACTCTCTCATGGCGGAAGGCGCTAGCTCCCAGCGAATTGCCGACGCTCCAGCGTGAGCAGATTTTGAGCATCGGATGACGGCCCGCATGGCTAGCTGGGTCAATGTCGGCGTGCTAGCCATGGCCAAACTTCGACGGGACGATCATGACCGTATCGCATAGCGAGGGGCTGGCAGGCGCCTCCGTTCGAGCTGCTCCAAGCGAGGCCGGCGAAATTGCTCCGCTGGTGCAACCGTGGCCGCGCGCGGGCGGCATCGGCGCTACAAGCTTGGGCCCGATCATCTCGGGCGATGGCGTCTATGTCGAGGATGCCCAGGGACGACGCCTCATCGACGGACCTGCCGGAATGTGGTGCGTCAATGTCGGGCATCGCAACAAGGCGCTCGCCGACGCGCTGCACGACCAAGCGATGCAGCTGACCTATACGTCGCCGTGGTACACGAGCAACAACCCCGCGGAAACCCTCGCTCGCGCGCTTGCCGACCGAGCACCCGGCGACCTCAAGCACGTCTTCTTCACGACCGGCGGATCATCGGCTGTGGAGACGGCTCTCCGTCTCATGCAGTTCTACAACAACGTGCGGGGGCGTCCGGAGAAGAAGCTGATCGTGTCGCGCCACGGTGGCTATCATGGCTCGACCTATCTCTCGGCCTCGTTGAACGGGCGCCCGCGCGTCGATGACTGGATGGATAGTGCGACAGGTTTGACGTGCAAGCTTTCGTGCCCGGATCCGTTTCGCCGTCCCGCTGGCGTGAGCCGCGACGCATTCGAAGATTTTCTCGAAGCCGAGTTCCGCGAGCTAATCGAGCAGAAAGGCGCGGAACGCATAGGGGCTTTCATCGCCGAGCCGGTACAAGCCTCGGGAGGCTTGCTGGTCCCCACCGAACACTATCTCGAACGCATGCGCGCCGTCTGCTCGGAGCACGATATCCTGTTCATCGCCGACGAGGTCGTCACCGCGTTCGGACGGCTTGGACACATCTTCGCCTCGCGGGACGTCTTCCGCGTTCAACCGGACATGATCACCTTCGCCAAGGGCGTGACCTCGGGGTATTTCCCGCTGGGCGGCGTCATGGTTTCGGCACGGATCTTTGAGGAGCTACGGCGCTCGAACCATCCCGACGCGATGTTCCTCCACGGATTCACCTATTCCAGTCATCCCATCGGCTGCGCTGTCGCACTGCGCAATCTGGAGCTGCTCGAGAACGGCATTCTCGACCATGTGAGATCATTGTCGGGATATTTCCAGGAGCGGATGAAGACGCTTGCGTTCCTCGCGCTCGTCGGTGACGTGAGGGTCTGCGGGTTGATGGCCGGCGTCGAATGCGTAGCCGACCGCACGAGCAACAATCCTTTGCAGCTCGACCTCGATGTCGGCAAGCGGATCGACCGCCACTGCCAGGAACTCGGCCTGCTGGTCAGGCCTCTGATCAATATGTGCGTAATATCGCCGCCGCTGGTCATTACCAAGGATCAAGTCGACCAGCTGGTTGAGATCCTGCATAAGGGTATCTCATTGACCATGGATGATCTTGTCCGCGAACGGCTTTGGCTTGGGCGATCGGAATGAGGCCGGTCAAAAGTCCACGACCGATCAGCTGGGTTCGCGTGCCGGCGGCGATCCGAGGGCTTGAGCTGCGAGCGCCAGGCTTTGTCGGCTCATGGCACATCGCGTCATTTCGCTGCAACGCGGCGATCACGTCACTTAGGAGCGAAGCCGACATAATTCGGTGCGCGAAGCCTGCCGGATTTATGAGTACACGGCCAGGAGAGCATTGAGGAGCGCGCCTGGTTCATAGCGAGCTTGGATCAACAGCTAAAAACCGCCGGGAGCAGTTTCGATGACCTGTTCTCGGGACGGTGGCCCCCAGGGCTCCACGGCATAGGACCGCCCATGATAAAGCAGGCCATCGAAGACGTGAGGCTCATGCGCAGTTTCACGCTTCTCGGGATCGAGATGATCGTCTTTGGGGCGCTTTGCCTGCTTGCTCGTGACGGCATTGAGCTTCAGAGCTTGGTCAACGGGCTACACAAAAGCGTCATCGAGGAACCATTGGGGCACCACTCTTGAGGCAGATCAATGGCTTATAAGGATTTTGGTGCCCAGGGGCGGAATTGAACCACCGACACGCGGATTTTCAGTCCGCTGCTCTACCAACTGAGCTACCTGGGCGTACCGCATCGGGCGGGCGGCGGGTTATAGACAAAAGCCGCGGACCTGTCCAGCGCCGCGCCGGCTCCGCCCTGCGGGATCGCGGCGAAAATCGGCCGTCTCATTCTTCATCCTCGCCGCGCGGCGCGGCCTCCTCCGCCGGCTCCTCGGCCGGAATGTGATAGACGCCTTTCAGCCAGCGGCCGAGATCGATCTCGGCGCAGCGGGGCGAGCAGAAGGGACGGTGCCGCGGCTGCGCTGGCTTGCCGCAGATGGGGCAGGGGCGCGGGCGGGGGGCCTCGGTCTCGGGTGTCTCGCGCGCATTCATGTGCCTTAGATAGGATCGGCTGGCCGAATGGCGAAGCCGTCGCGCGGCAGCGCGGGATCCGCGCGGATCTGGAGCGGCCGCGGCAGCCGCGCCTCGAGCGTGCGCCGCGCCGCGGCGGCAGGGCCGTCGAGCGCCGCCGCGACCTCGGGATGGAGCTCCATCGCGACACCGCGGCCGGGCGCCGCTTCGGCTTGCCGCCTCGCCGCGCGCAGCGCCGCCAGCGCCGTCGTCAGCGCGCTTTGCCGCCAGCCGCCGCCGGGCAGGCGCTCGCCCAGAATCTCGGCGAGCGGCGGATGGCGCCGGCGCCGCGCCAGCTCGATGTGGCCGAGCCGCGTCCAGCCGAGGAGCTGCGGCGCGGCGGGATCGCCGGCGAGAGCGTCTGCAAGCGCGGCGGCCACGGCCTCGCGGTCGGCGCGGCGGGGCATTGAGATGAAGTCGATGACGATGGCGCCGGAGAGGTTGCGGAGACGAATCTGCCGCGCCGCTTCCGCGGCGGCCGCCCGGTTCACCTCCAGGATGGCCTGCCGGCTCGAGCCGCGGTCGGCGCCGGCCTGGCTCGAATCGACATCGATGACGGTCATGGCCGCGGTCTCCTCGATGCGGAGCGCGCCGCGGCCGCCGGGGAGCGAAACGCGGGGCGCCGTCGCCGCCTCGACCGCCTCGCCGACTCCATGACGGTCGAAGAGCTCGCCGCTTCCCTGATCGAGTTCGAGACGCGCCGCGAGCTCGGGCCCGATGCGGGCGAGCCAGGATCGCGCCTCGGCAAAGCCGGCGCGGTCGTCGATGACGTAGCGGTCGGGCGGATCCTCGGCGACAGCGTCGAGCAGGCGGGCGAGGGGGCTCATCGCTTCGGCGAGGAGCGCCGGGGGGGAGGCGCGCGCCGCGGTTTCACGAATCCGCGCCCATTGCCCGCGCAGACGCGCGAGCTCCGCGCGCACGGCCTCGTCGGCGGCGCCGATCGCAGCGCGGCCGAAGGCGACGCCCTCCTCGGGCGGCAGCGCGCCTTGGACGAGGCCGGCGAGACGGGCCTGCTCCTCGGCCGGGCAGCCGCGCGGATAGCTGAGCCGCGGGCGCGTCGGCGTCAGGGCGAGGAGGCGTCCCGAAAGGCGCAGGCGCAGCGTGAGCCCGGCCGCCTTCTCGCCCTGGGCATCGCGCTTCACCTGCACGAGGAGCGTCCGCCCCTCCTGGAGCCAGGCCGCGATGCCGCGCGCTGCCGTCTCCGGCGTCGCGGCGTCGCGCGCATCCTCTTCGCTGAGGAAAGCGGGGCGGTCGAGGCCGAGATCGACGAGCGCGGCGGGGAGCGCTGGCAGGAGGCGCAGCACGCGGCCCAGATGGATTTCGCCGATCCGGCTGCCTTGCCCGAGGCGCTCGACGCGGAGCTCGACGAGGCGGCCCTCGGCAACGAGCGCGCCCCGCACCTCGCCGGGGGAGACCGAGATGAGGAGGGTCCGGCTCACGCCTCGCTGCGGAAGCCGCGGCCGGCAAGGAGCGCCGCGGTCTCGAAGAGCGGCAGACCGACGATATTGGAATAGGAGCCGCTGATCCAGCGCGCGAAGACCGCCGCCCGCCCCTGGATCGCATAGCCCCCCGCCTTGCCGCGCCACTCCTCGCAGCGGAGATAATCCTCGATCTCCTCGAGGGTGAGGCGCTTGAAGGCGACGACCGTCTGGACGAGGCGCTGGGCGAGCGCGCCCGCCGGGGTCACGAGGGCGATCCCGCCATGGACGCGGTGCCGCCGGCCCGACAGCAAGGCGAGACAGCGCCGCGCCGTCGCGGCGTCCTCGGCCTTCGGCAAGATGCGGCGGCCGCAAGCGACCACCGTATCGGCGGCGAGGATGAAGGCGCCCGGGTGCCGCGCCGCGACGGCGCGCGCCTTCTCGGCGGCAAGGCGCCGCGCATGCTGCGCCGGCAGCTCCTGCCGCTGCGCCGCCTCGTCGAGATCGGCGGGATCGACGGCGTCGGGGACGAGGCCGATCTGGCGCAGCAATTCGAGACGGCGCGGCGAGGCGGAAGCGAGGACAAGGCGCGGCGGCGGGGGAGGCGGTGCCATCGGCGCTGATGCCGCGCCCGGCGCTATTTGAAGCGGAAGGTGATACGGCCTTTGGTGAGGTCGTAAGGCGTCATCTCGACATTGACGCGGTCGCCGGCGAGCACGCGGATGCGGTTCTTGCGCATCTTGCCGGAGGTGTGCGCCAGCACTTCGTGATTGTTGTCGAGCTTGACGCGGAACATCGCGTTGGGCAGCAGTTCAGTGACCGTGCCGGAGAATTCTATGAGATCCTCTTTCGCCATATCCGCCCGTCGATTGCCCCCGATTCTTTGATTGATCGCCTGCGAACCTACGAAATCGCCCCAATACATCGTTGCGGCGCCAGTGGCGGTCAAGCAATTTCGCAAGGGCGTGGGCGGGCCTCGCTCAAAAATGCCCTGCCGGTTGCGGCGGGAAGCGCTCGAGTATGCGCCGCATCAAATGGTCGCGGACGGCGCGATAGGCGTCGAGCCGGATCTCGCGGCTCCCCTCGACGACGCTCGGGTCGAGCACCGGCCAGAACTCGACGACGCAGTCCATGGTCCGCGTCAGCTCGACGGCGCTGTGCTGCGCTTCCGGCGACAGCGAGACAACGAGGTCGAAGGAGGTGTCTTCGAGATCCTCGAAGCTCTTCGCGCGATGGCGGCGGATGTCGATCCCGATCTCGTCCATGACGACGACGGCGAAAGGGTCGAGCTCGGCGACGCGGATTCCGACGGAATCGACATAAAGGCGCTTGCCGTGGTGGTGCTTCAGGATCGCCTCCGCCATGGGCGAGCGGATGGCGTTGTGAGTGCAGGCAAAGAGCACGCTGGATGGCGGCCGCCCATGCCCGCCCGCTGTCGCGCCCACCGCCGTTCAACCCCTGATATGAAGGACGCAGAGCAGCGTGAAGAGGCGGCGCGCGGTATTGAGGTCGAGCGCCACCTTTTCGGCAAGGCTGTCGCGCAGAAGCTCGGAGCCCTCGTTGTGGAGCCCGCGCCGCCCCATGTCGATGGCTTCGATCTGCATGGGCGAGGCGCGCTTGATGGCGGTGAAGTAGCTCTCGCAGACGAGGAAATAGTCCTTGATGATGCCGCGGAAAGGCGCGAGCGGCAGCAGGATGCGCTCCAGCGGCTCGTCGTCGAGGCTGCGCAGGTCGAGGACGAGGCGATTGTCTTCGAGGCTGAGGCGGAGGTGGAACGGGCCGGGCTGCCCCGAAATCGGCTCGAAGCTGTTCTCCTCGAGCAGATCGAAGATCGCCACCTGCCTCTCGTGCTCGATATCGGCGTTGCGGCGCACGACTGATTTCTCGTCGAGCGTGATCTTGGCGATGCGCTGCTTCGCCGGCATCGCGTCCCGCGCTCAGGAGCGGTCGAGGCGGATCGCGACCGAGAGGGCATGCGCGCCGAAGCCCTCGGCCTCGGCGAGCCGCACCGCCGCCGGGCCGATGGCGGCGAGCGCCGCCTGATCGCAGCGCACGAGCGATGTCCGCTTCATGAAGTCGATGACGCCGAGCCCGGAGGAGAAGCGGGCGCTGCGCGCCGTCGGCAGCACGTGGTTGGTGCCGGCGACGTAATCGCCGATCGCCTCGGGCGTGTGGCGGCCGAGGAAGACCGCGCCGGCATTGCGCACGCGCGCGGCGAGGGTCTCGGCATCGGCGACCGCGAGCTCCAGATGCTCGGGCGCGATGCGGTCGATGAGCGGCAGCGCCTCGTCCCAGTCGCGGACGAGAATGACGGCTCCGTGCTCCTCCCAGCTTGCGCCGGCGATGGCGGCGCGGGGCAGGCGCGCCAGATGCGCCGTCACGGCCGCGAGAACGGCGGCGGCGAAGCCGGCGTCATCGGTGACGAGGATTGCCTGCGCCGCCGCATCGTGCTCGGCCTGGCTCAAGAGGTCGGCGGCGATCCAGGCGGGGTCGTTGTCGCGATCGGCGAGGACGAGGATCTCCGACGGGCCGGCGATCATGTCGATGCCGACCGTGCCGAAGACGCGGCGCTTCGCCGCCGCGACATAGGCATTGCCGGGACCGACGATCTTGAGGACGGGCGCGATCGTCGGCGTGCCGTAAGCAAGGGCGGCGATCGCCTGCGCTCCGCCGATCCGGTAGACCTCGTCGATGCCGGCAAGCGCGGCGGCGGCGAGCACGAGCGGGTTGAGCTGGCCCTCCGGCGCCGGCACCGTCATGACAAGCCGCTCGACGCCGGCGACCTTGGCCGGTATGGCGTTCATCAGCACCGACGAGGGATAGGCGGCAAGGCCGCCCGGCACGTAGAGGCCGACCGCCGCGATCGCCGTCCAGCGGCTGCCGAGCCGCACCCCGGCGGCATCGGTGAAATCGAAATCCTGCGGCAATTGCCGCCGGTGATAGGCCTCGATGCGATCGGCCGCGAGGCGCAGCGCCGCGAGCGTCGCGGCATCGCAGGAGCGCGCGGCCGCCGCGATCTCCTCCGCCGGCACGCGCAATCCGGCCGCGGTCACATCGAGGCGATCGAAGCGCTTCGTGCAGTCGATGAGAGCGGCATCGCCGCGGGCGCGCACCTGCTCGATGATCGCCGCTGCGGCGGAATCGACATCGGCCGCGGCCTCGCGTTTTGCCGCGAGGAGAGCGGCGAAGGCTTCGGCGAAGCCCGGATCCGACGTGGCGAGCCTACGCGGCATTCGCCACCTCGCGGAAGCGCTCGATCCAGGAGCTGACCTCTTCGGGCCGGGTCTTGAGGGCGGCGCGGTTGACGATGAGGCGGGCGCTCACCTCGGCAACAGGCTCGATCTCGACGAGGCCGTTGGCCCGCAGAGTCGAGCCGGTCTGCACCAGATCGACGATGTAGCGGCAGAGGCC
>Ga0209581_1000559_pt1 | contig 71404 bp, 59 predicted proteins | sample Coa_R2_FD_187160 | JGI IMG/M metagenome (GOLD analysis project Ga0209581, IMG submission 187160) | Surface soil microbial communities from Centralia Pennsylvania, which are recovering from an underground coalmine fire - Coalmine... | ecosystem: Environmental > Terrestrial > Soil > Unclassified ...
CAAGATTCGAGTGGTTACCAGACGATCCTACGGCTTTCGCACCTATGAGGCCATGGAAATCGCGCTGTATCACAACTTGGGACGATTGCCGGAGCCAGAATCAACCCACAGATTCTGCTGAGGAGGCCCTTTTAACAGGCCCCGGGAGGACGCTACGATGCAGGGCCGAAGGCCATAGCGAACTGGCCACTGATTCCCGGATGGACACTCTGTACTTTAGTAAATACTATGTACTATGCGGCGGTGCGGCACAGGCACCGGTTGCGTTATCGGCTCCAGAAGTCCTTTGAAATCTGAGGCTTGCCCCCAACAAGCGATCGTGTCATCGTGCCGAAGACTCTTTTCTCTTTGTGGATACGGCGAGCCAAGGAGTGCCGCCGTCCCGATAAATACCCGGCGCGATTGGAGCAGCATCCTCATGGCTTTTCTTAACTACGGATAAACTATGGGACGTCCGGTAGCCATTCTGCCAAGCGCGCTTGCTTTTCAATGGCGAACTGAATAACGAAGATCGGAGATACAAGGTAACTTCGGTGATAAGTTCAAGCGATTTCTCTGATCTGATGCACTTCTCAGACTGCCGACGCAGGGAAGCCGCACTCAATGTGCGCCTGCTGCCGCTTCCTGATAAACCCGGTAAGCCTCCTCAAACATCTCCTCGCGGCTCTCGAAGCGGCTCTCGTCATAACATGCGAGCGGATGAGCCAGAGCATTGAAGGCGCATTTATTACAATACGTGCACGGCTTCTGCGGTCCGGCCTGGCCGGCGGCAAACTGATTCACCAGATCCGGATTGGCCAGCAATCCCCTGGCAATCGAGACAATGTCGCAATGACACGCCGTTAGCGCGGCGCGGATCGGTTCGGCGTGCTGCCATCCGCCGACGCAGATTACCGTCAGGCCGGATGCCGCCTTGATGCGCGCCGCGTCGGCCTGATTCATCCCTTCGATCAGGGCAGGCACCAACCTTCCATGGCGCCGGAATGGCATTCGCCTCCCCCAGTTCCATGCGAACAAGCGGCGAAACGGTTTGAATTGCAGCAGGAAAAAAGTGGTCGGGACGCGCGTACCCTCGTAATACATCAGGTTGTAGGTGTGCCGGGCGTCATCGGCCGGCAACGCTCCCGCCGGAATACGTGGGTGCGGAAAAGTGTCTCCTTGCGACAGGTGGATGGCGTCTAGCCCGGCCTCCGCGAGCCAGCGGGATACCTCGACGGAGTCGTCGATGGTGTTTCCGGCAGTTCGGCTGAAGGGCGCGGTCCAGGCATTGTGCTCGTCTCGCGCGCTCAGTTTCACGGAGACAAAATAGTCTCGCCCGACCTCGGCGCGCACCGCTGCGATCACCTCCAGGAGCATTCGCGCCCGTGCCTTCAGGCCGCCGCCATATTCGTCGGTGCGGTCGTTAATGGCACTCGATAGAAACTGGTGCAGGAGATACCCGTTGCAGGCGACGATTTCGACGCCGTCCGCTCCGGCGTCGCGGGCGCGCCGCGCCGCTCGCCCATACGCCTGCACCACCTCGTCAATCTCCGACGGATTCATGCGGCGGGCGCGCAAGCCGTGCACAAGGTCCGGCTTGTCGGTTGAGCTCATGCCCGGCATACCGAAGTACTCCTTACGCGCCAGGTCGCGCTGCCGGCCCGAAAAATGTAGTTGAATGATGTAGCGGCAATCGTGCTTGTGGATCTCCCGGACCAGGGTACGCCAGGAAGGGACCTTGTGGTCGTCGTCGATGCTCGCATACCCCGGCACCGCGATTCCGTCCGGCCGGATGCCTGCGTTGGATGAAATGATCGCGCTCACCCCGCCCCGCGCGAAGCGAGTGTCCCAGGCAATGCGAGCGCCGGACATGGATCCGTCATAGTAATCGATGCGGCCGCCGATGCTGGACCGGATAATCCTGTTTTTGAAGGTCAACCCATTCACCGTCAAAGGCTGAAAAATGGGGTCGAGAGAGGACTGCCGCGTCATAGATCCTCCTTTCGTGTGCTCCTAGAGAAAAGTGACCGCGAGGATCGCTATCGAGCCGGTGGAGGGCTCAAGCAACCCCACTGAGCGGGTATCGACCAGGACGCTCGGGCCAAAGTAGGCTGGGTCAAGCCCCGGGGTCTGGATGCCGCCGCCAGAAAATGCCGCAGATGAGAAGGTAAGAGCAGATGTAACGGAATCCGCCGAAGCCATTCCCGCTGTCAGTACGCCGACGCACACCCCGCTGAGTGATCCACTCATCTTCGCGGTAATTCTCCTGGTAGCGTTGCTTTGCTTCGGAAGAAGTTATCAGAGGACACAACTGAGCGTCAATAGAGAGGGAGCGCCCGCTGTGAACACCGAATCGAACCTAAGCCTCGTCAACGCGCGCTGGTCTTCACTAACGACTGCTGCAGACTGCGCAGCGGCCAGTTGCTAAGCCGGCACGGCAGCCCCGGCTGCCAGCATCCAGCTTGCGGGCTTTGCGTGGGATGTTCGGCAAGGCCGGGCCTCAGACTGGATCGCGGCGGATGCGCACCGTCAGTAGCAGGAGGCCGGCGGTCAGGTAGCCGCAGGCCAGGAAGATCATGGCGGTGGTGTAGGAATAGTTGCTGGTCAGCAGATAGCCGACCACCGAAGGTCCGACAAAGCCGCCCAAGTTGCCGATGGCGTTGATCAATCCGATGGAAGCCGCGGCGGCGGATTCGCCGAGAACCAGGGTCGGCAGAACCCAGAAGGGGGGCGGGAACATATAGCCAGCGGCGCTGGTAAGGCACAGCCACAGCAAGACCAGCGGAAAAGGCTGCCCCGGCAGAGCGCTCAGAGTGAAACAGGCGGCGGCCACCAGCAAAGGGATGGCGGCATGCAGTTTGCGCTCGCGGGTGCGGTCGGAGTCGCGCCCGGACCAGAGGACCGAGAGGAAGCCGGCCACGTAAGGCAGACTGGCGAAGGCGGTCGCCACCGGGATGGAGAATCCGGAAGCCCGGCGCAGGGTGGTCGGCAGCCAGAAGGCATAGGCGTAGGAGCCAATATTGGCGCAACTCAAAGCCACCGCCAGCAGCAGCACGTCGCGGTGTCTCAGGGCCTGCCAAGCGCTGATGTGGCCGGCCGCCCTCTTCCGCCGTTTCTCGGCTTCCAGCTCGCCGGCAATCCAGGCGCGTTCTTCCGGCTCCAGCCATTTCGCTTCGCGCGGATGGTCGGTCAGGTAGAAGATCGTGATCAGGCCGAGCAGCACCGCGGGCAAGCCCTGGAGGATGAAGATCCAGCGCCACCCGGCGAGGCCGAACCAGTTGGCTTTCAACAGCGCCGCCGAAATGGGTGCGCCCAGGGCCAGGGATACGGGTATCGCGGTGATGAAGCCCGCCATGGCGCGGGCGCGGTCCTGGCTGACGAACCAGTGCGTCATGTAGACGATGATGCCGGGAAAGAACCCAGCCTCCGCCAGGCCCAGCAGAAAGCGCGCCAGGTAGAACTGGCCCGGCGTGCGGACAAATCCGATCCAGACGGTGCAGAGCCCCCAGGTGATCAGAATGCGCGCCATCCATTTGCGCGCGCTCCAGCGCTCTACCAGCAGCGCCCCGGGAATTTCCAGGACCAGGTAGCCGATGAAAAAGATACCCGCGCCGAAGCCGAAGACCGCCTCCGAGAAGCGCAGGTCGGCGGTCATGTTGAGTTTGGCGAAGGCTACATTGGCGCGGTCCAGGTAGGCGACGATGTAGAGCAGGAACACGAACGGCACCAGGCGGCGCGAGATTTTGCGCCGCGTGCGCTCGGCCAGCGGAACGGCTTGGGCGGCTGCAGGCATGCTGTCACTACCAGTTGCGTGTAAAGCCGGCGGTCCAGCCGCCATCCACCGGCAGGACCGCGCCAGTGATGTAGGAGGACTCGGACGCTGCCAGGAACAGTGCGGCGTGGGCGATGTCCTCCGGAGTGGCCGGCCTGCCGAGAGGGATGAAGCTCAACAGGCTTTCGGCCAGGCTCTGTTGCTCGGGATTGTAGAACAAGGCGCGGGTGCCCGCGGTGAGCGTCGAGCCCGGCGCGATCACGTTGGCACGGATGCCATGCGGCGCCAGTTCCAGGGCGATCGACCGGGTGAAGTTGATCACTCCCGCCTTGGCGGAAGTGTAGGCCAATTGCATGCGGGCGGGAACCATGCCCATCACGGAAGAAATGTTGATGATCGTGCCGCCGCGGCGCGCCACCATGCCGGGGGCGGCCGCCCGGCAGCAGTGAAACACGCCGTCCAGATCCACGCTCAGCACGCGCCGCCATTCGGCTTCCGAAAACTGTTCGATGGTACGCCGGTCGGGACCAGCCGTGTTGACGCCGGCATTGTTGACCAGAATGTCGATGCCGCCGAACTCCCGCTCCGCAACGGCGATCATCTGCCGCACCTCTTCGCTGCGGCTCACGTCTGCCTGGAGGAAGACCGACCGTACGCCGCCCTCGCGGATTTCCCCGACCGTCTGTTCGCCGTCCGGGTGTACGTCGTTGACAGCGACAGCCGCGCCGTTGGCGGCCAGGGCCAGTGCGATGGCCTTTCCAATGCCCATGCGGGCGCCAGTCACCAGGGCAACTTTTCCCTGCAAATCCACTTTCATGCGGGATCCTCCTTAACCCAGCAACTGCCTGACGGCCGCCGCGATTTTCGCGGGCGACGGGAGCATCTCGGCTTCGAGCGCCGGATGGAACGGGTGGGGCACCGGCAGCGCGCAGACCCGGTGAATCGGGGCGTCGAGATAATCGAATGCCTCTTCGCTAACCAGGGCCGATATCTCCGAAACGAAGCTGCAGGTGGCCGGTCCCTCTTCGACCAGCACCAGGCGTCCGGTCTTGCGCACGGAGGCGAGCAGAGTTTCCCGGTCGAGCGGCGCGACCGTGCGGAGATCGATGACTTCGGCGCTCACGTGCGGCGCCAGAAGCTCGGCGGCCTGGAGGGCCTTCCAGACCATCAGGCTGACGGCGGCGATAGTCACGTCGGCCCCCTCGCGGCAGACCCGCGCCTGGCCGAACGGGATGGTGTATTCGCCGGCGGGAACCGGACCCTTGGTGTTATAGAGGGCCTTGTGCTCCAGAAAGATGACGGGGTTGTCGTCGCGAATGGCGGTTTTCAGCAGGCCTTTGACGTCGGCGGCGGTGGCAGGCGTCGCCACTTTCAGCCCGGGCACGTTCGCAAACCAGGGGTAGAAGCAGCGGGAATGGTGCGGGCCGGCGCTGCGCACCGCGCCCATGGCGGCGCGAATCACCAGGGGAACCCGGATTTTCCCGTTGGAGGAGTAGTGAACCGTGGCGGCCTGCTCCACGATCTGGCCCATGGCTTCCATGACCATGTCCAGGAACACGATGTCCACGATGGGCCGGAAGCCGGCCATGGCCGCGCCCACGCCGAGGCCGGTGGTGCCCATTTCCGAGATGGGCGTATCCCGCAGGCGATGGTCGCCGAACTCCGACCACAGGCCGCGCGCCTGGCGGAAGTTGCCCCCGCGCGGTCCGATGCCCTGCCCCATGTAGAACACCTTGGGATCGCGCCGCATCTCTTCGCGGAGTGCTTCGATGCCCGCATCCACGTAGCTGATCTCCCGTTCGGCCGGCGGTTCCTGGCTGCGCGACTCTATGGCTGGTGTGGTCACTGGATCTCCTTGGACGGCTCAGGCAAACACGTGCTCCAGAACGGTCTCGGGCGAGGGCTCGGGGCTGTTGCGGGCGAACTCCTCGGCGGCCCGCACCAGGGCGCCGGCTTCTTCGTCGATGCGCTGGAACTCCTGTTCGCTGGCCAGGCCGGACGCGATCATCCGGTCGCGCAGCGTGCGCAGCGGGCAGCGCTTTTTCCAGGCCTCGACTTCTTCCCTGGTTCGATACGCGGTGCCGGGGTCGCCCTCATGGTGTCCCACCGTGCGGTAGGTTTTGCACTCGACGAGCGTGGGGCCCCCGCCCGAGCGCGCGCGGGCGATGGCCTGGCCGGCAACTTCGTACACCGCCAGGACATCGTTACCGTCCACCTGCACGCCGGGGATGCCATAGGCCGGCCCGCGCGTCGAGACATCCGTGTTGCGGGTGGCGCGCGCGAAGGCCATCTCGGTGGCGTACATGTTGTTCTCGCATACGAACACGGCCGGCAGGTTCCAGGCGGCGGCCAGGTTGATGCCCTCGTGGAAGGCGCAATTGTTGACTGCGCCGTCGCCGAAGAAGGACACGGCCACGCGGTCCCCGCCTTCCAGGCTGGCCGCCAGGGCGGCTCCGGCGCCGATGGGGATACCCGCGGCCACAATGCCGTTGGTGCCCAGAAAGCCGTATTCGGGCGCGTAGATGTGCATGCTGCCGCCGCGCCCCCCGCAGCAGCCGGTGGCCTTGCCCCAGATTTCGGCGAAGATCTCGCGCGCCGGAATGCCCTTGGCGAAGGCGTGCCCGTGGCCGCGGTGGGTGCTGGTGACGTAGTCCGAGCGCCGGAGGTGGGCGCACACACCCGCGGCCACTGCCTCCTCGCCCACGTACAGATGAATGAATCCGGGCATCACGCCCGAACGATAGACTTCCTGGAGCTTCAACTCCAGTTGCCGGATCTCCGTCATGATGCGATATAGCGCCAGAGCCAGCTCTTTGTCGACGGCCACCTTGCCTCCTCGTCCGCCGGCGGCGAACGCATCAAAGTTTAGAACACGAGAGCGGCGGAGTTGTCAAGACAGCGGCGCTCGCGCGCAGGCGGTTGTCGCATACAATAGCGTTCCTGGAGGGAAGAAATGGCGGCTGAGCTGGTGATGCCTCAACTGGGGCTAACCATGACCGAGGGCAAGGTCCTGCGCTGGTACAAGCAGGCGGGGGAGACTTTCGCCGCCGGGGAGCCCCTCTTTGAAGTCGAAACCGACAAGGTCAACATGGATGTAGAGGCCACCGAACCGGGGCGCCTGGTGGAGATCCTGGCGCCTTTGAACGAGACGCTGGCGGTGCGCACCGTTCTGGCACGTTACGAGAAAGAAGGCGCTCCGGCGCTGGCCACCGGGGCGCGGCTGCCCGTCTCACCCCGGGCGCGCAAGCTGGCCGCGGAACTAGGCGTGGATTTGGCGCGCCTCAGCGGCTCCGGACCGGGCGGAAGAATCGTGGAGCAGGACGTGCGGCGGGCGGCCCCCGCGGCACCGCCGGCCGAGACGCCGTCGCGCCTGAGGAGCGCCACCGCCGAGCGCATGACGCGCAGTTTCCAGTCTGCGCCACATTTCTATCTCACGCGGGAAGTGGATGCCTCCGAGCTGCTGCTGCTGAAGAACATGCTTTCGGCCGCGGCTGCCCGGCGCGGCGCGGGCAGGATCAGCATCACGGACCTTCTGCTGAAGGCCCTGGCCCTGAGCGTGGTGGAACACCCCGCAGTCCGGGCTAGCTGGGTGGAGGGCCGCATCCGGCGGCACGAACGGATCTTGCTGGGGGTGGCGGTGGCGCAGGACGCAGGGCTGATCGTTCCGGCCATCCAGGGCGCCGACGCGCTCCCCATCCTGGAACTGGCGCGCGAACGCCAAGCTCTGGTGGAACGGGTGCGGTCGGGACACCTGAGAACGCAGGACTTTGGCGAGACCTGTGCTACGCTCTCGAATCTCGGGATGTACGGGGTGGATCAGTTTCAGGCGATCCTCAATTCGCCGGAAAGTTTGATTCTGGGTGCCGGCCGAATCCGGGAGCGGGTCTGCGCGGTCCACGGCGCGGCGGCCGTGCGCCCCACGCTGCATTGCAGCATCTCGGTGGACCACCGTGTGCTCGACGGGGCACAGGCAGCACGCTTCCTGGGAACGCTGGCGGACATGCTCGAAAACCCCGGGGCACTGCTCGCCTGAGGCCAAAATCGTGGCGCGAATCCACAGCCCGGTATTGTCAATTTCCACATAGCATTTTCGATCTGCGAATCTGCAATCGAGCGCTTGACAGGCCGCAGACGCAGGTGCATATTGAGAGTGGAGACGGAGGTTTGAAAGGGCCTTCCCTCCGGGAATCCCCCTTTCTTAAGGGGGCGATCCCTCGTACGAGGGAGTTCTTAAAAGGAGGAAGTTACATAGAACCAGTCCACATGAAGGGCGGCTACCGACTTCCTCGGCTGGCCGGCTGTTGAGCCTGACGCGCCGCAACGAATTATCGGCAGGCGCCGCGGTACATGCACCGCAGTCATTTTGAGCTGCGACGGCCGGTGCGGAGTGAGCGCAGTTTCTCAGGAGGATTCGGCGGCTGCCCTTTTCGTTTGTAACTCCTCCGTAAGCCTTCCCTTTCCAGCCCTTCCAGTTCCGCTAAACTAGTGGTTTCGTGAACGCCGTCGAATTCCAGGGTGTTTCCAAAAGTTACCCGATCTATGCGGCTCCGGGCGACCGGCTAAAAGAATTACTGACTCTCAACCGGCGTCAGTGCCACAAGGACTTCTGGGCGCTGCGGGACCTCAGTTTCGAGGTGAAGCGCGGCGAAACCTTCTGCATCGTGGGGGAGAACGGGTCGGGAAAGAGCACGCTGCTGCAACTGGTGGCCGGAATCCTGCAGCCCAGCGCGGGTACGGTGTCGGTTCGCGGACGGGTTTCCGCCCTGTTGGAACTGGGGGCAGGCTTCAATCCGGAGTTCAGTGGCCGGGACAACGTGTACCTGAATGGATCGATTCTGGGGCTCACCACCCGGCAGATCGATGAGCGCTACAAAGAGATCACGGACTTCGCCGAAATCGGCGACTTCATTCTCCAGCCGGTAAAGACCTATTCGAGCGGCATGGTCGTGCGGCTGGCGTTCGCCGTGGCCATCAGCGTGGATCCGGAGATCCTTCTGGTGGACGAGGCGCTGGCGGTGGGCGACATCTATTTCCGGCAGCGCTGCATGCGCAAGGTGCACGAACTGCGGCAGCGCGGCGTCACCATCCTGTTCGTCTCGCACGCCGTGGGCGACGTCAAAGCCATCGGAGACCGGGCCTTGTGGCTGGAGCAGGGACGCAGGATGGAACTCGGCGATACGGATCGCGTGGTGGCCAAATACCTGGCGGCCATGGTGAAGAAGGATTCCGCCTATCTGCTCCTGAAGGCGCGCCCGGAAGCGCCCCACCCGGAAGCACTGGTGCGAGCCCCGGAAGTGGCGGAGCACATCCCGAATATCGATCACCGCTATGGCGACGGGCGGGCGGAGGTGCTGGGCATCACGGCGCTCGACGAACATGGCCAGCCCGTGCACTTGCTCGAGCCGAACTCACGGCTGGTCGTGCGCATCAGCGTGCGCGCCAAAGAGGAAGTGCCCATGCCCATCGTGGGGTTCATGATGCGCAATCACCTGGGGGTCGACTTTGCCGGCACCAACACGGCGCGCGAGGGGCACGAACTGCCGGCCATGCGCGCGGGCGAAATCTACACCGTGGATTTTCACGTGGATCTTCCGGAACTGTATCCGGCCTCTTTCTCCCTTTCCCCGGCCATCGCCGACGGCACCCTGCTGGGCTACAAGATGTGCGACTGGATCGATAACGCCATGGCGCTGCAGATGGGCCACTCCGAAGGGCAGATATACGGCTATCTGCATCTGCCCTGCCGCGTAGAGGTGAACTCCCGCCTGAGTCCGGCGGAACCGGAGGCGCGGAGCGCCGGTCTGGCGGAGAGCAGGATTGGCTGAGTTCACCGGCGAACGCGTGATTCCGGACGAGGTGGATCCGGATCTGCTCAACGAGCACCTGGCGCGATACGCCTTTGCCGCGCGGCTGGTGCGCGGCAAGCGGGTGCTGGACGCGGGCTGCGGCGCGGGCTACGGAGCGGCCGAACTGGCCAGAACTGCGGTTTGCGTCGCCGGCGCGGACATTTCCGCAGAGGCCGTGGCCTACGCCCGTGAGCATTACCGTTTCCCCAACCTGTTCTTCGCGCAAGCCTCCTGCGGAGCGCTGCCCTATCCGGACGCGAGCTTCGACCTGGTGGTGGGGTTTGAAGTGATCGAACACCTGACGGACTGGCGGGGCTTCCTGATCGAGGCGCGGCGAGTCCTGGCGCCGAACGGCCAGTTCATTGTCTCCACACCGAACCGCCTGTATTACGGCGAATCGCGGGGCGGGGTGGCGAATCCGTTTCATCAGCACGAGTTCGACTACGAGGAGTTTCGCGGGGAATTATCCGCGGTGTTCCCCTACATTTCGCTGTTCATCGAGAATCACACCGAAGGCGTGGTGTTCCAGCCGGTGGAGCCGGGGGGCACGGCCGAAGTCCGCGTGGATGGCGTCGCGGCCGAGCCGCGGGATGCGCACTTTTTCGTTGCGGTCTGCGCGCATCGGCCGCAAACCGGCAACCCGGCGTACGTCTACATTCCCGGCACGGCGAATGTGCTGCGCGAGCGCGAGCGGCATATCCGGCTTCTGGAGGAGGAACTGCGGACGAAAAACGATTGGCTGGCTCGGTCCCGGCAGGAGCATCAGGAACTGGTGGACCTGTTTCGCCTCCAGAAAGACGAACTCGAGCGCAGCAACCGCTGGGCCGAGGAGCAGAACCGCAAGCTGGAGGAGAAGGGCGCCCGCATCCTGGAACTTCAGGAGGAGGTCGTGCGGGAGCAAGCCGCGGCGCAGGCGGTCGTGGAAGGCTACGAGGTGAAAATCGCTGCCCTCGAGCAGGAATGCCGGAACGCCGCGGAGTGGGCACAGCGCACCAGACACGAACTGGACGAGAAACTCCAGGAGCTGGCGCGGTGCGTGGAGCATCTGACCGCCGCCGAGCAAACCGTCGTAGAGCGCACCGAGTGGGCGCAGCGGCTGGAGGCCGAACTCCAGCACCTACAGGCCCAACTGGCGATGGTGCGGGCCTCCCGCTGGGTGAGAACGGGCCGCAAGCTCGGACTGGGTCCCACGCTCCCCGAGAGCTGATATGGCCTTGCTGCGGCGCCTGATCCGGGCGTTACCCCTGCTGTTGATTTCTCCCTTCCTGCTGGCGGCCAGCACGCTTACCCTGGCGGCCACGGACTTGCTCTGGCTCCTCTTCGGACGCAGGAAAAAGAGCGGGCAGGGGCCGGAAGGCGTCTCCCGTAAAGCGGCCAGCGTGGTGATTCCCAACTGGAACGGGCGCGACCTGCTGGAGAAGTACCTTCCCACGGTGGTCGCGGCGCTCGCGGGGAATCCGGAAAACGAAATCGTCGTGGTGGACAACGGTTCCACGGATGGCAGCGCCGCGTTCGTGCGGCAGAACTTCCCCGGCGTGCAGGTGCTGGCGCTGGAGCAGAACCTGGGCTTCGGAGGCGGATCGAACGCGGGGTTTCGCGCGGCGAAAAACGACATCGTCGTGCTGTTGAACAACGACATGCGCGTGGACCCCGGCTTCCTGGCGCCGCTCCTCCAGGGCTTCGCCGATGGCGAGGTTTTTTCCGTCTCGTGCCAGATTTTCTTCAGCGATCCGGACAGAAGGCGCGAAGAGACCGGACTGACCGAAGGCTGGTGGCAGGATGGCTCGCTGCGGGTGCGGCATCGCATCGATTCGGAGGTGCGGGACCTGTATCCGTGTTTTTACGGTGGCGGCGGCTCGTGCGCCTACGATCGGCGCAAATTTCTCGAACTGGGCGGCTTCGACGAGTTGCTGGCGCCGTTCTACCTCGAGGACACCGATATCGGATACCTGGCCTGGAAGCGCGGCTGGAAGGTCTTCTACCAGCCCCGCAGCATCGTTTACCACGAGCACCGCGGCACCATCGGGAGGCGTTTCCGCCCCGAAGAAATCCAGGCCGTGCTAACGAAGAATTTCATCCTCTTCTGCTGGAAAAACATGCACGAGTGGCCCCGTCTGATTTCGCATCTGTTTTTCACCTATGCCGGCGTGCTGCTCAGCGTGGTGTTCGGCGACGAGCCTGGCCGGGCCAACCTGACGGGTTTGTGGCGCGCCTCGCGGCAAATGGGGCGAGCGGCGCGGTCCCGCTGGATGGCGCGCAGCCTGGCCGTAGTGAGCGACACTGAAACCTTCCGCCGGCCGCTGGGCGGATATTTCCGCGACCGGTTCGACAACCTGCCGCGCGCGCCGGAGCGGCCCCACGTGCTGTTTGTTTCGCCCTATCCCATCTGCCCGCCGGTGCACGGCGGCGGCGTGTTCATGTACCAGACGCTGCGCGAGTTGAGCAAGCTCTGCGAGGTGCACGTGCTGGCGCTGCTGGACCATCCCGGGCAGGAGGCGGCCAACCAGGAACTGCGCGAGTTTTGCGCATCTGCCGAATTCCTGGCACGGATGGAGCCCGCCTCGCGCGCGGTGGGCTCGCTGGCGCCGCACGCTGTGCGGGAGTTCGAAAGCGACGAACTCGCGTGGCGCATCCACCGGCAGATCTACCAGCAACGCATCGACGTCCTGCAACTCGAATACACGCACATGGGCCAGTATGCCGGCAGCTACCGGCGGCTGGCGACGGCGATCTTCGAGCACGACGTGTACTTCCAGTCGGTGGCGCGCGGCCTGGAATACCTGGCCGGGCCTCTGGAGCGGATCAAGGCGCGATTCGAATACCTGCGGGCGCTGCGGTACGAACTGCGCCTGCTGCCGCGCCTGGACCAGGTGCAGGTCTGTACGCGCGAGAACCGGGCTTACCTTCTGTCCTTGCTGCCGCGCCTCAAAGATCGGATTCGCGAGGGATTGCGCGCGGGAATCGACACATCCCGGTACCGGTTCCAGCCTCGCGGCCGCCGGCCGCACACCATGCTGTTCCTGGGCAGCTTCCGGCACGAGCCGAACCGCGTGGCCCTGGACTGGTTCGTGGGGGAGGTGCTGCCCCAGGTGCTGGCGCGGCAACCCGCGGCGCAGCTCATCGTGGTGGGGTCGGATCCTCCCCCGCGGCACACGTACGAGGGTCTGTCCGCCGCCATCGAGTTCCGGGGATTCGTGGACGATATCCGCACGCTGCTGGAAACCTGTGCGGTTTTCGTTTGCCCAATCCGCAGTGGTTCCGGGGTGCGGGTGAAGCTGCTGGAGGCCTACGCCAGCGGCATCCCGGTGGTCTCGACCTGGGTGGGAGCGGAAGGCCTGGGCAGCCGCGACGGAGAATTCTGCCGCCTGGCCGACGACCCGGCAGAATTCGCCGCCCGCGTGCTGGAGGTGTTTGAGAACCCCGAAAAAGCGGCGGAGATGGCTGCGCGGGCACGAAACGAAGTGGTGTTGAATTGGGATATGGCCGAGCGCACGGCGGAACTGGCGGCAGGCTATGCGGAGCTGCTGCTGCGCAAGCGGGCCGCCGCAGACGGATGACTTACGGTTGCGTCTGGGTGCCCGCCATGTCCAGTTTCAATTGGTTGACGATTTGCGTGGCTGTGCGATCCAGTTGGTGGGAAGTGGTGTCTTTGGGTCTTTGGTACGTGGACCACAGAATCTTCCGCGTTTTGACTTCGACCAGAAAGATGGTGCCCTTGGCGCGCCCGAACGAAGAGTTCGTTCCCGGTGTGGCGAGCTTATTGGCCACGTCGCCGAAAATCGGAGAAGGTCCCTGGCTGTCCTGCTCCTTTTCCGCCTGCTTCTCCTTTTGCTTCTGCTTGGCTTCCTTGTCTGGCGGTGGTGGGTACAGATCCTGCAAGCGGTCTTCCAGCGGCTGCCCGATCCGGTCGGTCAGCACGGCTTCGGCGCGCTGCGGATCCGTCACCACCTGGAGCACGTGCAGGTTGGTCAGCCGGTTGGCGAGATACTGGTCCATGCCGTTGGCCATGGGAAGCAGATACACGGAATGCAGGCTCGCCAGTTCCGCCGCCGAAAGCGGCAGGGCCAGGCAGGACAACCAAAACAAAAACCGCTTCATTGCATTCACCATGATACCAGGGGAGCCGGCCGAGGCCACGCATGTATAAGGGACGAAGCATCACGGTGATCATTCCCTGCCTGAACGAAGAGCAGGGCATTGCACGGGTGCTCGAGAGCATGCCGGACTTCGTGGACGAGGTCATCGTGGTGGACAACAACTCGACCGACCGCACCAGCGAGGTGGCCGCCTCCCTGGGAGCCAAAGTGATCCGGGAAGAGGTTCGCGGCTACGGGCGCAGCTACAGGCGCGGGTTTGCCTGCGCCACCGGCGACCTCATCGTCACGCTGGACGGCGATCACAGCTATCCGGTGGACGCGCTCTCGTATCTGCTGGAAGCTTTCCTGCACCTGGAGGTCGACTTCCTGAACGCCTCGCGCTTCCCCGTGCGCGACCCGCGGGCCATGAGTCTCAAGCATCACGTGGGCAACCTGATCCTTTCCCTGGCCATGTCCCTGCTGTTTTTCCGCTGGGTGCGGGATTCGCAGTCGGGCATGTGGGTGCTGCGCCGCTCCATTCTGCAAGACATGCGGCTCGAATCGGACGGTATGGCCTTCTCCGAGGAGATCAAGATCGAGGCGCTGCGGAACCCGCATGTGCGCTTCGGCGAGATCTCCATCCTCTACTCGTCACGGCTGGGGGAGAAAAAGCTGAGCCCGTGGCGCGATGGCTTCCAAAACCTGCTGTTCCTGGTGCGGAAGCGCTTCGGCAGGCGATGAAAGCGGACGATGTCACCGTGATCGTGCCGGTCTGGAACCGGCGGGAACTGCTGGACCGGCTGCTGGACTGCCTGGCAGCACAGAGTTGGCCGCCCGGCGAGATCCTGGTGGTGGATAACGGCTCCGAGGATGGTGCGGCGGAACTGGCCGAGCGGCGAGGCGCGATGGTGATCCGGATGGGCCGGAATGCCGGCTTCAGCGCGGCGGTGAATCGCGCGATTCGCGCGTGCCGCACCCCGTTTCTGGCGGTAGTGAATAACGACGTGGAACCCGCCGCGGACTGGCTGGAACAGCTCTGCCGCGCGGCCGGGGAACATCCCGAGGCATGGTTCGTCTGCGGGAAGATCCTGCACGCTCGGGAACGGGACCGCATCGACGGGACGTTTGACCTCATGGCCCGCAGCGGCTGTGCGTGGCGTGCCGGAGCAGGGAGACCCGCCTCCGTGCTTTCGGTCCCGCGCATGATCCGCTCCGCGCCCGGAACCGCCGCTCTGTTCCGGACCGAGTTGTTCCGCCGCGTGGGCCTGCTCGAGGAGTCCTTCGAGTCCTATCTGGAAGACGTCGATTTCGGGGTCCGCTGCGCCTGCCAGGGGTTAAGTGGCTGGTACGCGCCTCAGGCGCGAGCCTGGCACCACGGAAGCGCCACCCTGGGGCGATGGAATGCCGAGGTGGTGCGGCGGATTGCGCGAAACCAGGTTCTGCTCGTGGCGCGGCATTACCCCGCTGAGTTGCTGGCGCGTTACGCCTGGGCCATCCTGGCGGGACAAGGACTCTGGGGTCTCACCGCTGCCCGGCACGGCGCCGGATGGAGCTTTCTGCGCGGCAAGGCCGCCGGCCTGCGGCTATTCCGGAGCGCCCGCAGAGCCGCCACGCGGCCGGGGGCGGCGGCGCTCGCGGAAATTCTCGAGCAGGGAGAACGGGAGGTATGTAAAATCCAGCGGGAGACGGGAATGGATCTCTATTGGCGTGTGTACTTTTTGCTTACAGCGAGTGGGGCAATCTGACACATGGCCGGGGAAACGGACGCGCTGCCGGTCGGAATCGTCATTGTGACGCATAATTCGGAGCCAGAAATCGGCGCGTGCCTGGACGCCGCCCGTGCCACGGGCGCCGAGGTCGTCGTAGTGGATAACGCCTCCGGCGACGGCACGCGGGAAGAGGTGCTTCGCCGGGGCGTGCGGCTGATTGCCAACACCGCCAACCGCGGGTTCGCCGCAGCGGCAAATCAGGGGATTTCCGCGCTTCAGGTGCCCTTTTTCCTGCTGCTGAACCCCGATGCGGTGATCCTGGAGGGGCTGCCGGCGCTGTGGCGCTCCTGCGCCGAACCAGGAACCGGGCTGGCCGGCGGGAAACTCGTAGATGCCGGCGGGCGGCCGCAAGCGGGGTTCGCGGTGCGGCGATTCCCGACGCCCGCCGCGCTGGTGTGTGAAGCAATACTATTGAACCGGCTCTGGCCGTGCAATCCTGTGAATTGGCACTACCGTTGCTACGATCTCGACCTTAACCGCAAGGCGGAGGTGGACCAGCCCGCGGGAGCGTTCCTGATGATCCGCCGCAGCGTTTGGCAGCAATTGGGTGGTTTTGACGAAGGCTTCTATCCTTTGTGGTTCGAAGATGTCGATTTTTGCCGGAGAGCCAGGAGCGCGGGATATGCCATTCGGTACGTTCCGGAGGCTGTAGCCAAACACACAGGGGGGCATTCCCTGCGGGCGGTCACACTGGAGATCCGGACACTTTATTGGTATCGTAGTTTTCTGAGGTACGCTGCCAAGCACTTCCGGCCGTGGCAGCGGCGGCTGGTGAGCTTGGGCGTGATCTTCGGAGCCGCCCCACGAATGTTGGCGGGAATTGTCACCAGCAGGACTCTAAGGCCCATCGCTGTCTACGGTGAAGTAATCAGGCTCGCGAGCTTGTGCTTTCTGTCCCGCCGCGGTTTTTCGGCCGGCGAGGCGGGACAGGTGGGCGAATAGCGCTTTCCTATAGTTTTTCGGGTGCACGGATGTTCAGACCGATCGGCGTTAGTTCAGGTTCGAGTTCATGTCGCACAACGACTTCGTATCCGTCACGATAGTTACATTCAATAGCGGCCGGTTTATCAAGCGATGCCTGGAGTCGGTACTGGCCCAACAGTATCCGAACAAGGAGGTGATTGTCGTCGACAACGCCTCCACGGACGGCACGACGGATATCCTGGAACAGTTTGAAGACCGGTGCCAGGTGGTCTACAACCAGGAGAACCTGGGATTCGCCGCGGCTCAGAATCAAGCCATCGCCATCTCCGGCGGCGACTGGGTGCTAACGTTGAATCCGGACGTCCTGCTGCTCCCAAACTTCATCTCCGCGCTGGTGGAGGCCGGGCACATCGACCCCAAGGTGGGGACGGTGTGCGGCAAACTCCTGACCATGAGCGCCACCTTCGAGATTCCGGCGAGGCCAGTGGTGGATTCGACCGGGATTTACTTCAACCCCATGTTGCGGCACCTGGACCGGGGCAGCCAGGAGGTGGATAACGGACATTACCGGCAATATGAGTACGTGTTCGGAGCGACGGCTGCCGCGGCGCTGTACCGGCGCGAGATGATCGACGATGTGGCGCTGGATGGGGAATTCTTCGATTCCGATTTCTTTGTCTACCGCGAAGACGCGGACGTGGCCTGGCGCGCTCAGTTGATGGGCTGGCGCTGCATCTACGCGCCGTTTGCGCGGGGCTATCACGTGCGCAAGGTGCTGCCGGGGAATCGCCGGGCGCTGCCGCCCGAAATCAATATGCATTCGGTGAAGAACCGCTTCCTGATGCGCATCAAGAACATTTCCCCGGATATCTATTGGCGCAACTGGTTCTCCATCACCGCGCGGGACATTACTGTGGTGCTCTGCTGCCTCCTCTGGGAGCACCATTCGCTGCGCGCCTTCTGGTTTCTGGGGCGGAACTGGAAACGCGTACTGGTCAAGCGCCGCGAGATTCAACGCCGCCGCCGCGTGGACTCCGAATACATGGCCAGTTGGTTCAAGTACAAGCCGGTCAGCAAGCAAGCCCCCAAGAAAGTGGTGTCCCGCCTGGTTTCCCGCTCCCAGACGGCGAAGACGTAGGGGTACGTGCGCATCGCCATTCTTGGCACTCGCGGGATTCCGGCCAGGTACGGCGGCTTTGAAACATTCGCGGAGGAACTCTCGGCACGGCTCGTACGGCGCGGCCACAGAGTAACCGTCTACTGCCGCGCCCGCCATCCAGAGCCGCAACACCAGGGCGCATGCCTGGTTTACCTGCCCACCATCCGGCACAAATATCTGGACACGCTGGCGCACACGTTTCTTTCCACCCTGCATCTTTTGGGGCGACGCTGCGATGTGGCCTTGTACTGTAATGGCGCTAATGCCTTGTTCGCCGCCCTGCCCCGCTTGTTCGGGATGCCTACCGCGCTGAACGTGGACGGCCTGGAGCGCAAGCGCAAGAAGTGGAACCGTCTGGCCAAGAGCTGGTACCTGATCTCCGAGTGGCTGGCCACGTTTTGCCCGAGTGTCGTGGTCACGGATGCCGAGGCCATCCAGCGGTACTACCGGCTGCGCTGGCACCAGGAGAGTGTTTTTATTCCTTACGGCGCCGAGACCGGGAAGGTCCCCGCCGGCAAGGCGCTGCAGCAACTGGGGCTCGAGCCGGGCCGGTATTTCCTGTATGTCAGCCGGCTGGAGCCGGAAAATCACGCTCTGCTGGTGCGGGAGGCTTTCGAGCGCGTGCGGACGGAAATGAAGCTGGCCCTGGTGGGCGATGCGCCGTATGCCGCCGGGTATATTCGCCGGGTGAAGGACACGTGCGACCCCCGCATTCTCTTCCCCGGCGCGGTGTACGGCGCCGGCTACCACGAGTTGGGCTCGCATTGTTTCGCCTATATCCACGCCACGGAAGTCGGGGGCACGCATCCCGCCTTGATCGAGGCCATGGGCCGCGGAGCGCTGGTGCTCTATCGCAAGACCGCGGAGAACACGGAGGTGGTGGGCGACGCCGGAATCCCATTCGAGGAGCATGACCTGGCGGAAAAGGTCGAGCTGGCGCTGTCCATGTCCGGCGGAGAACGCGACGAGCTACGCTGCAAGGCCGAGCAGCGAGTGCGCGAGCATTACTCCTGGGACGCCGTCACGGACGCCTATGAGCGCCTGCTTGTCCGGCTGGCGGGCGGCAACAGGGTATAAAGGGAAGACATGCAGACCATTCCGCATCGCTCCTACGCTCTGATTTCACAGGAGCAGATCGCGCTCAACTATCGCAGCGTGCGTGCGGCCGTGGGGCCTGGCGTCGAGGTGTTGGGAGTGGTCAAAGCCGATGCCTACGGCCACGGTGCGCTGGAAGTGGCGCGCGTCCTGGTGGCCGAAGGGGCCCGATGGCTGGCGGTCAGCTCGGTGGAGGAAGGCGTGAACCTGCGCACCGCCGGGATTAATACCCGTATCCTGGTGATGGCCGGGTTTCTGCGCTACGAGGGCCCGGCGGTGGCGGAATACGGTCTCACGCCCGCGGTGCACTCCCTGGAGGACATCGCTGCGGTGGACGAACTGGCGCGGCAATCCGGAAAGCCCCTCGCCTACCATTTGAAAATCGACAGCGGGATGGGGCGGCTGGGTACGCGCGCCGAGGCGGCGGAGATCCTCGCCGCGCTGGACCGCACGCGGCACGCGCGGTTCGAGGGCCTGATGACGCACTTTGCTTCAGCGGCCGATTACACCTCTCAGCAAACCGGCGAGCAGATCGCGCGTTTTGAAGCCATCCGGAGGGAACTGGTGAGCGCCGGACTACGCATCCCGTACGTGCACATGGCGAGCACCAACGCCGTCGGATATGGCCGTCGCGAGGCTTGGCAGAACCTCGTGCGGGCCGGCCACGCGCTCTATGGATACGTTTCGCCGGCGCGCGGAGAGGCGCCGCCGCGCATCCTGGAGGTGCGGCCGGCCCTCACCTGGAAGGCTAAGATTCTGGCGGTGAAGGATCTCCCCGAGGGCGCGCTCGTTGGCTACGGCGGCAGCTTTCGCGCACCGCGGCCTATGCGCATCGCCGTGCTGGGCGCGGGATACGCGGATGGTGTCTTTCACCGGCTCTCGAACCGCGGCAAAGTGATCGCCGCCGGGAAGCTGACTTCCATCCTCGGGACTGTTTCCATGGACCTGACCACCGTCGATATCAGCCACACGACCGCGCTGGGGCCCGGGAATGAGGTGACCCTGCTGGGCCGCGAGGGCGAAGTGAGCCTCGACGCGCAGCAGATCGCCAAGGTGGCGGGCACGATTTCCTACAACATTTTGTGCGGGATCAGCGGGCGCGTAAAGCGCGTATACGTATAGCCCGAGGGCGATGCGCTCGTGAGACTCGGCGCGTCAGCGCCTGGTCAGGTCAATCACGTCCAGGACCGTATTGGTTGCATCCGCGACGAGCAAAGCCCAGGTGCCTGCCGTCACGCGGCGGCAGCCGGCCGGAACAGGCGACAAACGCCTCTCGAGGTCCACGGGGAACGGCACAAGCTTTTTCTGAAGTCCTGGCGGCAAGGCACCATTCCGACGCAACTGCTTCTGCAAACCTGGGGGCAGATCGCCAGCCCGTTTCGCGAGTCCGGGCGGGAGCCCGCTCGCTGGGTGGAAATAGTCCACAATCATACGCGCCTCTCCACTGCCGAAACGAATAGCGGCCTGGCTCGAATCACCTGCAGCGCCTTTTCCATGGCCCTTACCCTGGCCTTTCCCTTGAGCGGCAGCGGCAACGCCAAAAATCAGGATGAACGCGAGGGAGCACAACACGCGACGCTTCATGATTCAATTACAGCGCAAAAGCCATCCTCATGTTAGAAGTTCGCCAACTGCTCGAAGTCAAGATTGCCCCCCGAGAGCACCACGCCGATCGATCGGATGCCGGCGGGGAGCTTGCCGAAGAGTACCGCCGCCGCTGCCACCGCGCCGCTTGGCTCCACCAGGATCTTCAGTCGCAGCAGCAGGAATTTGACGGCCGCTCGGATTTCTTCTTCGGAGACCAGCAGGATGGCTTCGGCCAGCCGCCGGACGACCGAGAAGGTGATTTCTCCGGGCTGCTGGGAGCGCAGTCCGTCCGCGATGGTGTCGGGCAGAGGGATGGAGACGCGCTGACCGGCCTGAAATGAGAGATACGTGTCGTTGGCCCGGGCGGGCTCGGCCCCGAAAACCCGGATCCGGGCGTTGATCTCCTTGGCCATGATGGCGCAGCCGGACAGCAGGCCGCCGCCGCCCACCGGGGTGATGAGGGCATCGAGAGCCTGCGCCTGTTCCAGGAGTTCCAGCGCGACGGTGCCTTGCCCGGCGATCGTCAGCGGATGATCGAACGGCGGCACCAGCGTGGCCCGGGTCTCTTCCAGCAGCCGCGCGGCGATAGCTTCCCGGCTCTCCTGAAAACGGTTGTACGTGACCACGCGGGCGCCCTGCGCGCGGGTGGCCTCCAGCTTCGAGCGCGGTGCGTCTTCCGGCATGACGATCGTGGCCATAGTCCCCACGTGGCGCGCCGCAATGGCGGTGGCCTGCGCGTGGTTGCCGGAGGAATAGGTGATCACCCCGCGCCCCAGCTCCTCCTTGGGGATGGACAGAACCAGGTTGGAGGCGCCCCGGATCTTGAAGGCGCCGCCCTTCTGGAAATTCTCGCACTTGAACACGGCGTGCGTACCCGCTTGCGTGTCGAAACTCGCGCAGGTCAGCACAGGAGTCCGCTGCGCCAGAGGGCGGATACGCTCCGCGGCGGCGCGAATGTCGGCAGGAGTTGGAGGATGCATTCTTTAACGGGCGGCTTCGAGCTCCAGGCGGCGCTGCTTGAGCCAGCGCAGGCGGCCCTGTTGTTCCTGATACAGGGTGCCGAAACCAGCCCAGTAATACCCGAAGACGAACAACAGCAGAAACGGAATCGACAGAAAATTGTTGGTATCGATGGCGAACAGGATCATGCCCACGAAGTATGTACCGATGCCGATTTCGATGTAGGGCAGCCAACCGCTTTTGCGGCGGTACTTCTTGGTCTCGAGGTTGACCGGCCCCTGTCCGATGGCGTACTTGGGGGTGCGCACGAAGCTGGTCTGGATGCCGAACAGGGCTTCCAGCACGGCGCGCGTGTTGATCACCGTCAGCCCTACTCCTACGGCCATGAGCATGGGCAGAAGAAACAGGGAGCGCTTCCAGGTGTGCGGATACAACTCGCGGTAGGCGATCACGTAGAAGGCGGAAATCGACCAGAAGGACGCCGCGATCAGGGGCAGGTCCAAAAACACCATCTGCCACACGCCCATATAAAAGCGCACGATCATGACCGGCAGCATCAGCGCCGAGACGACGATCATGAGCGGGTAGGAGATGTTCGGGGTCAGGTGCAGGAAGGCCTCGGCCTTCACGCGCCACGGCAGCCTGGCGCGCAGGATGGAGGGCAGCAGTTTCCTGGCGCACTGCGTCAAGCCCTTGGCCCAGCGCGACTGTTGCACCTGGAAGCCGTGCATTTCCACGGGAAGCTCCGACGGGCAGTCCAGGCCGGGAATGTAGACGAAGCGCCAGCCCCGTAGCTGCGCGCGGTAGCTCAGGTCGGAATCCTCGGTGAGGGTATCGTGCTGCCAGCCGCCGGCATCTTCGATCATCGTCCTGCGCAGGATGCCCGCGGTGCCGTTGAAGTTGAAGAAGTAGCCCGCCCGCGAGCGCGCGCCGTGCTCCAGGATGAAATGCCCGTCGAGGAGCATGGCCTCCACTTCGGTGAGGAAGTTGTAGTCCCGGTTCAGATAGCTCCAGCGGGTCTGCACCACCCCGACGCGGGGATCGGCGAAATAGTGGATGGTGCGGGTAAGGAAGCCGGGGGGTGGGATGAAATCCGCGTCAAAGATGGCTACGAACTCTCCGGTGGCGGTTTTGAGCCCTTCCTGCAACGCGCCCGCCTTGAAACCTTCACGGTTCTTGCGGTGGTGGTACTCGATCGGATAACCCAGGGCGCGATAGCGCTCCACCAGGGCTTCGGCGAACGGGTGCGTGTCGTCGGTGGAATCGTCCAACACCTGGATCTGGAGCAGTTCGCGGGGGTACTCGATCTTGGCCACTTCGTCGATCAGGCGCTCGACCACGTAGCGTTCGTTATAGATCGGCAACTGGATGGTGACCGGGGGGAGGTCTGCAAATCGCTTCGGCGGATCGCCGGTGGCGTTGGCGCGATGCTTGAAATAAGTGCGGATGATATCGTAGCGGTGCAGGCCGTACACGGAAAGAATGAGAAGAACCCCGAAGTAGGGGATCAGCATGGACCAGTCGAACCAGCCGAGTTGGTGAATTCCGGCGAAGGTGTCGTCAAACAGGCTGCGCACGAATCGTGCGGCGGGCGTGTTCGCCGCCAGGAACGCCACGGGAACCGGAACAGAGATCATATGCAGCTGCTCCCACACTGCCGAACGGAAACTGTATGGCTCGCAGTGCCGGCCGGTGTCCTGGAGGCCATCTTTCTCCGCCTGCGCTGGTACGGAGACCTCCGCGAACACGTTGTGGAGACCATCGCCGCCCTCTTGCTTGGAGGGGCTTTCTACCTAGTCTCCTGCCACTTCTCAATCAAGCATTCTCATGGTACCAAATCGTTCGCTGGGGGAGGGGACAGGCTGCGGGCGGCAGGATGGATCCTGGCGGCGGGTATATTGTTCCGCCTGACCGTCTGGCCTCTGCCCCCGTCGCTCAGCGACGACCCCTATCGCTACCGCTGGGAAGGCGAGCTCCAGGCTGCCGGCGGAAATCCATACCAGGCGCGGCCGGCTGATGCGGCCTGGGCGGCCCTGCGGGACAGCGCCTTTCCTCGAGTCGTGGGCAAGGACTTCAAAGCGGTTTACGGGCCGCTGGTGGAGCAGGCGGAACTGTGGACTTACCGGGCGGTCTCGGCGCGGGTGACCGGCCCGGAGCGCCAGGTCTTCTGGTTCAAGCTGCCCTTCGCGGCCTGCGATATCGGCGTGCTGGCCGTGCTTTGGTTCTGGCTCCCGAGCGCGGGATTGCCGCGCGAGCGCATTCTGTTGTATGCCTGGTCACCGCTGCCGGTTCTGGAATTCTGGGCCGCCGGGCATAACGATTCGCTCGCGGTCCTGCTGGTGGCTGGCGCCTTCCTGGCCGCCCGCCGCCACCGCTGGACCTGGGCGTTTTTGTGGCTGTCGCTGGCGGCTGCCGCCAAGCTGTGGCCGGCCCTTCTGTTGCCGCTCTTCCTGGACTGGGAGGGCTGGCGGCCGCGGCGCTGGCGGCAGGCACTGATATTCCTGCCGGTGGCCGGTTTGCTGGCCTGGCCCTACCGCAGCAACGTGTGGGAAAACGCCCGCTTCCTGAGCGGCTTTGTGAGCGGCTGGCGCAACAACGACAGCTTCTACAGCCTAGTTTTGTGGCTGGCCGGGGATCCTTACATCGCAAAGAAAATCGCGGGTGCGATCATTCTCGGCGGAATGCTGGCGGCCGCCGCGTGGACCGCGCGTCAATCCGGCGCGTTGAAGCGGGAGCGAGCCGCCCTGGCGCTGCTCTTGCTGACGCTGATGGTCTCGGCCAACTGCCACCCCTGGTATCTCACCTGGATCCTCCCGCTTCTGGCGTTCCTCCCAGTCCCCGCCTTGCTGCTCTGGAGCGCGCTGGTTCCGCTGGCTTACGCTGCCGTGATCGACTGGTCCATCCTCGGCGAATGGCGCGGGTCCACCTGGGTGCGATGGTACGAGTATGTGCCCGTCTTCGCGCTTCTGGCGGGCACGTGGCTGTTGCGAAAGGTCAGGCCCCGCTCGCACCGCTCCTACGATTCGTCGTCGTGCTGAGCGGACAGGCGCGTTACCACCGACAGATCTTCGAGCGTGGTCACATCACCTGCCACCGCGTTGCTGGTGACGATCTCGCGCAGCAGACGGCGCATGATCTTGCCGCTGCGGGTCTTGGGCAGGGCGTCGGTGAAGCGGATCTGCTCCGGCTTGGCGAAGCTGCCGATTTCGTGCGCCACCCAACGGCGCAGGTCTTCGGCCAAGTCTCGGTGGTCCCAGTTCCCGGCCTTCAGCGTGACGAAAGCCGCCACTGCCTGCCCGGTGATCTCATGCGGCTTGCCGACCACGGCCGCTTCCGCCACCGCCGGGTGCCGCACCAGCGCCGACTCCAGTTCCATGGTGCTGAGGCGATGCCCGCTGACGTTCATCACGTCGTCCACGCGGCCCAGGACCCAGAAATAGCCGTCCTCGTCGCGCCGCGCGGCATCGCCCGTCATGTACACGCCCTCGATACGCTGCCAATATTGCTCCTCGTAGCGCTTGGGGTCCTTCCAGAGCGTGCGGAACATGCTGGGCCAGGGGCGCCGGACGATCAGGAAACCCTCGCGGTTGGTCCCCACCGGATTACCTTGCAGGTCCACCACGTCGGCCAGAATGCCGGGCAGCGGCAGGCTGGCCGAACCGGGCTTGCAGGGCACCGCTCCCGGAAGCGGGGAGATCATGATGGCCCCGGTTTCGGTCTGCCACCAAGTGTCCACGATCGGGCAGCGCTCCCTGCCGATGGTCTTGTAGTACCACTCCCAGGCCGCGGGATTGATGGGCTCGCCCACCGAACCGAGCACCCGCAGACTGGACATGTCGTGCCGGTTGGGCCACTGGTCGCCCTGGCGGATGAAGGCTCGGATGGCCGTGGGCGACGTGTAGAAGATGTTGATCCGGTACTTTTCGATGATGCGCCAGAAGCGGTCGGGCTGCGGGTAATCGGGAGCCCCTTCGTACATCACGGAAGTCGCGCCGTTCGAGAGCGGGCCGAACACGATATAGCTGTGTCCCGTCACCCAGCCGATGTCGGCGGTGCACCAGTAAGTGTCCTCATCGCGCAGGTCGAAGACCCACTTGGTGGTCATATGCACTCCCAGCAGGTACCCGCCGGTGGTGTGCACGATTCCCTTGGGCTTGCCCGTCGTGCCCGAGGTGTACAGCACGTAAAGTGGATGCTCGGAATCCAGTTCTTCCGCCGGGCAGGATTCGCTGGTGCCGGCCTCGAGGTCGCTCCACCAGAAGTCCCGCCCGGCCTGCATGGGCACGTCGCCGCCGGTGCGTTTGTGCACGATGATCTCGCGCACCGTGGGGCAATCCGCGACCGCTTCGTCCACGGTCTGCTTCAGGCGAACTTCCTTGCCACGACGCCAGGCGCCGTCGCAGGTGATGACGATCTGCGCCTCCAGATCCTGAATGCGTGCTTTGAGCGCTTCGGCGGAGAAGCCCCCGAAAACCACACTGAAGGTGATGCCCAGCCGGGCGCAGGCCAGCATGGCCACCGGCAACTCAGGCACCATCCCCATGTAGATGATGGCCCGGTCCCCGGTCTTGAGACCGCGGTTTTTCAAAACATTGGCGAAGCGGCAGACCAGGCGGTGCAGTTCCTGGTAGCTGATCATGCGCTGGTCGCCGGGTTCCCCCTCCCACAAAATCGCGACCTTGTTCTTGCGGTGCGTAGCCAGATGCCGGTCCAGACAGTTGTAGGAAACATTGATCTTCCCGTCCACAAACCAGCGAACGAACGGCGGATTCCATTCGAAGACATGCGACCACTGCCGGGACCAGGAAAGCTCGCGCTCCGCCAGCGCGCCCCAGAACTGTTCGGGCTGCGACTCGGCCTGTTGGTACAGTTCGCGATAACCCTCCATGCCCTGCACGCACGCGCGCTTGACAAAGTCCGGACTCGGTGGATAAACGTTTTGATCGGCCATAGCGACGGCCTTTATCTTATCAAGACTCGGCGCGAGAGCGGCCCGACGCCGGCCCTGGCAGAGGGCGCCGGAGCGCACCGGCACGAAATGGGCCCGGAGGCGGGGCCACGTTTCATGAGCGAGTCTCTCCTCCGTTGCCGCTTCGACCGCGCAGCAGCGCTTCGATCAACTTCTCGAGCTTCTCTTCGGTAGCCGCTTGCCGCAACTCCACCGCGTGCCGCTCCCTGCGCTCGCGGATGGCCGCTTCGATCCCCAGCCGGATCCCGCGCCGCAGTTCCGCGCGGATCTCCGCCATTTCTCGGTCGTGCCGCGCTTCGCAATCCGCCTGAATCTGGGCCAGCAGCTCCAGACTATGTGTGAGAGCTTCCAGGCGTTCGTCGAGGCTCATCAGTTCCGCTCCCGGATTCTAACACGCCAAGCAGCCAAGGCCTATGCGCAGGAGACTACGGCGCGCCCCAGAAGTTCCCCGCGGCGCATCTTTTCGAGCAGTTCAGGCGTCTCCGCGAGCGCGTGGGTCTCCGTGTGCGTGCGCACCACGCCTTGCTCCGCCAGCCGGAAGACCTCCTCCAGGTCCCGGCGCGTGCCCAGGTAGCTGCCGCGCACGGTCAGGCCTTTGAGCACAGTGTCCGTGATGGCAAGTTCGTACTGGGTGGTGGAGAGTCCCACCAGCACCAGGGTCGCGTTGCGCTTCAGCCCTCGGAAAGCCTGCTGGATGGCCGCCGGGGAGGCCGTGAACACCACCGCGGCGTCCACGCCACCCCATTCCTTTTGCAGGGCCCTGCCCGCGTTGTCCGCCGGGACTTCGGCTTCCGCCCCGCAGGCGCGGGCTAGGCCCAGTTTTTCGGCGGAAACGTCCACGGCGGCCACCCGCAGGCCCCGGTGGCGAGCGAACTGCACGGCCAGGTGCCCCAGCCCACCCATGCCGAACAGCGCGATCGACTGCCCGGCCGAGAGACCCGTCTCCCGCAATGCCCCGTACGCCGTCCATCCGGCGCAACACAGGGGTGCGGCGGCCTCCGCCGGGAGCGCCTCGGACACGCGGACCAGGTGCTCAACGGGCGCCACAGCGTAGCCCGCCAGAGCGCCGTGCATGCTGTAGCCGAAGTTGAGTTGCCGGGCGCAGAAGCGCTCGCGGCCGGAGCGGCACCATTCGCAGTTCCCGCAGGTGGAGGCCAGAAAAGTCAGGCCCACCCGCTGGCCGGCGGGCCATCCCCCCACCCCCGGCCCAAGCGCCGCGATGCGCCCGATTCCTTCGTGGCCCAGAATCAGCGGCGCCAAGGGCAACTTTTCCAGGCCCGATACGAAAAGATCCGAATGGCACAGCCCGCAGGCCTCCATCTTGACCAGCGCCTGGCCGGGACCGGGCTCCGGGACGGCAAATGTCCTCACCGTAACGGGGCCGCGGGCCTCCGCCAGGACCACGGCTTGGGTAGCGATGGGGGGCATCATTCAGACTCGAACAGGCGCAGGACGCGCCCGTATAGTTCTTCCACTTGCGCTTCCGTGCGGGCTTCGGCGGCCAGGCGCAGCAGCGGTTCGGTGTTGGAGGCGCGCACGTGGATCCAACTCTCCGGGAGGAGGAGCTTGAGACCGTCGGAGCGGTCCGTCTGGGCATCCGGGAAGGCCTCTTCCAGCGCCTGCATCAGCGAGCCCAATCGGCCATGCCCGTAAGCCACCGTGCCCAGCTTGCGGTAGAAACGCGGCAGACGCCCGGCCAGCGCGGAGACGGACTCCCCGGTCTCCGCCATGCGGTCCAGCAGAAACGCCATGCCCGTGTAGCTGTCCCGGCATAGGTGCACGGCCGGGAAAATGATGCCGCCGTTGGATCCCTCGCCGCCGATCGCTGCCTTGGTGGCCCGCATCATCTCCACGACGTTGGCCTCGCCCACCGGCGTGCGGAAGACCCGGCGGCCGTGCGCGGAAGCCACGTCGTCGATCACCGCCGAGGTGGTCAGATTCACCACGACATCCCCTGGCAGGCGGCGGAGAGCCACATCCACCGCCAGGGCCAGCACATCGTCGTTATCCAAAACACGGCCGGTCTCGTCGGCTACCGCCAAACGGTCTCCGTCGGGATCCTGGCCGATGCCGATCTCGCAGGCGTTGGCGCGAACCAGTTCCGCCAGGTCTCCCAGCGTATCCGGCCGCGGTTCAGCGACGCGCGGAAACGGCTTGGTGGGGTCCACGGAGATGGCGTACAGCTCGCAGCCCAGGGTGTCCCGCAGGAACGCCGAGGTCACCAGCGACCCGGCGCCGTTGACCGCGTCCAGCGCCACGCGAAAACGCCGGCGGCGGATGCGCTCCACGTCCACGTGGCGTAGAACCCGCTCGATGTGCAGCCGCGGCGGCGTCTCGTAATCCCGGGAGACGCGCCGCATCTCGGCGTTGACCGCCCGGCGGAAATCGCTTTGGTGGTACAGGTCCAGAAGCTCGGAGCGCTCGTAGTTGTTGAAAAATAGGCCCTGGGGGTTAAACAGCTTGAGGGCGTTGTATTCGGACGGATTGTGTGAGGCGGTCAAAGCAATCCCGCCGCGCGCGTGGCTCGCTCCCACGTAGATCTGGATGGTCGGGGTAGGCAGAATCCCCACGTCCACCACTTCGCAACCCGCGGCCAGCAGGCCGCAGGTCACGGCGTGCTGTAACATTTCGCCGCTGGCGCGGGTGTCGCGCCCCACCACCACGCGTCCGGCGCCCACGTAAGTCGCGAACGCCTGCGCGAACGCGCACGCCAGCGATGGGGTCAGAAATTCGCCCACCACGCCGCGAATGCCGGAAACGCCGATTTTTAGCAGGTGTTCGCGGGGCATACGCTCCTACGCATAGCTCCTCACCAGTTCCATGAGGGCTTCAAACAGGTCCCGCGGCGGTTCGCCGCGCTGCTCGCAGATCACACGCACGATGGGTTCGGTCTGGCTGACCCGCACGTGGAACCATCGTCCGGGCCAATCCACCCGCAGCCCGTCGACCACGTTCGCGCGGCCGTCGCGGTAGCGCTCTTGCAACTCCATCAGCAGGGCCGGGACGCGCTGCGTGACCAGCGGCACTTGGCCCTTGAGGATGTGATACCGGGGATAAGCCGCCAGGATCCCGCCCAGGCTCTGGCCGTGCTCCCGCATCATCGCCAGGATGGCCAGCATCGAAGCGATCCCGTCGTAGACGAAGCGGAACTGCGGCATCATCACCGCTCCGGTGCCTTCGCCGGCCAGCGCAATCTGTTCCGGGCGATAGCCGGAGAGCGCGTCGATGGCCGCCTGGCGCCCCACCGGCACGCGCACCACTCGGCCGCCGTGCCGCGCGGCCACCTCTTCCAGGAGCGCAGTCGAGGAGAGGTTCGTGATCACCAGTTTGCCCGGTCCCCGGGGCAGCAGGTAATCCGCCAGCATTGGCAGCACCAATTCCTCGGAGACGGGCGTGCCGTCCTCGGCGGCCAGGGCTACGCGGTCGGAGTCCACGTCGAACAGGAAGCCGGCGTCGGCGCTCAGCGGTTTCATCAGGGGCGCCAGTTGCAGGGCCACCGCGTCCCGCGTGGTGGAAGGCTCGTGCGCGAACCGGACGCCTTCGATCTTCTCGTTGATCAGGATGAATTCCGTGCCGAAGCGCTCGTTCACGCGCCGCAGGATCAGCGAAGAAGTGCCGTTGCAGCAGTCCACCACCACGCGGAAGGAGCGCAGCGAGGTGAAGTCGTACACCGACGCCAGTTCGTCCAGGTAGGAATCAATAGCGCCACTCTCGAGGCGCAGCTTGCCGATACGGCGCCACTCCACGAAATCGAACTTCTTGAGGTGGTAGATGTCCAGCAGTTCGCTCGCCTCCGCGGTCGAGAGATAGGTGCCCTGACGGCCGAGAAACTTGAGCGCATTCCACTCAGCGTTATTGTGGCTGGCGCCGATGGAAACGCCCCCGGCGGCATCCAGGCGCCGGATGGCGTGCTGGATCACCGGCGTGGGCACGATCCCCAGGTCGACCACATCCCGCCCGCAGGCCTCTAGGCCGGCCACCACGCCCTCCCGCAGCATCAGCCCGCTGGCGCGGGGGTCGCGGCCGATGACCACGGCGCCGCCCGGTTCCAAAAACGTGCCGAAAGCGGAAGCGAAGTCCAGGACGTGCCCGGCGGTGAGCGCCGCGCCAACCACTCCGCGCAAACCCACGTGCGAGATGCGCAGCGAGCCGCCGGCGTCCATTATTTCCCTACCAGCCGCAGCCGGCCGAAGGCCTCGGGCTCGTGAAACGAAGGCGAGTGCGTGGGTTGCCAGGCAATGTACTTCCGGTTCGGATCGGCCCCCTGGCAGCGGTACAGATTCGCACGCATCTCCAGACCGTTCGCCGGCGGGCGCGAATCGATGGAGGCCAGCGGAATGCGCATCACCCCGTACCAGATCTTCTTCTGCGCATCGATGCGCGCGGCGGCCCGGATTCCCGAATCCCACTTGATGCCGGCTTCCATGTGCGGCGAATCCTTGTCAATATCCAGGTCCACCCACTCGGCCTGCGGCGAGATCTCAAATTCCTTGTAGCGGCGGATGTTCTGGAAGTCCGTGCCGACAAAGAACTCCGCCACATCCCAATTCCAGAGATTGTTGGTTTCGGCCGTGGTGGAGGGGTTGGGCTTCAAGTGAAGGGTCTCGTAGGGGCAGATGAACAACAGATAGAGATTCCTGTCCGTCCAGCGGGAGCGGATCTCCGTCCGGTAGGCCGGCAAGGGCCGGTCCAGCGAACTGCGATCGGCAAACACGCCCTGAATGCCTTTCCATGGCTTGGCGTCGGGGTCCGTGGTTAGCTCGAAGTCGGACTTGGAGTAGTGGCTCAGGATGACGCCCGGCCCATCCGCCAGAGCGGCCGTCGAAGCGGCGAGAAACAGCAGGAGGAAACTCTTCATTCTTCCTCTACTATACTGTCGGACATGTACTGGCAGAGATCCCTATTTTCCCTGGCGCTGGCCGCGGCAGCGTTCGCGCAAGCCCCCGCGCCCCCGATTCCGGACAACGTCACGATCCAGAAGAACATCGCCTATGACCGCTACCCCGAGACGGTGCTGGATATCGTGCAGCCCAAGGAGCCCGCCGCGGGCAAACGGCCCGGCGTGCTGGTGATCCATGGGGGCGGCTGGGTGAACGGCACCAAAGAAGGAGTCTTTCAGAATTTCTGTCTCCCCTACGTGGAAAAAGGTTTCGTCTGCGCCAACGTGGAATACCGCCTGGCCAAGGCGGCTCTGGCACCCGCTGCCGTGACCGATTCGCTCGACGCGGCGCAATGGTTTTTCAAGAACGCTAAGAAGTACAACGTGGACACCAAGCGGATCGTGGTGACGGGCGGCTCCGCAGGCGGGCACCTGGCCCTGATGGTCGGGCTGACGCCCAAGTCCGCCAAGCTGGGCCCGCCCGCGCATGTGGCCGCAGTGGTGAATTTTTACGGGATCACGGACGTGGGCGATCAGTTGGACGGCCCGAACAAGCGGACGTACGCCGTAACCTGGCTGCCCGAGCAACCCGGGCGCATGGAACTCGCCCGGCGGGTCTCCCCCATGACGTATGTGCGGAAAAACGCGCCGCCCATCCTCACGCTGCACGGCGATGCCGACCAGACGGTGCCGTACGAACAAGGCGTGAAGCTGACCAAGGCACTTCGGGATGCGGGCGCGGATGCCGAACTGGTGACGGTGCCGGGCGGCCGGCACGGCTTCCCCAAAGAGAAGATGCAGGAGCTCTACGACCAGCAGATCTGGCCGTTCTTGAAAAGGCACGGAATCATGAAGTAGCCGCGGCCGCCGCCGTGCCCGGGCGTACTACCGCATGGTCTCCAGGTATTCTCCGGTGCTCGCGTCCACGTACACGGAGAAATTGCTGGTACCCACCGACTCTCCCCAGACCACGCGCCAGGCAGGGTCGGGATACTTGTCGGTCTTCTCCAGGACGAAGGTGATGGGCTTTCCGGGATTCTTTTTGTCGTAGTCGGCGCCTTTTTTCAGGGCTGTCTGATAAGCTGCGTCCGTGTCGATCTTTACCGCGGCCATCAGGAACGGCTTGTTGGTGCGTGAGGGGCCGGACCAGCCCTGGTCCAGGCCCGCAAACACGCCCTTGTGAAGATTCCCCTGGGCTTCAATGACCGAGTAGGTATAGTTGCGGGCCTTACTCAACCGTTGAGAGGTGAAGGTGACTTCCCACGCCGCCGCCTTGCCCGGCTCCGCCTTCACTTCCTGGAGGAGGATACTGTTCATGCGCAAGGGTTGGATGTCCGCGGACCATCCCCTGGCAGCCGTGTACATCTGGTACAGTGCCCGCTGCCCGGTCACGGGCTCCGCGGGCTTTTCCTCGGCCTTTTTCGTAGCCGGTTGCGGGGTCTCCGAAGAGCAGGCGGCGAGGAGTAGGAAACAGGCGCAAGCCGTAAAGAGCGTGAACTTTTTCATATCTAAAGGAGTCCTGCGACCCCCATTCTAGCGAACCCCCCGCGCCCATGCCATAATAGGCTGACAACCGGGAGGTGCTTTCATGTTCCCGAGCATCCGCTTTCGATCCGTAACGGGGCTGGCGGTCGGTATCGCCATGACTCTTTCCCCAGCATTCAGCCAGCGAGGCAGCCAGGGCCCGCCGGCGACTTCGACGCCCAGCCCTGGGGCCGGTGGGGGTGGCATCACCCGTCCGGGACCCGGCCAGGGAAATACGCCGATTCCCGGGCAGCAGCCAGGACAGCAGCAGCCTGGCCAGTATCCAGGAAACCAGACCTACCCGGGAATGCAGCGGCCCATTTATCTCAGCGGGAAAGTGATGCTGGACGACGGCACCGCGCCGCCGGACTCGGTGGTGGTGGAGCGCGTCTGCAACGGCGTGGCGCGTCCGGAAGGCTATACGGATTCCAAGGGCCGGTTCAGCTTCCAGTTAGGCCAGAACCCCTCCATGATTCCGGACGCCAGTTATGACTCCGTGAACCCCGGAGCCGGCATTCCGGGATACGGCTACGGCGGCATGTCACGCAGCGGTGCCGGCAACCTGGGCGGCAGTACGATGGGCCAGACTCCCGGGGGGCGCATGATAGGCGAGCGGGACCTCATGGGCTGCGAACTGCGCGCGTCGCTTGCCGGCTATCGCTCGGAAAGCATCAACCTGTCCAACCGGAAGACTTTCGACGACCCCAACGTGGGAACCATCATCCTGCACCGCATGGGCAATGTGGAAGGCACAACCATTAGCGCCACCAGTCTGCAGGCACCCAAAGACGCCAAGAAGTTTTACGAGAAGGGCCGGGAGGCGTTGAAGAAGGGTAAGGCGGCCGATGCCGAAAAGAACTTCCAGAAGGCCGTGGATGCGTATCCCAAGTACGCAGCTGCCTGGTACGAACTGGGCGCCTTGCAGCAGCGGGATCAGAAAATGGATGAGGCTCGCAAGTCCTACCAGCAGGCGCTTGCGGCGGACAGCAAGTTTGTCAGCCCTTATTTGCAGTTGTCGCTGATTGCCGTCCAGGAGAAGAAGTGGGAGGAGGTCGTGGACACCACCAACCGGGCCATCCGGCTCGATCCGGTGGATTTCCCGCAGGCCTATTTCTTCAACTCCGTCGCCAACTACTACCTGCACCGCCTGGACGCCGCGGAAAAGAGCGCGCGGGAAGCCGAGAAGCTGGATTCCCAGCACCGCTTCCCCAAGGTCAACCAGGTTCTGGGCGTGATTCTGGCCGAAAAGCGCGATTTCGCCGGCGCCGCCGAGCAGATGCGCAGCTACCTGAAATTCGCTCCGGAAGCGCAGGACGCCACCACGGTCAAAGGCCAGCTCGCGGAACTCGAAAAGCTGTCGAACCCCACTGCAAAGGCTGCTCCGCAGCAGTAAGCCGCGGGCCTCAGTGGCCGGCGATGTTACCGAACCGGTATTCCGGTTTCGGCGGCGTGGGGCGGAAGGCGCGGGCGTAGCGCAGGCGCACAGTTCCGGGAATTTCTTTCAGGGCGCGGCGGGCGACCTCTTCCAGATGCTCGGGCGCCGCGAGGGCGCGCAGGTTGACGGCCAATTCGTGGAACCTCTCCGGGTCCGCCAGCAAATCTCCCGTGGGGACGGGAAGGGCGCCGTTCGTGCAGATGCCCACTTTCAGCCAGCCGGAGGCGGTCCGATCGAAAATCTTCAGGTGCGCGATCTGAATCTGCGCACGCGTAAGGCGTTCCTCGAGTTCGTCGAGCAGGGGACCGGCCAGCGCAGCGGGACTGCGCGCCTCGTGGAGTTCCACCTCGGCCTGCAGATTCAGCCAGCCCAGCGCCGCTTCCGCCTCCGCGTACCGGTCATAGTCGATGTCCAGGATGCGTGCTCCGGCGGCGCGGCGGCCTTCCAGCACTTCGCGCAGCCACTCCGCTACGCCTTCACCGATTGCGGCGCAGAGCCGGAAGTCCACCGGAATGGGCAGCGGGCACGGGTCCGGGAACAGGTCCTGTTTGGTCAGGCAGACCAGGTCTGCCTCCGCCAACTGGTTCTGGAACAGGTAACGGACATCGGCGTCCATATGGCCGCCGGCCCATCGCTGTGCGGCCACTGGGTCCAGCAGCACGGTGAGAGGCGACAGCCGGTACCGCGCGCCGTGAAGAACCTTCAGGGGCTGCAGGATGGTGGCCGAGAGATCCATGCAGCTCCCCACCGGCTCAGCGAAGATCACGTCGGGATCGTAGGCCGCCAGTTCCCCAGCCGCGGCCATCAGATCCGAAAACCGGCAGCAGAAGCAGCCGCCCGCCACCTCGCGCGCCTCCAGCCCCTCGGCACGCGCGGCGCCGGTGTCCACTAGCCCGCCGTCCTGGTCATTCAGGATGACTCCGACGCGCAGGTTTCGCCGGCGCAGCAGAGCGGATGCGCGGAGGATCAGAGTGGTCTTTCCGGCCCCCAGAAATCCCCCCACGAGCACCAGATGGGGCCTCTGCAAGATCAGATCTCCGCCACCAGGCTGCGCCCGGGCCCCACGCGCACCTCCTGCGCGAGGGTAAGCAGCGCGAGCCCGTTCTGGCCGTGCCGCTCGTGTTTCACTGGAGCCGATCCCAGCGTCACCCGCGAGGTGCCTTTCCCCGGTGCGGGGAACTCCACATGCCGCACCCCCAGAGATCCCTCGCTTACCGACACCCTCAGGCGGCTGCGCGGCGCACGGGAGAGGGCGAAGCTGCCCCAGCCGGAGCCGGCCGACCAGAACGAGCGAAACTCCCCGACATGGACAGGCGGCGCCGCCACCACGTGCCGTTCCGGCCCGCGATAGCGAAATCCGCTCAGGGCCAGCAAGCCGGACCACGAAGCCATGGCGCGCGCGTAATGATGGCCGCATTCGGCTTCGTCCCAGGGATTGCGGCGGATGCCGTCGTAGCGGCGGCGAATATCGGCAATGCACTCCAACCCTTGTGGAATCATGCCGGAGTAGAGCATCAGGGCGGCGGCCGAATACTCGAACCCGGTCATCACTTCGGCGTAGTAGGGGAAGGGAATCCGGGGCCGCTTGCCTTTGCCGTAGTCGCAAATTACCAGGGCCGCTTCGTCGTTCAGGGCGAAAGTGCGCTGCACGCAGTCGTGCTGAGCGAGCCGGGCTTTGTGGTTGTAACGATAGATGGACTCCAGCGCCTTGCGGACATTCGCGGGAGAAAGCAGAGATCCCAGCCCGGCGACTTCGGCGAGATACTGCCCTACGAGCTGATCCACCAGGCATCCGTCGCCGAGCTGATACTGCGGGTGCTCAGGATCGTCGGCGCCCATCCCGCTGCGCAGGTGATCCGCGATTTTGGCCGCCGGGTAGCCGCGGATCTGCTGAATGTAATACTCCCCGTTGAACAGGTGCGCGTCCATCCAGCGGCTGCCGTTCTCAAACAGTTGCCGGTATTGCGCCGCGGTTTGCGGCTCCCCGGCCGCGCGCGCCATCTCTTCGGCGGCGCGGAGGGCGCCCAGGTAGTAGATGCCGCAGAGGGGATTCGGCCCGTAGAACTCCACGTCGTAGGTGTTATGCTGGACGCCTTCGAGCACGCCGTCGCGGTCGGCATCCCAGCCGCCGGGCACCCAGGCGAATTCGAGCGCCCGCCTGGCCTTGGGCCAAAACTGCCGCAGAAAATCCGCGTCCCCGGAAAGCTGCCAATCCAGATAGACCTTGATGATCTGGCCCATCTGCGCGTCGGCGGCGGCAAAACCGGAGCGCTCCACGCCGTCGGGCAGCACCTGCCGGAAATGCATGGCGCCCCGCTCGTCCATGGAATATCCGAAGGCGCTGCGGCGCAGGGAATGGGAAAGCGCGGGAAACAGGTGCGCCGTCGCGGTCTCGTAGTTCCAGACGTGCGTGCAGTTGCCGTAGCAGCAGCCGATGTGATCGTTCACTCCCTCGAAGGCGTGGAACTCGCCGTCCGCGGTACGGAAGCACGTGGTGCTGGCCAGAGTCGAGAGATTGGACATGGCCGCTTCCTTGACCGCGCCGGGAAGGGTGGTTTCGCGGATGGCGGCCACAAAGCGGCCGGTGCGTTCCTCCAGGCGCGCCAGGTTGCGGGCCGCGTATTGCGCCGCCGTCCATGCGTCCGGAAACCGGGTGGCGTACCAGTTGCCGATGATGGTCTTCTCGGACCCCTTGGGCGCGCGCCAGCCGCAGCGCTCCGGCGTGCGGTTGGGGAAATGCCAGGCCAGCAGAAACACAAACCGGCCCTCGCCGCCGGGGGCCAGCTTGCGCTGGAAACACACGGACCCCACCGGGCCGATCCGGGGAGCCTCCGGGCCCAGCGAACCGTCGGCGGTGAAGTCGTCCCAGAAGAGCAGTGGGCTGTTCCACCAGCGGCCGGCCGGCCAGCCGCGCAGCAGCGTCACCTCTCCATCGCCTTCGGGCAGGACCACGAGGGCGAAACTGCCGGACCCTGGGTCGCTCTTCTCCAATCCCGGGTTGTGCATGAGCAGGCCCACGAGGCCGTCTTCGCGGCGCGCCTCGTTCACCCGTGTGTCGGCCGGAACGGCCTGGCGGGCAGCCGCCTCCAGGGAGTGCACTGGGTTCTCGATGCTGAAGGCGATGGAAACCGACGCGGCGGCTTTGCCTGTGTTCTTCACACGGTAGCGCAGCACCGCCACGGGCAGGCCGGATTCGTCCGCATCCAGGGGGATGAAGGGCGTGCCGGCTTCGAGCGAGACTTCGACTGGCAGAGTGCGGTCGTGAAACTCGATGCGGGCGCGCGGGAACTCGCCGGTGAACACCGCCCGCTCCAGCCGCGACAGCCCCGGGGCATTCCGCGAGCCTAAGCCGTCCTGGCCTTCATAAGGCGGCTCGATCCGGGACTCCAAAACGTGGGCGACGGGAGCTTTCCCGGATTCCTGGACCCAGATGCTGGGGAACGCGTAGGCTGGCGAGTTTCCCTTGTCGGCGCGGTTGAAGATCTCCCAATCCCGAAGCTGCCCGCGTCCGCCCAGCCCGATGCTGCCGGCGCCGATGCCGCCCAGCGGGAAACAAATCATTTCCAGGGCCGCCCCGGTGAACACGCGGGGGTAGGCGGGCTCCGGCCCTCCGCCCGCGGTTGGCGTAGCCTGTGGGGACGCTTCGCGCGCCGTGTCTCCTCCCTGCCCCGGGGAGGTGGCCCCGGCTGCCAGGGCCACCGATTTCATGAACTCGCGCCGGCCGGTGTTCTGTGGTTCGCGCATGCGCTCCTGCCCGATCTTCTGTGGTTTTCCGCTCTACAATTAAAACACCAGTTTCAGAGCAAACGCTGTCGACGCGGTGACAGAAGATGGTCCGAGGAAGGAACACCATGGAAATTCGATATTGGACAATGCTGGGCTGCGCGCTGCTGGCAGGAGTGCTGGCCGGTAATCCCTTGCTGGCCGCGGGCCCGAATCCGCACTGGAAGGAGCGGCTGCGGGAACTGATCCCGTTGTACGGCCACCGCAATTGGATCGTGGTGGCGGATTCCGCCTATCCGGAACAGGCCCGGGAGGGAATTGAGACCATCGTTAGCGGCGCGGGCCAGGCCGAGGTGTTGAAGACCGTGCTGGAGAGCCTCTCGGCGGCGAAGCACGTCCGCCCTATCGTCTACACCGATGCGGAGCTAAGATATGTACCGGAGCAGGAAGCCCCCGGCGTGTCGGCCTACCGGCAGATGCTGGCCGGGCTCTTTTCCGCTCAGAAGCCCCGGCAACTGCCGCACGAACAGATCATCGCCAGGCTGGACGAGGCGGCCAAGACGTTTCGCGTACTGATCCTGAAGACGAATCTGACGATTCCGTACACCTCGGTGTTTCTGCAACTCGACTGTGGCTATTGGAGTGCAGACTCGGAACAGCGGTTGCGCGCCGCCATGAAAGGGCACGCCGGAAAATGACCGCAGCGGCCTGATGCGGCCGATGCAGCCGGCGGCTTCTTGACATTGGCGGTGGCGGTAATTTATTCTAGCGATTCGTTTTGGCCACGCCTGAGACCGGTCTAGTTATGGGGAACAACGCGCACGGCGAAACCGAAACTGTCGATCAGTTTCTGGATTCGACTTTGGAGAGCGTGGACACTGCTGAAGAGATCGCGGTCCAGGTGGGCCAAAAGGCAGGATTCGACGAGGACGATCTGAACAAAATCGCGATGGCCGTCCGGGAGTCGATGGTCAACGCGGTGGTGCACGGCAACCGCTACAACAAGCGCAAGCGGGTGCGCTTTTCGGTGACTCAGAACTCGGACCGGTTGACGGTGAAGGTGGCCGACGAGGGGGAAGGCTTCGATTACGAGAACCTTCCGGACCCCCTGGCCGAGGAAAATCTGCTGCGCCACTCCGGCCGCGGCATTTTTCTGATGCGCGCCTTCATGGACGAGTTTGCGATCCGGCGGTTGGCGCCTGCGGGGATTGAAGTGACGTTGATCAAGTACCGGGCGCCCAAGTAAGATCCAGTTTCAAAGTTTCAGACAGCGAGAAGCCAGGAGGCATAATCCAGTGAGCGTGAAGTTGAGCACAAGGCAAGTAGGCGACGTGACGGTAGTGGATGTGGCCGGAAGGATTACCTTGGGTGAGGGGTCCAGCACGCTGCGCGACACCCTGCGCGAGATGGTGGCCAGCAATCAGAAAAAGATCCTGCTGAACCTCGGCGAGGTTTCCTACATCGACAGCTCAGGGATTGGCGAACTGGTGTCCGGCTTCACTACAGTGACCAACCAGGGCGGCCAATTGAAGCTGCTTAACCTGACCAAGCGGGTCAAGGACCTGCTGCAAATCACCAAGCTGTACACGGTCTTCGACGTCCACGACGACGAAGCCGGGGCCGTGCGCAGTTTCAGCTAGAAGGAGCGGGGCTGCCGGTCAGCCCCCTCCCACGAACTGTACGATTTCCAGCTTCGCGCCGGCTTCGAAGCGTGTTCCGGCCCATTCTGGTTGACGCACGATCCGCCGGTCCAACTCGACCGCGACGCGGCCAGGCTCCAATCCCAGCAACTCCAGCAAGCCTGAGATGTTCAGGCCCCGCGGAACCGTGTGCGTCTCTCCGTTGACGACGATCTCGATCAGTGCGCTGTCGCTCGATGGCATGGGAGTTTCCGCTCGGTTGACACCCCGATTTGTCAACCATTATAGTCAAATTTAAGGTCCTCCCGATCCCGGTAAGAAATTTGAATGCCCACTTCGTACGCTGAAACTTACTTCCCTGTTCTGCTGCAAGCCGTCATCGCGATGGCGGTCGCAGCCGGCATGTTGGGGGCCTCCTACCTACTGGGGAAGCGCGTGCGCAACCGCGTCAAGGACATGCCGTACGAATGCGGGATCGAGCCCACCGGCAGCGCGCGCGAGCGCTTCAGCGTGAAGTTCTACCTCGTGGGCATGCTCTTCATTCTGTTCGACATCGAAGCCATTTTCCTGTATCCCTGGGCAGTGGTCTACCGGGAACTGAAGATGTTCGCCTTCCTGGAGATGCTGGTGTTCATTGTTCTTATCCTCTCCGGGTTTTTCTACATCTGGAAGAAGGGGGCCCTGGATTGGGGAGAGACGGGCGAACGGCGCTTCCGTAAACCCTAGCGAGATCGCATGCTTCCCGAACGCCTCAAAGAACACTCCGTAGCGGCCGCCGTCGAACAGTTTGATCCGGATGCATTGGTGGGAGGCAAGTTCGACCGGCAGGAACTCACGTTGGAGATCGCCCCGGAAAAGATCGTCAGCGTGTGCGGTTTCCTGAAATACGATCAGCAGTTTGTACGTTTGAGCACGGTGACCGGCGTGGACCGGTATCCCGCGGAGCCCCGCTTCGAAGTGGTCTACCACCTTCATTCCCTCGAGCGAAACCAGCGCTTACGCGTCAAGTGCCGCCTGCCCGGCGATCAGCCGGTCATCGATTCGGTGACTTCCGTGTGGCGTTCGGCCAACTGGTTCGAACGTGAGACCTTCGATTTGTTCGGGATTCATTTCCGCAATCACCCCGATCTCCGGCGTATCATGCTGCCGGAGGATTGGGAAGGCCATCCCCTGCGCAAGGACTACCCGGTGACCGGCAGCCGGGTTTAGACAGGAAAGATCGTGAGCGATACGGCAACACCCGACGTAAGCACCACCGCTCCGGAACAGGAACAACAAACCGCGAAGCCCCGGAGCATGACGCTCAACATGGGGCCGCAGCACCCCTCCACCCACGGGGTGTTGCGCCTGCAGCTGGAACTGGACGGCGAGACCATCATCTCCTGCCGGCCGGACATCGGCTACCTGCACACCGGCATTGAAAAAGAGTTCGAGGTCAAAACCTATCAGCAGGCGGTGACCCTCACCGACCGGATCGACTATCTGGCGCCGCTGTCCAACAACCTGTGTTACTGCCTGGGGGTGGAAAAGCTGCTGGGGCTGGAGATCCCGCCGCTGGCGCAGTGGATGCGCGTGATGCTCACGGAGTTCACGCGGCTGAACAGCCACCTGGTGTGGCTCGGGACGCACGCCATCGATATCGGCGCGATGAGCGTGTTCCTGTACTGTTTCCGCGAGCGTGAAGAGATCCTGCGCATCTTCGAGAGGTTCTCCGGGCAGCGCATGATGACCAGCTACTTCCGCGTCGGCGGTCTGGCGCTGGAACCTCCTCGCGGCTGGCAGCACGAGGTCCGGAAGTTTATTGACGTGTTCTCCAGCCGTGTGGACGAATACGAGGAGCTGCTCACCGCGAACCGGATCTGGATTGGCCGCACGCAGGGCGTGGGCTACCTTTCCGTCGAGGACATGCTGGACCTGGGCGTGACCGGGCCGATGCTGCGCGCCGCCGGGGTCAAGTGGGACACGCGCAAGGACCAGCCTTATTCCAGCTACGATCAGTTTGATTTCGAAGTACCCACCCGCACGGAAGGCGACGTCTACGCCCGCTACCAGGTGCGCATCGAGGAGATGCGCCAGAGCGCCCGCATTATCCGGCAGGCGCTGGAAGGCATGCCCTCCGGGCGCTGGACTGCGGACGCGCCGCACGTGGTGCTGCCCGAGCGGGAGAAAATGAAGACCCAGATGGAGGCGCTGATCTATCACTTCAAGATCGTGACCGAAGGCTTCCGGGTTCCGGAGGGGGAGGTCTACCAGGTGATCGAGTCGCCCCGTGGCGAAGTGGGCTATTACGTAGTCAGCGACGGCACCGCCCACCCCTACCGCGTGCACGTGCGATCGCCGAGTTTCGGCAACCTGCAGGCGGTGCCCCGGATGGTGGCGGGCACGCTGATCGCGGATGTGATCGCTTCCATCGGCAGCATGGATTTCGTGCTGGGAGATTGCGACAGGTAAGGGGCCGGGATGCAAGCGATTCGGTCCGAATGCGGCACTGCAACCGGGTTGTGCTCTGCCGCTCTTTTGCGAAACCAATGACTCTTTCTGCTGAGCTGGAAGCGCGGTTTGACAAGCTTCTGAAAAGCTATCCGCCGGGACGGCAGCGTTCGGCGATGATCCCCATGCTGCTGTACGCGCAGGACGAACTGGGGTCGGTCACCCCGGAACTGGTAGAGGAGGTGGCGCGGCGCGTGGGCGTCGAACCACTGCAGGTGGAGGAGGTCATGAGCTACTACTCCATGCTGCACCGCAAGCCCCTCGGCCGCTACCACGTGCAGATCTGCACCAACATCAGTTGCCTGCTCACCGGGGGCGAAGAACTCTGGCAGCACGCCTGCAAGAAGCTGGGCATCGGCCACAAAGAGGTCACCGCCGACGGGCAGGTTTCGCTCGAAGAGGTGGAATGCATCGGCGCCTGTTCTTGGGCTCCCGCGCTCCAGGTGAACTATGCCTTCCATCACCAGATGACCCCCGAGAAGCTCGACCGGCTCCTCGACAGCCTGAGAAAGGCCCAATAACCGAGCATGCTCTACAACGAACCCAGCCCGCATGAAGTCAAAGTCCTGACGCGCCGGTTCGGCCTGGAGAACTCGGCATCGTTGGACACCTACCTGGCCACGGACGGTTTCAAAGCCTTCAAAAAAGCGCTGGAGATGACGCCCGAACAGATCATCGAGGAGGTCAAGATCTCGAACCTGCGCGGGCGCGGCGGCGCCGGATTCCCCGCCGGCTTGAAGTGGAGCTTCGTGCCGCGCAACTCGCCCAAGCCGAAATACATCGTGGTCAACGCCGACGAAAGCGAGCCCGGCACGTGCAAGGACCGCCTGCTGATGGAGAACGATCCGCACCAGTTGATCGAAGGCGTGCTAATCGCCGGCCTCGCGGTCGACGCGCATGCCGGCTACATCTACATCCGCGGGGAGTATCGCTACCTCATCGAGATCATGGACCGGGCCATCGCCGAGGCCTATTCCTGCGGCTACCTGGGCAAGAATATCCTGGGCTCGAACTTCCACTTTGACCTGTACACGCACACCGGCGCGGGCGCCTACGAATGCGGCGAGGAATCGGCCCTGCTCGAGTCGCTCGAAGGCAAGCGTGGCGTGCCCCGCATCCGGCCCCCGTTTCCGGCCGTGGTGGGCGCCTTCCAGTGCCCCACGGTGCTGAACAACGTGGAGACCTACTGCGCCGTGCCGGCCATCATCCGGGATGGCGGCGCGGCCTTCGCCGCCCTGGGCGTGCCCAAGGCCGGCGGCACCAAGCTCACCTGCCTGAGCGGGCATATCAACAAACCGGGCGTCTACGAACTGCCGCTGGGGTTCCCGGTCATGAAGATGATCGAAGAGGTGGGCGGCGGTATACGCGGCGGCAAGAAGCTCAAGGCCTTCATTCCCGGGGGCTCTTCCTGCCCCGTGCTGACGGCCGAAGAATGCCAGGACCTGACCATGGACTACGACGCCATGGCCCGGAAGAAGACCATGCTGGGCTCCGGCGGCGTGGTGATCATGGACGAAGACACCTGCATGGTGAGGGCGGCGCTGCGCATTATGCGGTTTTACGCCCACGAAAGCTGCGGCTGGTGCATTCCCTGCCGCGAGGGCACTACCTGGATCCGCAAACTGCTCCAACGCTTCCACGACGGCATGGGCCAGCGGAGCGATATCGCGCTGATCGGCGACCTGGCCAAGAACATGTTCGGCCGGACCTTCTGCCCGCTGGGCGACGCCGCGGCCATGCCCACGATGTCGATTGTGGAGAAGTTTTACCACGAGTTCGAGGACCATCTGGACGGCAAGCCCTGCCCGTACGAGAAGGCCCGCCAGCTCGTGATGGCGTGAAAGTCTTTCCATGGCTGATTTGGTAAATCTGACGATTGATGGGAAGCCGGTGCAGGCCCCTCCGGGCACGCTGGTCATCGATGCGGCCAAGCGCGCCGGCATCGAGGTGCCGGCCTTCTGCTACTACGAAGGGCTTTCGCTTCAGGCCGCCTGCCGCATGTGCCTGGTGGAAGTGGAGAAGATGCCGAAGCTGATGACTTCCTGCACGCTGCCGGTGGCGGAAGGCATGGTGGTGCGCACGGAGACGCCCACGGTCGCCGCCGCGCGCAAATCCATGCTGGAGTTCCTGCTGGCCAACCATCCACTGGATTGTCCGGTGTGCGACAAGGGCGGCGAGTGCGAGTTGCAGGACATGACTTTCCGGTACGGCGCCGGAGAGAGCCGCTTCAGCGAGAACAAGGTCCACAAACCGGAGAAGCAGTGGTCGCCGGTGGTCTTCTATGACATGCCGCGCTGCATTCTGTGCTACCGCTGCGTGCGCATCTGCAACGAGGGCATGGGCGTCAACGCCCTGGGGATCGTGAACCGCGGGGTGGTTTCCGAAATCGCGCCCAACAAGCAGGACCACCTGGAGTGCGATGAGTGCGGCATGTGCATCGACATCTGCCCGGTGGGCGCTCTGACCAGCGGCGCGTACCGCTACCATACCCGCCCCTGGGAGATGGAGCACGTCGGCACCATCTGCGCACACTGCGCCGACGGCTGCAAGACCACGCTGGGCGTGCGGAACAACCAGATCATCCGCGGCAATAACCGCGACCGCTCGGGCATCAACGACGAATTCCTGTGCGTGAAGGGGCGTTACGCCTTCGATTTCTACAATCACCCCGAGCGTCTGCAATCGCCGCTTTTGAAGGTTGACGGCAAGCTCGAGCCGGTCTCCTGGTCGCAGGCCATCGAGACGGTGGCGAAGAAGTTCCAGCAGGTCCGCGAGGCGGGCGGGAAGTTCGCCGTCGTGGGCTCTAACCACACCAGCAACGAAGAGGACTTCTACCTGCAAAAGTTCGGGCGCCAGGTGCTGGGGACAGGCAACATCGATCATCACCGCACCGGCGATGTGCCGGCGCTACTGGATGCGCTCAGCGGCAAGACCGGCAAACTCGCCGTCTCGGCCGATCTGTACCAGCGCAAGGCCGTGCTGGTGGTCGGCGCTGACCTGGCGCTGGAGCACCCCTTCCTGTCCTTCCAGATCCGCGCCAACTACCGCCATCACCAGGCGCATGTCTACGTGGTCACGCCGCGCCCCGTGCGCGAGGACGCGGTGGCCGCGGTCAGCCTGCGCGACGCCTGCGCGGATGTTTTCGGTCCCCTGGAGTCCCTGCGCGCCAAACTCGCCGCCGAACCGGAACTGGTCATCGTCTTTGGCGATGTGGTCAAGGGCGAGGCGGTCCGCCGGCTGGTGGATTTCGGCGAGTCGTTGGGCATCCCCGTAAAATACGTCGCCCTGGTGGACTATTCGAATTCTCGCGGCGCGGTGGATATGGGCCTGTTGCCGGATGCCGGCGGGCTGGCCTTGCCGGAGATGCTGGCGGCCGGGGACCTGGACGCGTTCTGGGTGGTGGGCGCCAATCCGCTGAAGGCCGGCGAACTGCGCTCGCGGAGCGCGTTTGTGGTGGTCCAGGACATGTTCCTCACCGAGACCGCGAGGGCTGCGGACGTGGTCCTGCCGGCCGCCTGCGCCTACGAAAAGAACGGCACGGTGACCAATGTGTGCGGCGAAGTACAGAAGCTCAAGAAAGCCCTGGGCACTATGGGCACCAAGCCGGATCTGGAGATCATCGGGCTGATCGCCCGGGAAATGGGCGCCGCCCCGGTAATGGGCCCCTGGACCGCGGAAAAAGTGTTCGACGAGATTCGCAGAAGCGTGCGGGGATACGACATCCCGGTGCCGGTGGTCGCCGCCGGCGGAGCCGCCCAAACCATGCCGGTGAACGGCCGTATCCCGCTGGATGGCCGGCCTGATCTGATCCGGTCCGCAAGGGATAGTCTGTTCACCTCCGGTACGCTGGGGCGCTATTCTAAAGTACTGAACTCCGTCGTAGAAAGTCGCAATAACCGCTGATGGACTTCCTCCTCCTGAGCCTGATTAAGGCTGCGGTGGTCGCTGCCGTGCTGCTGACCACGCTGGCCTACCTGCAGTGGGTGGAGCGCAAGGTGATTGCGCACATCCAGGTGCGGCTGGGACCCTCGCGCGTAGGTCCGCACGGCCTGCTGCAGCCTTTGGCGGACGTGATCAAGCTGATCACCAAAGAAGACCTCATTCCGCCGCACGTCAACAAGTTTTTTTACCTGGCCGCGCCGTTCCTGGCCATCACCATGTCGCTGCTGTCGATTTCCGTCATCCCGTTCGGCTCCGAAGTGCGGGTGCTGGGACAGACCACGTGGATGCAGCTTACCGATCTGAACATCGGCGTGCTGTTCATCCTGGCGGTCTCCTCCATGGGGGTCTACGGAATCGCCCTGGCCGGGTGGGCTTCCAACAACAAGTATTCGCTGCTGGGGGGCTTGCGCAGCTCGGCTCAGATGATCAGTTACGAGCTACCCCTGAGCCTGGCCATCGCCTCGCCGCTGCTGCTCGCCAACACCCTGAGCCTGCGTGAACTGGTGCAGAAGCAGGGAGGCTTCGAGTTCGGCTTCCTGCCCCGCTGGAACATCTTTCAAGGGCCTTGGCCGCAGATCATCAGTTTTCTGATCTTCGTCATCGCCGGATTTGCCGAGACCAACCGCGTGCCCTTTGACCTGCCGGAGGCGGAAAACGAACTGGTGGCCGGTTTCCACACCGAATACAGCAGCATGAAATTCGCGGCGTTCTTCATGGCCGAATACGCCAACATGATTACGGTTACTTGCCTGACCACCATCCTGTTTCTGGGCGGGTGGCAGCCGCTGTTTCCCGCAAGCATGGGCTCGAATCTCGTGCCGCCAGTGATTTTCGTGCTGGCCGGCCTGGTTGCGCTGTACCACGGCCTGAATCCGGCGCGGCGCAAGGATCGCTTCACCCTGCCCGTGTTCGCGGTGGTCTTCTTCGCGCTGGCGGCGGTCTTCCTGCTCCCGGCCGCGCGGGAGGCCATCCTGCCGCTGTTCTGGTTCGCGGCCAAGACCGGCTTCCTGTTGTTCGTGTTCATCTGGATCCGCGGCACGCTGCCGCGCTTCCGATACGACCAATTGATGGCTTTCACCTGGAAGTTCCTTTTCCCGGTGGCCGTCCTGAACCTGCTGGTCACCGGACTTCTGGTGGCCCTGGTTCCCTGAGATGGACTCCTGAGATGGACGTCATTCTGTTTTTGGTTTTCGCTATCATCGCGGTGCTCTGCGCCATCAACGTCGTGGTGCAGACCCACCCCATCGCGAGCGCCCTTTCCCTGATCGGCGTGATGGGCTCGCTGGCTGTGCTGTACCTGCTGCTGGGCGCCGAGTTCATCGCCGCCGCGCAGGTCATCGTGTACGCCGGCGCCGTGATGGTTTTGTTCGTGTTCGTGATCATGCTGCTCAACGCGGGCGAGGAGGTGCATCGCGGCCGCTCCTTCGTGGTCCAGGTGCTGGGCGCCCCGCTGCTGATCGCCCTGCTGGGGCTGCTGGTCTACTTCGCCCAGCGGCTCTTTCCGGGCGCCCCCATGGTGCGTTTCGGAGCCTTCCGTGGCGGCACGGCGGTGGCCGTCGGCCGCGCGCTCTTCACCCAATACCTGCTGCCCTTCGAGGTCACCTCGGTGCTCATCCTGATCGCCATCCTTGGGGCCATCGTGCTGGCGCGAAAGGAGCTCGACTGAAATGAATGCGGTCCCCCTTTCCTGGTACCTCACGCTCAGCGGCGTGCTCTTTACGCTGGGCGCCGCCGGTTTTCTGTTCCGGCGCAACATCATCACGGTGTTCATGTCCATCGAACTGATGCTCAACGCCGTGAACCTGAGCTTCATTTCCTTTTCGTATGCGTTCCGCAGGGTCGACGGCCAGATCTTCACCTTCTTCGTCATGGTGGTGGCCGCCGCGGAGGCCGCCGTGGGACTGGCCATCATCCTGACCGTGTTCAAGAACCGCAACACGCTCAACATCGACGACCTCAACTCCATGAAGGACGAATACCAGCCGGCGCAACCGGAGGAGGCCTCCGAAACGGCCCCGGTGAGCGTGCCCTGAAGGCCGCCGGAAAGATATACCCGAGATGCAACTCTGGCTCATCCCTGCATTCCCCCTGGCGGGTTTCCTGATCAACGGCCTGCTGGGCCGCCGCGCCTCGAAAGGCTTCATCAATGCGGTAGCCATCGGCTCCGTGCTACTCTCCTTCGCCTGGGTCCTCAAGACCATCATGGGCCTGGGCGACGTCAGTTCGCGCTATGTGGAGCACTACTTCACCTGGATCCAGAGCGGCGCCCTCCAGGTGAATTTTGATTTCGCCGTCGATCGCCTCACCGTTGTCATGCTGCTTGTGGTCACGGGCGTTGGCGCGCTGATCCATATCTACTCGGTCGGCTACATGGGGCATGAGGGCGGGTACTATCGCTTCTTCGCGTACCTGAACCTGTTCATGTTCTTCATGCTCACGCTGGTGCTGGCCGCCAACTACCTGGTGCTGTTCGTGGGCTGGGAAGGCGTGGGCCTGTGCAGCTACCTGCTGATCGGCTTCTATTTCCTCCGGCAGAGCGCCACCAACGCCGGCAACAAGGCTTTCATCGTCAACCGTATCGGCGACTTCGGCTTCTCTTTGGCCATTTTTCTGGTCTTCCTGAATTTCGGCACCCTGGATTTCGGCGGAGTCTTCGCCAATGTGCCCGGCAAGCCGGAAACGTTGCTCAACACCATCGGCCTGCTGCTGCTGGTGGGCGCTTGCGGCAAGTCGGCGCAGATTCCACTTTACGTCTGGCTGCCGGACGCCATGGAAGGTCCCACGCCGGTCTCCGCCCTCATCCACGCCGCCACCATGGTGACCGCCGGGGTGTACATGGTGGCGCGATCCAACGTGATCTACATCCACGCGCCGGTCGCGCAGGAGGCCGTGGCCCTCATTGGCCTGGCCACCGCCTTCTTCTCCGCCACCATCGGCCTGCTGCAGAACGATATCAAGAAGATATTCGCCTACTCCACGGTCTCGCAGTTAGGCTACATGTTCGTGGGTGCCGGCGTGGGGGCGTTTTCGGCCGGCATCTACCACCTGGTGACGCACGCCTTCTTCAAGGCCCTGCTCTTCCTCGGTTCGGGCAGCGTGATTCATGCCCTCTCCGGGGAGCAGGACGTGCGCCGCATGGGCGGCCTTGCTAAGAAAATCCCCTGGACCTTCTGGACTATGCTGTGTGCCGCCGTAGCCATCGCCGGAGTTCCTCCCTTTTCCGGGTTCTACAGCAAGGATATGATTCTGGCCGCGGCGTACCAGCGGGCCCCGTGGATCTATTGGGTGGGCGCTATCACCGCCGGCCTGACCGCGTTCTATGTCTTCCGCGCCATCTTCCTGGCGTTCTTCGGCGCCTACCGCGGCCACGAGCATCCCCATGAATCGCCGCCGGTGATGATTCTCCCGCTGGCGGCGCTGGCATTCCTCTCCCTGGCCGGCGGGTTTCTGTTCGACGTGCCCCAGTTCCTGGAGCGGCTGTTCCCGCCCATCGAGGAATCGCACGACGTCACCCTGGTGGCTGTCTCGGTGGCCATCGGCCTTGCCGGCATAGGCCTCGCGGCGCTGTTCTACGTAGTCAAACCGAGCTTGCCGGATTCCCTGGCAGCCAGCTTCAGCGGCGTGTACAAGCTGATTTACAACAAGTACTTCGTGGATGAGATCTATGACGCCGCGGTGGTTAAGCCGGTGGTCAACGGATCGCGCAGCCTGCTCTGGAAGGGAGTAGATGTGGGCCTCATTGATGCCGGGGTCAACGGGCTGGGCTGGAGCGCGCGCGGCATCGGCGGCATCCTCCGCCTGCTGCAATCTGGGAGCATTCGCAGTTACGCCACCTGGGTGGTTTTCGGTTCCGTCGTCCTGATGGTGGCCATGGCCATGGCAGGAGGCGTCCGATGAACTTGCTGGACCTGGTCCTGCTCTTGCCACTGGTGGGGTTCCTGGCCGGGCTTGTGCTGCCCCGGGCCAGCGAGCACCTCATCCGAGTCAGCGCGCTGGTCTTCTCGCTGGTGACTTTCGGGGTTTCCGTGGGCTTGGGCTTCGGTGTCCGGGCCGGCGAGCAGTTTGTGACCGACGTCCCCTGGATCCGTTCGCCCAACATCCACTATCACGTGAGCGTGGATGGCTTGAGCGTCTGGCTGATCATTCTCTCCACGTTCCTCACGCCTATCTGCGTCGCGATTTCCTGGAAGTACATTCAAAGCCGCGTCAAGGAGTTCTACGCCTTCCTGCTGCTGCTGGAACTCGGACTGGTAGGTGTGTTTGCTGCCCAGGATCTGTTCCTGTTCTACGTGTTCTGGGAGATCTCGCTGGTCCCCATGTACTTCCTGATCGGCATCTGGGGGCACGAGCGGCGCATCTACGCGGCGGTGAAGTTTTTCCTTTACACCATGGCGGGCTCGATGCTGATGCTCGCCGCCATCATCTTCCTGTACAACCGGACGGGGACCTTTGATTACCCCGGGCTGATGGAAATGCTCTCCAGCGGCAGGCTCTCGCTGTCCGGCGGCGAGCAGATGCTGCTGTTCCTGGCCTTCTTCATCGCTTTTGCTATCAAGGTGCCGTTGTTCCCGCTGCACACCTGGCTGCCGGACGCCCACGTGGAAGCGCCGACAGCCGGTTCGGTGATGCTGGCCTCCGTCATGCTGAAGATGGGCTGCTACGGCCTGGTGCGCTTCTGTCTGCCGATGTTCCCAGGGGCGGCGCGCTCCTGCGCCCCCTGGATCGCGGTGCTGGCTATCATCGGCATCATCTACGGAGCGCTGGTGGCCATGGTCCAGCCCAACATGAAGAAACTGGTGGCCTATTCGTCGGTGAGTCACCTGGGCTTCGTCGTCCTGGGAATCTTTTCGTTTACGCAGATCGGCCTGGACGGCGCGGTCTACCAGATGCTCAACCACGGCATTTCGACCGGCGCCTTATTCATCCTGGTGGGGTATCTGTACGAGCGCCGGCACTCCCTGTTCATCAAGGATTTCGGAGGCGTGGCCACGCCCGCGCCCTGGCTCTCCGCCATCTTCCTGGTGACCACTCTCGCCAGCATCGGTCTTCCGATCCTCAACAACTTCGTCGGAGAATTCATGGTCTTGCAAGGCTCAGCCCAGGCCAATTACACCTGGACGGTATTCGCCGCCCTGGGGGTGATTCTCTCGGCCTGCTACATGCTGTGGCTGTACCAGCGCGTATTCTACGGCGCGGCCGGCCAGGAGGTGAGCAGCCACGTCCACGACTTGAGCGCCCGCGAGTTTGCCGGCATTATCCCGCTGGTAGTGATGATGGTGTGGATGGGCGTTTATTCGCAAAGCTTCCTGCCCCCGGTGAGCGTGGCCGACGGGCGGGTCCTCGATCAAACCAAGGTAAACGTGCGATTCCAGGTGAAAACCCCGGCCCTCAAGTCCCAGACGGCGGAGGTGGCCCGTGTACGCTAGTCTGGTTCCCACCTCGGCGGAGATGATCCGGTTCCTGCCGGAATTGATTCTGACCGTGGTGGCCACGCTGTTCATGGTGCTGGACCCCCTGCTGGGGCGCCAGTCGCGCCACGTCTACGGGCACTTCTCCATCCTGGCCCTGCTGGGCGCCATGGCGGCGGCCGTCTACGTTTACCGCGACCCCGGCGCCGCGTTCTCGGGCATGCTGATGGTGGATGGCTTCGCCACGTTTTTCCGGGTGGTGGTAATCGGCGTGGGCATTCTGACCGTTCTGCCGTCGTACCGCTACCTGGACCGCGAAGATGCCGAGACCGGCGAGTACCACGCCCTCCTGCTTTTTTCCATCGTGGGCCAGTGCGTCATGGTGACGGCCAACGAGCTCATCATGATCTTCATCGGCCTGGAGATCTCCTCCATCGCCAGCTATGTGCTGGCCGGATATCTGCGAGACGACCGGCGCGCCAATGAGGCGGCGCTCAAGTATTTCCTGTTGGGCTCCTTCGCCACGGCCTTCTTCCTCTATGGGGTGGCCCTGATTTACGGCATGACGGGCAGTACCAACCTGGCCACGGTGCGGCGTGCCATCCTGGGCGGTTCTCTGGGTTCGGCTCCCATCTTCATCGGCGTCGCCGCCGCGCTCATGTTTGTGGGCCTGGGTTTCAAGGTCTCCGGCGCGCCATTCCAAATCTGGGCCCCGGATGTTTACCAGGGCGCTCCCACGCCGGTGGCCGCCTTCCTCTCGGCCGGGCCGAAGGCCGCTGCCTTCGCCATTTTCCTGCGCATTTTCCTGACTGCTTTCCAACCCATCGGCCCCGGCTGGGAACCGCTGGTGTGGGTCAGCGCGCTGGCTTCCATGACCCTCGGCAATTTCGCGGCCCTCACCCAATCCAACATCAAGCGCCTGCTGGCCTATAGCTCGATTGCGCACGCCGGCTACGTGCTCGTGGCCCTGGCGGCGCGCTCCAATGTCGGCACGGCAGCCGCCATGTTCTACATGGCCGCCTACGCCTTCATGAACATCGGCGCATTTGCCGTGGTCAGCCACCTCTCCGGCAAGGGCGAGCGCTACCTCAAGGTGGAGGACTTCGCTGGCCTCGGCGCCAAGCAACCCGGCACTGCGGCGCTGCTCTCCATCTTCCTGCTCTCGCTGATCGGCGTGCCCCTGACCGGCGGCTTTTTCGGCAAGTTCTATATCTTCAAGGCGGCGCTCGATTCGCACCTGGTCTGGCTGACCGTGCTGGGCCTGCTGAACAGTGCGGTGGCGGCCTACTACTACTTGCGCATCTTGGTGATGATGTACATGCGCGAACCCGGCGAAGCCGCCAGCCGCATACAACCCCTCACCCCGGGCCTGCGCGCTGCCCTGGTTCTGCCAGCCCTCGGCACCCTGGTTCTCGGAATCTTCCCCGGCTGGGTGCTCGATTTCGCCGGCAGGTCTTCGGTCTTCGTGAGGTAGGCCGACGCCGCGGGCGGCTCAGATCAGCACCGGGAGTTCCCGTGCCTCAATCAGCCTGGCGACCGCAGCGATATCCTTATCGAGCGCCCGGTCGGCTTCGACGAAAGGACTCACGGAACGGATCGCCCGGTAGATGGGCCGTGTACCCGCGCCCAGCCGTCCGCCTCCTTGCCGCAAATCCACAGCCTGGGCGGTCGAAAGCAGCGTGATGGCCACCGCGTCACGCAGCAGCCGCGTGATGTCCATGGCCGTGAGCGCGGCGTGGGTCCCCAAGCTCACGATGTCCTGGTTGAATTGCTCGGTGGGCAGCGTGTGCACCAGGCTGGGAGCGCTCCAGTGGCGGATCGCCGTGACCAGGCTGGAATGCACGATTTGCATCCCTTTGAAGCCCTGGTACACGCCCGGATGCGGGCTCAGCGACGGCGGCAGGCCGTTGGAGAAGCGTTCGTCCATCAGCAGTGCCAGCACCGAGTGCAGCCAGTTCGCCAGGTTGGTCAGGTCCAGCTTCAGGCCGTCCATCGCCCGCGCGATGTGCCCCCCGTAAAAGTTGCCGGTGTGATACACCCGGTCGGAAACCGGATCGATGAGCGGGTTGTCGTTCACTGAATTGGCCTCCCGCTCCACCACCGTGCGCGCTTCGAGCAACGTCTCCTGCATGGGACCCAGGCCTTGCGGCACGCAGCGCAGGGAATAGGGGCTCTGGATCGATTCGCCGGCCGCGACCACGTCGTGCCGCGCCTGGGCCTGCCGTTCGGCTTCGGCCACCCGGTGGCGGATGTCGTCGAGCGGAATGGCCAGCTTGGAATCGAACAGTAGCGAATTCAGCATCTCCGCCACGGCCACCTGTCCGGGATGATGCTTGGCCATGTGAATGGCCGGGTGGTAGTAGTCCGGCGAGGAGCGCAGCGCCTCCACGGCCATCGCCATGGCCCCGAGGGAGAGCCGGAACAGGTAGGACGCCTCGTCCACCACCATGCACGCCACGCCGGTCATCACCGTGGTGCCGTTCAGCAATGCCAGGCCTTCCTTGGCCTCCAATCGCAACGGCTCGAGTTTCTCCTGCGCCAGCGCTTCGGCGGCGTGCACGCGCCGGCCGTGGTAGAAGACTTCGCCACGCCCGGCCATAGCCCGCGCAATGTACGCGGAAGGGCATAAATCGCCGCTCGCGCCCACCGAACCGAACCGTGGCACCACCGGCGTGATGCGGCGGTTCAGCAGGTCCAACAGTTTTTCGATCACCACCAGGCGCACGGCCGAAAGTCCGCGCGCCAGCGCGTTCGCGCGCAGCAGGATGGCTGCCCGCACGGCTTCCTCCGGAAGCGGTTCGCCCACGCCGCAGGAGAGGAACTCCAGCAGGTTCTGCTGGTGGTGCGCCAGTTCGTCTTCCGGAATCACGAATCGAGCATTGCCGCCGAATCCCGTGTTGACGCCATAGACCACTTCACCCTGGGTGAGCTTACGCTCCAAGGTCTCGCGCCCGCGCGCAATGTTCCGCCGGAACTCCTCCTCGGCGCTCAATTCGACGTGCCGGTAGTGCCGGGAAATCGCGATGATATCTTCGAGGGTAAGAGAATGAAGAGAAAGCTGAATGGCCGTAGATGACGCGGTAACGGTTGCCATGGACCCTCAGAAAGCACCACTTGCATGTGGTGTCTTTCTATTCAAGAGTATGCCACCATCCGCATCGACTGTCAATCCCGGCTTTCCCTCATTCCGGCTTTCCCTCAAAATGATGCGCTGAGAGACCGGATCAGGGAGTACACTAACGAAGGGACGAAGGCTGCTCCCATCGAATATCGGGGCAGGCCCCGGGCTCCGACACACCTGATGTCGCTGCGCGGCCGCAAGGAGAAGGGCCGCGCTGGTTGCGAATCTTTACTGGGCGGGGCAGAGATGCCAAACTCATCCGAGGGTTCCACGCAGGGAGGACTGCATGGCGACCTACATCATCCTCATGAAATTCACCGCGCAGGGAACCAAAGACTTGAAAGGTGCACCTAAACGCATCGAATCGGCGATCAAGGACTGGGAACTGATGGGCGGCAAGGTGTTGGCCAGTTACTTCGTGATGGGGGAGTACGACTACGTAGCCATCACGGAATGTCCGGACGACGAAGCCGCTGTCACGGCCAGCCTGGCGGTGAGCGCCCGTGAGCATATCAAGACGGCGACGATGCGGGCCTTCCCGCTGGTGGAGTTTGCCAAGCTGGTAGAAAAACTGCCGTAGGGCAAACTCCTGCAATTACAGCAGATATAAGGACCTAAAAATAGCTTAACAGGCGCCACGGTTTGCACTATGATGGCCGTGGGAAGCGAAACAGAAGGCATGCAAGCGAAACCGCCCTCGTCTCGTTTGCACGAGGAGCGGCGCCGTCGTGCCGGGCGCACGATGGCCAGAAGGCGGCGAGAACAAGGGTATCGCCGCGGACAATCTTGGGAAGGGAACTATGGGAAAGGAAGCCTTAAGCATCGTTGACCAGCGCACGCAGGCTGCCTATGAGATCCCGATCCATGATGGGACCATCCGGGCCATGGACCTGCGGCAGATCAAGACCGGACCCGAGGATTTCGGGCTCATGAGCTACGACCCCGCTTTCATGAACACGGCGTCCTGCCGAAGTTCGATTACGTTCATCGATGGGGATAAAGGTATCCTGCGCTACCGCGGGTACCCCATCGAACAACTGGCGGAGAAGTGCAGCTTTCTGGAAGTGGCCTATCTGGTGTTGTCCGGCGAACTGCCGACCGAGCCCCAACTGAAGGAATGGGTCGCCGACATTACCCACCACACCATGCTGCACGAGACCACCAAGAAGTTTTTGGAGGGATTCCGCCATGACGCGCATCCCATGGGGATGCTGGCCAGCACGGTAGCGGCGCTCTCTACGGTTTACCCGGAGTCGAGAGAGGTGCTCGATCCCAAGGTGAGAGCGCTGCAGATCCGGCGGCTAATCGGAAAAATGCCGACCATCGCCGCGTACACCTACCGGCACAGCCTCGGCTACCCCTATGTTTATCCGGACAACGAGCTGAGCTACACCGAAAACTTCATGAACATGCTGTGGAAAATGGTGGAGCCCAAGTATATCGCCAATCCGGTTTTGGCCCGGGCGCTGGACATCCTGTTTATATTGCACGCCGACCACGAGCAGAACTGCAGCGCCAACGCCATGCGCTCGGTAGGCAGCTCGCACGCGGATCCGTTCCTGGCCACCGCGGCAGCGGCGGCGGCGCTATCCGGTCCTCTCCACGGAGGGGCCAACGAAGAAGTCCTCAAGATGCTGGACGAGATCGGTTCCAAGGACAAGGTCCCGGCATACATCGCCAAGGTGAAGGCCGGCGAGTTCAAGCTGATGGGTTTCGGCCACCGCATCTACAAGAACTACGATCCTCGCGCCAGGATCATCAAGTGGGCCGCGGATAAGGTATTTGAGGTCACCGGCCGCAATCCGAAACTGGAGATTGCGCTGGAGTTGGAGCGCATCGCGCTCGAGGACGAGTACTTCATCAAGCGCAAGCTCTACCCGAACGTGGATTTCTACTCGGGGATCATCTACCAGGCCATGGGCTTCCAGCCGGCGATGTTCACGGTGCTGTTCGCCATTCCCCGCACCGTGGGCTGGCTGGCCCAGTGGCAGGAGATGCTGTGCGATGCCGAGCAAAAGATTGCCCGCCCCCGGCAGGTATTCACCGGACAGGCGGCGCGTGATTTTGTGCCGTTGGAGAAGCGCGGCGTGACGGCCGCGCCAACCGCGGCGTAGCGGAAACCACCCCTGGGGCCTCCCGGGGGCGGTTTCATCCTGTACGGGCCTCCACTGCCGCCACGCGCCACGCGGTGGGCTTTTCGTCGAATTTCCACGCGGGCGCGGATCTCAAAAAAAAGGTGCGCTCGGGACCATTCGGCTGTATACTAATCAGGTCTCGTTGTGGCCCTTCGGGAGGAGCCTTCCTTAGTCAGGGCGGAAGGCATCAGGCAAAACCGAGGGGCGCCGGAGCCAGGTGATTTCCATGTTGAAAGACAGGCTAAGTGTCAGGCTACTTGTGTTGTCCGCGGGGTTAGCCGCGGGATTACTTTTCGCGCAAGGCGAGCGCGCCACAATCAGCGGCACGGTCATGGATTCGACCGGCGCCGTAGTTCCCCAGGTAAACATCACGGTGCGCAACGAAGCCACCAACATTCTCAACAAAGCGGAGTCCAACGCCACGGGGCTCTACGTGGTGCCGGCGCTGCCGCCGGGCACTTACGAGTTGACGGCGGAAAAACAGGGATTCCGCACGTTCAAAATTTCCGGGATCCCGCTCTCGGTCGGCCTCACGGCCACCGTGGACGTGAAACTCGAAGTCGGCCAGGTTTCCGAGGCCGTACAGGTGGTCGCCTCGGCGGTGCAATTGGAGGCGCAGACCTCCGGCATGGGTGAGACGGTAGGCACGCGCGCGGTTACCGAACTGCCGCTGCTGGGCCGCGATCCACGCCAATTGTCCGCTCTGGCTCCCGGCGTGATCCCCACGCGCGGACAGGTGGGCGCGGGCGGTTCGACCATCGGATACGCCGGCAATTCGCGCATTGCCGGGGGCCTGGCCATGCAGAACGCCATCTTGATGGATGGCGGCGACACGCGCGGATTTACTTCCGGCGGCCAGTCCTACACCTATCCCATCGAATCCGTGGCCGAATTCAAGATTCAGACGGCCACTTATTCCGCGGAGTTCGGGCGCGCTGGAGGGGGGGTCATCAACGTGGCTTCCAAGTCCGGCACCAACGAGTTTCATGGCGTCGCCTACCTGTTCCTGCAGAGCCAGATCCTTAACGCCAACTCCTGGTCCAACAACCGGACCAGTGTGCCTAAGGGCAAGTTTCAATATGACATGTTTGGAGGGGCCCTCGGCGGACGCATCATTCGCGACCGTACCTTCTTCTTCATGAATTACGAAGGGGTCCGCCAGGGCAGCCCGAACCAATTCCTCGCCTCCGTGCCCCTGCCCGCGTGGAAGAATGGCGACTTCAGCAACGCGCGCGATGCCCAGGGCCGCCCCGTGGCGATTTACGACTATTTGACCACGCGCGCGAACCCGGCGGCTCCGGGCACCTATATCCGGGACGCATTTCCCAACAATGTCATCCCGGCCAACCGCATCGATCCGATTTCCGCCAACATTGCCAAGTATTATCCCGATCCTAACGTTCCGGGACAGGTTTTCGGCCAAATCAACAACTACCTCAGAACCGGCAAGAATGTGAACAACATCGACGGCTGGTTCACCCGGCTGGATCATTACATCAGCGCCAAGCACCGCCTCTTCGGCCACTTCGCCGGCAACCAGAATGACAGTTTCCCGTTGGGTCTGATCGACAAAGCTTTCCCCGCCACGGGCGTTAGTTCCAACCCCGTCCGCAACGCCGGCATCAGCCTGGTCTCCAATTTCACGCCCAACTTCCTGGGCGAGTTCCGTATCTCGTACACCCGCCTGCAGAACGCCTCAGTGCCGGCGGGCGCAGGTTTTGACATGGCCACCCTGGGTTTTCCCGCCAGCGTCGCCAGCAAGGTAACCTACAAGCAGTTCCCCGAGATCGACATCAACCAGTATTACACCAGCAGCGGCCTGACCGTCTCCACTTACAATGCTCCGGAAGTGACCTGCATCGGCAGCGGGCAGGGCTGCGGGTCCACCGCCAGCCTCAACCCGCAGGACACCTGGCACGCAATCTACCAGGTTACCTGGATCAAGGGGCGCCACCAACTCAAAGCTGGCGCGGACTTCCAGCGCATGAAGCTGAACGCCTTCCTTTCCCGCAACTCGGGCGGCCAGTTCGTCTTCGACCGTACCTATACAGGCGGACCCAATCCAGCGGTGACTGCCACCAATGCGGGCAATGGATTTGCCACCTTCCTGCTGGGCGTCCCCATCGGCGGGGCCATGGAAACCACACCGTTCATGTCTTTGTTCCAGCGTTACAACTCGGGCTACATCCAGGATGACTGGCGGATCACCAACCGGCTCACTCTGAACCTCGGGTACCGCTACGAGTTCATTTCTCCGTATGGTGACAAGTACAGCCAGATCGGCCGCTTCAACGTCAACGCCGTCGATCCCGTGACCCACATCAAGGGCCTGTACCAGTGGGTTCCGGCGGGCGGCTATCACAGTGACCCGAATTACAACACCCCCGGCCCCCGGGTCGGCCTGGCGTTCCAGGTCGATTCCAAAACGGTCATTCGCATGGCCGGAGCCATCTTCAATGCCGCCAACAACGGCCTGAACGCAGCCGCCACGGACTTCGGGACCGGCCTGTTCACCAGCAACTCCGTGTCGTTGGGTGCACCCAATCCCATTCCGTTCACTCCCCCGGTGGGCGGCAACTGGTCAAACCCCTTCGCCGCCGGATTCGTCCTGCCGCAGGTGGGCGTCACCAACTTCCTGGGCCAGAACATTCGCGTGGATTTCGCCGACCACCCCACCTGCTACATCGCCAACTGGAACTTCTCGATCCAGCGCCAGGTCAACCCGAACCTACTCGCGGAAATCGCCTATGTCGGCAGCAAGGCCACGCACCTGTTCTGGAACCGCATGGACAATGCCGTGGATCCTCTGAATCTCAATACCTACGGGCCCAACGTGGATAAGGTTGTGCCAAATCCCTATTATGGAGTGATCCAGGGTGGCATCGGTGCTTTCTCGACCGTTGTGCAGAGTCAGCTCCTGCGTCCCTTCCCGCAGTACCAGCAGATCCTGGCGGTCCGCCGCCCCTATGGCGACTCCCGGTACAACAGCATGACGGTCCGCGTCGAAAAGCGGTACAGCAAGGGGTTCACGCTGACGGTTGCGTACACGCTTTCGAAGCTAATCGCCTCCACCGCGGAATCCAACTCCTGGGTGGTGGGTCCCTCCGACGCCCTCTACAATCCGAACTACAATCGCAGCATCGAAGCCAACGACGCGCCGCAGCGCCTGGTCATCGGGCACGTCTGGGATCTGCCCTTCGGTCCCGGCAAACCCTACGCGCAGAAAGGCATCCTTTCGCGGATCGCAGGCGGCTGGCAGTTCTCCGGAATCACGGTGCTGCAATCCGGACGGCCCATTCTCATCACCGGCCCGCAGAACACCAGCATCCCGGATTTCAACTACACCAACGGGCGGGCCGACCGGCTGCACAGCGGCGTGCTCAGCAACCCGACGCTGCAACATTGGTTTGACACTACAGCGTTCATCGCGGCGCCGCGCTACACCATGCCGAACGACAGCCTGAGCCAGCCGGACCTGCGCACGCCCTGGACCAACGCCTGGAACTGGTCGTTCTTCAAGAACAACCAGATCAAAGAGCGATACAACCTCCAGTTCCGCGCGGAGTTTTACAACATCTTCAACCACCCGCAGTTCGACTGCCGCGGGGCGTGCGCGGACGTGACCAGCCTGACCTTCGGCCAAATCACCGAAGGCGGCGGCAACCGCCAGATCCAGTTCGGATTGCGCCTGCTCTTCTGAGCAGGCGCATCCGCTCCTTCACGTCAAGGCCACTAGCCGGGTACCGCCTGGCGGCTCGCCGCCCGGCTACTTCGCGCTGAGCATGTTGGCGAACAAGCGGTAGGCGCCGGCGACGCCTGCGGGAAGCTCGCGGAACCAGGAGTAAGCGCTGAAAATATAGACGCCTTTGCCGTAGCGCGTGTAGAGCACGCCTCCAGCGAGGGATTTTTCGTTGGGATCGTGGCAGACCAGCACGGTCTGGTAGCGCGGGTCCCATTTTTCGGCGAAGTAGAGGCCGCGCTCCTGCACCCAGCCTTCGAAATCCTGGGCGGTGATCCGGTTGGGCGTCTGGAGCAGGGGGTGCCCGGGATCGGGCAGGCTCACGGGGGCATCCTCGACGGCCACGCGGCCGCGTCCCTCGGTAAAGGGATAGGGCCCCAGTTCAGGCAGAGTGCCATCGGCAGTGTTGTACTGCACGATGAGGGTGCCGCCCTTCTGCACGTAGTCCAGCAGGCGGCTCTGGTTGGCGCGCAGGTCGGGGCGCACGTTATAGGCGCGCACCCCGGTGACGATAGCGTCGAACTCGGCCAGGTTGCGCTGCTCCAGGTCGGAGGCGCTCAGGAGGGTGACTTCGCAGCCAAGCTGGCGTAGGGCGTCGGGCATTTCGTCCCCCGCACCCATGATGTAGCCTACCTTGTGCGCGGTTACCCGGATGTCCGCGCGCACCAGCTGCGAGGCGGCCTCCGGGAACACGGTCTCAATGGGGATGTGCGGATAGGAGATTACGCGCATGCCGGAGTCGATACGGTGGCCGTCCACCTGGGCCACGGCACGCAGCATTGCGCGGGAGGCTCCGGCCGGAGGCGTCACGCGGAACGTCAGGTCCTGCTGCTGGCCGCTCCCGGCCAAGTGGAACGGCTGCGTCGGCGGGTCGGCCTGCCAGCCACCGTCCAACTGCAGGCGCAGCTCGCCCGCCGTGTTCGGGGCATTGGCCTGCACCGCGACCTGCAAAGTGCGCGGCCCGTTACCGGGAAACATGACCACTCGTTCGGCCGGATTCACCACTACTTCAGGAACCACGATGAAGGGGCGGGTGAGCTCGCCCAGCACGCGGTCCACGTAGCGGTAATCGACGGGGCGCACCAGCACCAGGTGCGAGCCCCCGGCCGCCAACTCGAAGCGGGCCTGTAGCAGCGGCGGCGAATCGGGCACGCCGATCAGCTCCTGGCTGCCGATGACGTAGGTGTCGCCCTCGCGCGCCTGGCGCAGCCAGAAGGGCTGCGAGGGCGGCTCGTCCGCGGGCACTTTGCGCTCCAGGTTGCCGGTAAACGGCTGGTTGTATTCCAGCCGGCGCGGCTGGAGGTCCAGGCTGGTGGTCTCGCCGAGCCCTTCCAGGCGGACCCGCTCCAGCGTGAGCGGGTAGGAAGACCGGTTGAGAGCCGTAACGCGCACCTGGAAGGCGGCGCCGGGGACGGCGGTGGGGTGGCCGGTTTCGGCGGCCAGCCACAAGCCGGCGCAGGAGGCGATCGCCTCATCGAATTCCGGCAGCTTGGCCTCGGCCCAGGCGTCCTTCAGGTCCGCCGCCAGGCGGCGGGCCTGAAGCAGCAGCGGGATGATGCGCTCCGGGTGTTCGGGGCGGAACTCGCGGTGGGCCTGGGAGAGCAGCGGTTCGACCGCCGCGCCGCCGGGCACACGGTTCCAGGTGGTGTCGATGCCCTCGAAAGGGTCGCTCCGGGCCGGATCGCCGGCTACCGGCACCAGGAAATTCCGGGAGGGGCCGCGCCGGCGGGGGGCGCCCATGCTCTGGCTGCGGTGCATACTGCGGCTGCGGCCGGCAATCTCGTTGTAGGACTCACCCAGCACCGGGTTGAAGTCTCCGGTATCGATTTCCAGGCGGCCGGGGGTGGCAGCCGCGGCGCGTTCCTGGTCGCGGGTGAAGCTGAACACGTTAAACAGCAGGCGCCGGGCCCGCCAGGGCCGCACCCGGCGCAATTGCTCGGGGAAGCGCTGCGGATCGGCGGCGGCAAAATACGCTTCCTTGCCCAAAATGGCGGACGCCTGGTGCTGTCCGTGGCCGTCGCGGGGCGTGCCGGAGAAGCGCAGGATAATCACGTCCGGGCGGAAGCGTCGGATCACCCAGACCATGTCGGAGAGGATCTTTTCCCGCCCCCATTTGGAGAGCGCCTCGTCGGCAGACTTGGAGAAGCCGAAGTCGATGGCGCGGGTGAAGAACTGCTCAGCGCCGTCGATTTTGCGGGCGGCCAGCAACTCCTGGGTGCGGATGACGCCCAACAGGTCGCCCTGCTCTGACCCGATGAGGTTCTGGCCGCCCTCGCCCCGTGTGCAGGAAAGATAGCCTGTGCGGAAGTGCCGGCCACGCGCGAAATAGGCCAACACAGCGGTATTCTCATCATCTGGATGCGCTCCGATCATGAGCACGCTGCCGGCGGTCTCGAGCCGTTTGAGCCGCTGTTCGATCTCCGGCGTGCCGGACAGACTTTGCCACGCCGCGGCTGGTACCGCAAGGCACAAAGAAAGGAGAAAAAGAGGGAACGGGCGCGACTGAGTGCACATCTGACTTAATGGTAGACCATTCCTCCGCGGAGGTTGACGGAGAATGGCGCCGAGGAGGGGGCGTGGAGACCGGGCGGAGGCTGGCGGGATGGTGGCCGGCGCTGCGCAGGCGGTGGAGATCGCCCGCACAAGCGCCACAGGAAGGGGCTGCGCGCGTCGGTTTGGCTTTGGGGGGCGGATTTGCCCGCGGGATCGCGCACATCGGAGTGCTGCGGGCGTTCGAGCGTGCCGGAATTCCAATTGCTTGCATTGCCGGAGTGAGCGCCGGCTCCATGGTGGCCGCCGCCTATGCCAGCGGCGCCTCGTCCGAAGAGATCGCCGCCATGGCGCGCTCCATGCGCTTCGGCGACGTGGCCCGTTGGACCATCGCGCGCCTGGGCTTCGCGGGGAGCGACCGGATGGCCAAGTTCCTGCGCCGTCTGCTGAAGCATGACCGCTTCGAGGAGATGCGCATTCCGTTGGGGGTGGTGGCCACCGACCTGCTCTCCGGGGAAGCCGTACTGTTCCGGGACAGCGGCGACGTGATTCTGCCGATCCGCGCCAGTTGTTCCTACCCCGGGCTGTTCCAGCCGGTGCCTTATCAGAACCGCCTGCTGGTGGATGGGGCCATGAGCATGGAAATTCCCGCGGCCATGACGCGGGACTTGGGGGCTACTCGGGTGGTGGCGGTAAACCTGCCCCTCGAGGTTGCCGCTGCCCCGCCTCCCAACATGTTCGCGGTGGTGAACCGCTGCTTCCAGATCATGCAGCGGCGCGCCGAAGGAGATTGGCGCCGGCTGTCCGACGTGGTGATTACGCCGCACGTACAGGGCGTGGGATGGGACGGGTTCGAGAGTGCCGACCGGCTGATCGAGGCCGGCGAGCAGGCGGCGCAGGCAGCGCTTCCCGCCATCCGGCAGTGGCTGGTTCTGGAGCAGGCCACCCGGATCCTGCCTCCGCACAACGCCTCGCCGCAGGAGCAGCCCCTGCGCGCATAGCGTCTGCATCAGGATAACCGGGTTCATCGCCCCGGCGGCTTCCCTGCTATTCTGCAAGGCGCCGGGCCGGCATGCCTCGGCGCCGGGAGGCAGGCGGCATGCCGGTACTGTTCCAGGGCCTGCGCTACCCGCCCGTCGCGCCACCAAAGTTACACCGGTGGTGGCTTTGCGGCACGAATAGGGCCCGGCAAGGGCGCTGTGTGGGCTGCAGGCTTGACAAGCCGAAGAGTACAACTGTATCCTATCAGTGGTACAGTTCGGTGATTTTCAAACTGAATCCTTCGTCGGGACAGCCGTTGTACCTGCAGTTGATGCAGCAGGTCCGGCACGCGGTCGCTACCGGCGTCCTCCAGGATGGCGACCTCATGCCGGGTATTCGGACTCTCGCCGAAGAACTCGTCGTCAGCCACAATACGGTCGCCAAGGCTTACACCGAACTCGAACATGAAGGCTTGCTGGAATTGCGGCATGGTTCCGGCGCTTACATCTCGGCGAAGCGAGGCGTGAAGTCGCGCGCCGACAGAGTGCGCGCCGCGCAGCAGCGCGTGCGGGAATTAGTCAACAGCTTGCAGGCGGAGGGCCTGTCCAACGAAGAGATCTTTCGCCTTTTTGAGGCGGAAGTCCTGTTTCCGCACGATCTTCCGCCGCGGCTCTGAGGAAACGATGACCAGCGACAACGTGATCGAGACGCATGCCTTAGCCAAGCGCTATGGCGATGTGGATGCCGTTCATGCCCTCAGTTTCCAGATACGCGGGCCTAGCATCACGGGATTCCTGGGGCGCAATGGCGCCGGCAAGAGCAGCACGATCAGGATGCTGCTCGGCATGATCAAACCAACGGCTGGGAGCGGAATGGTGCTTGGGCACCGGATTGACGATCCGAAGCAAAGTCTTCTGATTCGCCGCCGGACCGCCTATATCGGAGAAGAAAAGGGATTGTACGCCTACATGACCGTCGAGCAGTTGGTGCGATTCACAAGTTCTTTCTATCCCGATTGGCGGCCGGACATCGAACAGCGTCTTTTAAGGATGTATCAACTGCCGCTCCGCCGCAAAGTGAAGGCGCTCTCCAAGGGCATGCGAACCAAACTGGCGCTGTTGCTGGCGCTCTCCCGCAGGCCGGCGCTGCTGATTCTCGACGAGCCCACCGAAGGGCTGGATCCCGTGTCGATCGAAGAACTGCTTCAAATGTTGACCGGTATCGCCGCGGAGGGCACTACCGTGTTCTTCTCTTCTCACCAACTGGCCGAAGTGGAAAGGATTGCCGATTCCATCCTCATTATCGAGCGCGGCAGGCTGGTGCTCGACGTTTCGCTCGACCATCTGCGGGAGAATTACCGGCGCGTCACGGCCGGCTTTCCTGCGCGGCCGCCCGAAGCGGAATTTCGACTCCCTGGGGTGGAAAGGGTGCGAGCCAGCGGACGCCAGATCACCGTGCTCGCGAGCCGCAATGCGGACGCTATCGTGGAACGTGCGCGGAGCCTTTCCGCAGTCTCGGTTGAGGTTGAACCGGTGAGTTTGCGCGAGATCTTCCTGGATGCTGTCCGAACCGATGCGCCCGCGGAGGCACGGTGATGCTCTGCTACAAGATGTGGCGCGAGACGCGCACGCGCCTGCTGATCAGCGCAACCGCGCTGGCCTGGGTGTGTTTGGCCATCGTTCTCACCCAGAAAGGCAACCGCGCTCACGCGGATCCGCCGCTCAGCTATGCCGCGTACATCTGGAAGGCCGTCTACAAAGGCTACGTCCGGGATTTCTTTCTCATCCTGGTGATCGTGCTGGGGGGCGGCGGCATTTTGCAGGAGCGCGCGCATGGAACAGCCGGATTCACGCTTTCACTACCCGTCAGCCGCTGCCGGTTGACGTTCGTGCGCGCCGCAGTTGGGCTGGCCGAGGTGGCTCTCCTGGCTCTTATGCCTGCCGTCATGCTCGGGGCCTTGTCGCCGCAGGTGGGTGAATCCTACCAACTGACCCAGGCGCTGCGATTCAGCGTTCTTTGGACCATGGGCGGGGCAGTCCTGTTCGGCACGTCCGTTTTGTTGTCGGGCATCTGCGCCGAAGAATATTCCGCTTGGATCGTCTGCTTTCTTTCCATGATGTTCTACTCGGCGGCGGTCAATATCACGCCGCTCCAGCGGATTCCGTGGCTCAACTTCTTCAAGATCATGAGCGGCGCGGAAATGCCCTATTTCAACTCCGCCGACCACCTCCTGGTAGGACCGCTCCCCGGGCTGCCGCTGCTCATCTTGCCGGCGATTGCGGTGGGATTTGTGATCATCGCCGCCCGGCTCTCGCAGCGGCGGGACTATTGATTCCAGCGCAAAAAGGAGAAAGTTTCGATGCTCTGGTACAAAACGTGGCGCGAGAACGAACTGCGATTTCTGATCAGTGCGCTCGTGTTGAGCGGAATTTGCACCGCAGCCGTCCTCTTCGAGAGGATGTTCCGCGCCCAACTGCACGCAACCAGTGCTCCGTTGAGTTCATACGCCGGTTATATCTATCTGCGGATCTATGGAGGCTTCGCGAGAGGAACGTTCCTCGTGCTCGCGCTCGTGCTGGGGTTGGGAGGGTTGCAGCGGGAACGGGCGCATGGCTCCACGGGCTTCACACTGATGCTCCCGGTCAGCCGAGGGCGTCTCACGGGAGTCAGGGCGGCGGTAGGCCTGGCTGAGATCCTGGCGCTTTCCCTGCTTCCCGTGATTCTGGTACCTGGGCTTTCTCCTTTCGTGGGAGAATCCTATCCTTTGTCTCAATCCTTGCAGTTCAGCCTGCTTTGGGTAAGTTTCGGATCGGTTGTATTTGCCGCCGCGTTCCTGTCATCGGTCATCTTCACCAGCGAGTACTCGGCACTGGCAGTTTCCCTCGCGGTGTTTTTCATCTACCCTTTGGTCGCGCGCCTTCCCCCGCTCAGGCCATATCCCTTGCACATACACTACATCATGAATGGAACCGGGATGGCCTACTTCGACCCGCGCACCGATCTGTTGGTCGGGCCTTTGCCCTGGACGGTCCTGGCCGGGGCCGTGGCGATCACGGCGGCTTTGGTCGCTTACGCCGCCGTGCTCACCGAAAGGCAAGACTTCTAACACATATGTTCCGGCGGAACACGCCCCCGCCGGCCGCTCCTTGGATGTACAAACGAATTGTACAATTTGCATGCACGCGCGAGTTGCCGCAGGAAACGCCGCGGCGGGTGATTCGAGAGGAGATTCAGCGAGACCGATATGGCAGTCCCTGCTGACCTGAAGATCGTGCCTGTGACCTGCGCAGACGGCTTAGACGCGGTGAAGGCGCTTTTCCAGAAGTATTGGGATTCATTCGGCTTCACTCCCTGCTTCCAGAATTTCGATTCGGAGTTGGCGACCCTACCCGGCAAGTACGCGCCGCCCCAAGGACGCCTCGCATTGGCCCTCGTCAGCGGTGCGCCTGCCGGATGTGTAGCGCTCCGCCCGATAGACGCGACGCGGTGCGAAGCCAAACGCCTGTATGTGAGGCCCCGGTTCCGTAGCCAAGGTATAGGCAGGGCGCTCCTGGAATGGGTGATCGCCGAAGCACGTTCCGCGGGATACGCGGAGATGGTGGGCGACACGATGCCTGTGATGGAACGGGCGGTCGCGATGTACGAGCGGATGGGGTTCGAGCGCACCGGACCTTACGCCGAGCCGGCCACGGCAGGGGCGATCTATATTCGGCTGACCTTGTGAACGGGGCGGCGGCCCGGTGATGGCCGGGGGTGATCCGGCAACGCACCGGGCCGCGAGTTTCCGCGCTAGAACTCCAGCCTGAGACCCATGGTGATGAGGCGCGGGCCGTCCTGCACGCCCTGCGCGCGGCCGAAGTTGGGACTGCCCACCACGCCGTTGATGTTGCCGAAATCCGTGCGGTTGAACAGATTGATCATGTCCGCGCGGTACTGGAAACGCACCGATTCCCAAATGAAGAAGTTCTTCTGGATGGACAGGTTCTCGTTCAGGAAGGGCGGGTTCCGGAAATCGCCGTAATAGAAGGCGGCGTTGCCGAGCGTGTAGGCCGGCGCCACTGTGAAGGGAGCGTTGCTGCCGTAGTTGAACCAGCGCACGTTGGGATTGTTCGGATCCAGAGCCGTGCGCGAGACGCCCGTGCGGATGGGGTTGCCCGTCACGTTCGCCTTGGTCAGCGGGGTGAACAGCGCTCCGTTCCCGAGCGGATTGCCCGGCGTGGAGACCTGAACCAGCGAACCGCTGCGGTATTGCTGCGCGCCGGAGAGCACCCAGCCACCCACGATCAGGTTGGTCAGCCGGCCGGCGGAACTGAGAAACCGCTTGCCGCGGCCGAAGGGCAGCTCGAAGGCGGTCAGCAGGTTGAACACGTGCGTGTAGTCGAACGGCGAGTACGACTTGGCTTCGGGGATGTTGTAGGAATCCTGCGCGTTCACCTGCGAGTTGGTGAAGATCTGGCGGTACGTCATCAGGTCCAGGTTCTTCGAGAATACGTAGGAGCCCTGGAGGGTGAGGTTGCCGAAGCGGTGCTGGATGCTGGTTTGCAGTGAGTCGTACCAGAGCTTGCCGACGCCCGCGTTGGCGTCGTACAGGGTGCCGAACTGCGGGTAGGGACGCAGCGCCTGGGCCAGCGTGGCGCCGCCCTTCCAGCCGGCGGCGAAGCCGGGGAACGGCTCCTTGAAGCCGGCCGCCACCACCGCCGGGTCGTTGATGTTTTTGGCGAGCAGCGGACCTAGAGACAGGTAGCTGGTGGGCAACTGGTTGAGGAACACCGTGGAAGCCAGGCCGTTGCCGCGCATGCCGACCCAGGCCGCCTCCAGGAGGTAATGATGCACCTCGTGCTGGATGGTGAAGCTGTAGTTGTACACGCGGGGCGCCTTGCCGAAGTTGGGACCCATGCGGTAGATGTTGCTGTTGAAGTTATCGTAGCTGGGATCGATCACCGGAGGATGCTTGAAGCCCGGCGGCGGCTGCACGCCTCCCTGGTCCCACAGGAACGCGGCATCCACGCCGTTGGAGATCTGCGAGAAGGAGCCGTTGAAGCCGTCGGTGCAACCGCACCCGCCGTTGCCCAGGGTCTGGTAATAGATACCCCAGCCGCCGCGCAGCGTGGTGTTGGAGGCCAGGCGGTAGGCGAAGCCCACGCGCGGGCCAATGTCGGAGAAATCGGTGGGATACAGGTGCAGGGTGCCCTGCCGGCCCGGCCCGGCGCCGGCGAACTCGAGCGCGCCGGGAAGGCCGCCGGCCTTGGGGTTGGGGATGCTCAGGCTCAGTGAAGTGTAGTTCCCGCGGGCGTCGTACCAGCCGACGGGGACCTCGTAGCGCAGGCCCAGATTCAGGGTCAGGCGAGGCGTCACCCTCCAGGTGTCCTGAACGTATCCGCCGTAGTACTGATAGCGAATCTGCCCACCGGTCACCGGCTGGGCTGTGGCGTTGGCCTGATCCACGGCGCCCAGCAGGAAGCTCGCGAAAGCATTTCCGGTGGTGGTCAGAGCCGTGGGCAGGGCGGTTTGCGCGCGGGAGAAATAGTAGAAGCCGTTGGTGCCGGCCCAGTCGTCGCCAATGGTGCGCAGGCGCCGGATGTCATAGCCCATCTTGATCTCATGCTTGCCCCGAATCCAGCTCAGGCCCTGATTGAACTCGGTGGTCCAGTTCCACTGGCCCCCGTTGTTCACCTTGCCCTGGTTCATGCCCCACCCGGTGAGGTTGTCGGTTTCGAAGTTGATCACCGGGGTGGCGTCGGCCACGCCGCTGAGCGGCAGGCCGATCTTGGAGGCGAAGCCGTTTTGCAACGGATTGTTCCAGAACTGCTGCGTCCGGCTGAAACCGAAGGTGGTGTGCAGGAGGAGGTTCGGACGGATCACCAGGTCGTGGTTGGCGCGGTAATTGTCCGGCTGCTGGTAAGACTGCAACCCGTTGCTCAGCGGGCCGGGCAGGTTGGCGACGGAGTTGTCCGACTGGTTCTCCTTGGTCATGAAGAAGGCCACGCGGTTGTTGGGGGTGATGGCGTGATCCAGCTTCAGGGTCCAGATGGTGTCGCTATGCACGCTGCTGCCCAGGAACTGGTAGTTGCCGGTCACTGCCGACGAGGTGGGGTCCGGGATGTAGGACAGGATGTTCTTGGAGATGCCGCTCCAGCGGCTTTGTGGTACCAGGTTGCCGGCAAACGGGACGCGCGTGGCCACGCCGTTCGCAACCGCGGTGGAGCTGGGATCGTAGATGGGCGCCACCTGCGAGAAATTGCCCTGCTTCATCAACGTGGTGGGAAGCGTCTCGCCGGTGGCTAGCAGGATGGAGGCCGGCCGGAGATCTTCCGCGATGCTGAAAAAGAAGAAGGTCTTGTTGCGCCCGTCGTAGACCTTGGGAATGTAGACCGGGCCGCCCGCCGCTCCCCCGACCTCGTTATACCGCTCCTTGAGGCGGTACCCGGGCGGCCGCCCGGGCACGGAGTTGCTGCTCCAGCCGGCGGCTTCCCAGATATCCCGGCGCATGTTCAGGAAGGCCGCGCCGTGGACGTCGTTGGTGCCCGACTTACTCACCATCAACTCCAGGCCGCCTCCCAGCCTTCCGTACTCCGCGTTATAGGTGCCGGTCACCAGGCTCATCTCCTGGTAGGCTTCAAAGCCGGGGAAATTGAAGACGGTGCCGCCGGATTCCGGGATGGTGAGGCTGGCGCCGTCGATCATCACGTCGCGGGCGCGGCCATTGGAACCGTCGATGCTCAGCTCGGCAGCGGAATTGACGCCCGGCATGTAACCCAGGAAAGCTTCCGCGCTGCGCAGGCCGCCGGTGTAGATCGGCAGGTCCATGAGCAGGCGGGGACTGAGGTTGACGCCCCGCTGCGCGGTGACGGTCTCGAGCAGCGGCGCGGCGGCGGTCACCTCGACGCTCTGTTGCACGCTGCCGACCTCCAACTGCAAATCGAGGGTCTGGCGGATGCCGACCCGCACTTCGACGCCGGACTGCACCAGTTTCTTGAAGCCGGTTTGTTCCACGGTCACCGTGTAGGGCCCGGCCGGCAGGTCCGGAAACACATAGAGGCCGGCGCCGGTGGTGACGGCGTTGAACTGGCGGTTGGTGGGCTCGTGCGTGGCGGTGACCTTGGCCCCCGCCACCACGGCGGAGTTGGGATCGGTCACCGTGCCCGACATGGAGCCCGACGTGGACTGCGCGGCGACCCAGAGCGCCGTCATGCAGACCAAAGACAAAATTGATACACAACGTGGGATCAATCTCATTCGCATACCTTTCGCCCGCCTCGGAAGAGCAGCGTGTCGCCCGATAGACCGGTCCTCTGGCGGGAAGCCGCGGCATGCCGAGCCCGACCCGAACCTTACACGCTCCGATTTTTAAAAAGCGCCCCTCAGCTTCCGAGACGATGTAACCCTTCAGCAAGTCTTCCCAGAACCACTCGCGTGATTCTGGCTTCATCGATTGTACAACCGAATACTTACTTTGTGGCGAATCTGTTGATTTTTATCCGGGATGGCGAGGTCTATGGAGAAGCAGGAGCGTTCTTAAGAGTACAGAATGCCGCAACGCCACCTGAGGGGGCGGGTCGCAGCCCTCAGGCGCTTGATAGCGCTTCAGGCGGTTCGGAGCCGGCTAGCAAAGAGGGCCGGCGGCCATAATAGTGGACTCGTCAGAAGAATTCATGGGTAAGCTGCGGCTCGGGCAGTTTGCCAAGTGAGTGGTAGAGCGCGAGTTCTAGGATGCGGAAGGTACGGAAGCCGTACGATCTTCTCATGGTGACTTTGGCCTTG
>Ga0209581_1000560_pt1 | contig 71385 bp, 65 predicted proteins | sample Coa_R2_FD_187160 | JGI IMG/M metagenome (GOLD analysis project Ga0209581, IMG submission 187160) | Surface soil microbial communities from Centralia Pennsylvania, which are recovering from an underground coalmine fire - Coalmine... | ecosystem: Environmental > Terrestrial > Soil > Unclassified ...
GAGGGCCGAGGGCCGAGGGATGAGGGCCGAGGGATGAGGGCCGAGGGATGAGGGCCGAGGGATGAGGGCCGAGGGATGAGGGCCGAGGGATGAGGGCCGAGGGATGAGGGCTGAGGGCCGAGGGCTGAGGGCCGAGGGCTGAGGGCTGAGGGCTGAGGGCCGAGGGCCGAGGGCTATACAGCTTTTTTCCACTCCCCACTCCCCACTCCCCACTCCCCACCTCCCGCCCACCCCAAAATGCCCTGGCTCGAACTCTCCCTGACACTGCGCGCCGAACAGCAGGCCGAGGTCGAGCGCGCGCTCGAGGAGCTCGGCGCGCTGTGCCTCACGCTGCAGGACGCGCGCGCCGACACGCCCGACGAACGCGCGATCTTCGAGCCGGGCCTCGGCGAGACGCCGCTGTGGAACGAGCTCGTGCTCGATGCGCTGTTCGATGCCGACATCGACCGCAGCGGTCTCGTGCACGCGCTCGTCGAGCTCGTGCCGACGCTCGCGCCGGAGCAGCTCCGCTTTCGCGAGGTTGCCGATCGGGACTGGACGCGCGTCTGGCTCGACCGGTTCCAGCCGTTGCGCTTCGGACGGCGGCTGTGGATCTACCCGTGGACCATCGAGCCGCCGCCGGAGCTCGGCGCGGCCGCGGTGGTGCGGCTCGACCCCGGGCTCGCGTTCGGCACCGGCACGCACCCGACCACCGCGCTGTGTCTGGAATGGCTGGACGCGGCCGACCTCGCCGGCCGCACGCTGATCGACTACGGCTGCGGTTCCGGCGTGCTCGCGCTCGCCGCGCTGGCGCTCGGCGCCGCGCGCGTGGTCGGCGTGGACCACGACGTCCAGGCGCTCACCGCCAGCCGCGACAACGCCGCACGCAACGGCGTTTCGGAACGACTGGAATTGTATACACCGCAGCAATTTCCACAAATCACCGCGACCGTCCTCGTCGCCAACATCCTCGCCGAACCGCTGTGCGCGCTGGCGCCGCGGTTCGCGCGCTGCCTCGCGCCCGGTGGCGCGATCGCGCTGTCCGGCATTCTCGCCGGGCAGGCCGACGAGGTGCGCGCATGCTATGCCGAAGAATTCGAGGATTTCGCCGTCGCCGAACGCGACGGCTGGGTGCGCCTCACCGGCCGGCGCCGCGCGACGGCGTGAATCGCATCATTCGGTGGCGAGCTTCAGCGTCGCCGCCAGCCGTTCCGCGGCGACCCGATCCGCGGCGCGCTCGACCAGCGCCGCACGCAGCACCGGCAGGGCGCGGCGCAATGCATCGCCCGCCGCGGCCTCGTCGTGCGCGGCGTGGGCGTAGCGCGCCAGCGCGAGCTCCGCGCGCGCGCAGAGCGGATGCGTCTCCGGCAGCAGCGTGCGCAGTTCGTCGAGCGCGCGCCGTTCGGCCGTGCGCGCGGCCGGCCAATCGTTGCGCGCCGCCGCCAGGTGCGCCTGCGCGTCGGCGTAGCGCGCGCGCCGGCGATAGTTGCCGCGCCCGTCGGGCGGCGTGAGCGCCGCCAAGGTCGTCGCGGCCGCCTCGACCTGTCCGTTGGCGAGCTGCCATTCGGCGGCGAGCAATTCGCTGTCGAAACGCTGCGCATCCTCGGACGGCGCCGCGCGCCGGGCCGCGCGCGCCGCGTCCAGCAGCGGCTTCGCCGCGGCGATCTCGCCGAGCTCGATCAGACAGCGCGCGAGATTGTGCTCGGCGCGCGCGAGCGCCGGATGGCCGGCGGCGAACTTGCTCCGGCGCACCGCCAGCGACTGTTCGAACCAGCCCCGCGCCGCGACGAGGTCGCCGCGATCCTCCAGCAGCGTCGCCAGATTGTTCGCGGTCGTGGCCGCATCCAGCGAGTCTTGCGGCTGCAATCGGCGATGCAGATCGAGCGCCGCGCGGTACTGACGCTCGGCCTCGGCGTAGTCGCCGAGATCCTGCAGCACGTTGGCCAGATCGTTGCGCGCGTGCGCGGTCGGCACGCTGTCGGCGCCGTGCACGCGGATGCGCAGCGCCAGCACCTGCTCGAAGGTGGCGCGCGCGGCGACGAGATCGCCGAGCGCCTGTTCGGCCTGCGCCAGGCCGTTCAGCGAATTGAGCGTGCGCGGATGGGCATCGCCATAGAGCGCGCGCTTTTCGGCGAGCGCGGCGGCGTATTCGCGCCGCGCCGTCTCCCAATCGCCGCGCTGCGCGGCGAGAAAGCCGAGATTGTGCGTGGTCGAGGCGGCATCGTCGCGATGCGCCTCGCCGGCCGCGCGGAACACGGCGAGCGCGGCGCGATAGCGGCGTTCGGCCTCGGCGTAGCGGCCCTGCGCCTGATCGACCAGGCCGAGCTGGTTCTCGGCATGGGCGATGTCGAGGTGACCCGGCGGCAGGTTCGCCTCGTGCAGCGCCAGGCTTGCCTCGCACGCCGCGCGCGCCGCGGCGAAGTCGGAGACGTCGTGCCGGGCCTTGCACAACAGGTGCAGCACGCGTGCGCGCTCGAGCGGTGCGGCCGCCGGCGTCAGGCGTGCGGCCTCGTCGAGCAGTTCGACGCTGCGCGCCGGCAGGCCGATGTCACCGTAGATCTCGCCGAGCGCCGCGAGCAGCCGCGCGCGCACCGCCGGCGCATCGTCGAGCGCGTTGCGGGCGAGCTCGCCGCCGCCGCGATCGAGCAGCTCGCGCGCGCTGACCTCGCGGCCGCGTGCGGTCTCCGGATCGGCGTTCCGGAACAATTGCAGCAGGAATTCGGTGACGCGATTGGCGGTGCGCGCCTCGGTCTCGGCGCGCCGCTCGGCGCGCACGGCGCGCGCGCGTTCCCGCGCCAGCCATCCGGCCGCGGCGACGATGCCGACGAGCGCCAACGCCGCCGCGGCGACGCCGAGCCGGTGGCGACGCACGAACTTGGCCAGGCGATAACCGAGCCGATCGGGACCGGCCTCCAGCGGCAGGCCGGCGAAATGGCGGTCGATGTCGGCGGCCAGCGCCGCGGCCGAGCTGTAGCGGCGCGCCGGCTCCTCGGCCAGCGCACGGCGCACGACGTGCTCGAGATCGCCGCCGATCGCCGCCGCCTCGGCGCGCAGCCACGGCGCGTCGGCAGCCTCTGCCACCCGCGCCGGGCGCGATGCGCGCCAGCTCGTGGTCCGGCCGCCGGATTTGTACGGTTTTCCACAAAGCAACTCGTATAAAATGAGACCGAGCGCGTAGACGTCGCTCGCCGTCGTCACCGGCCCGCCGCTCACCTGCTCGGGGCTGGCGTAGTCCGGGGTGAACGCGCGCAGTTCGGTCGCGCGCTCGCCGTCCGCCTCCGGCGCGATCAGCTTGGCGATGCCGAAGTCGAGCAGCACCGGCGTGTCGTCGGCGCGCACCAGCACGTTGCCGGGTTTCAGATCGCGGTGCACGATCAGGTTCTGGTGGGCGTGGTGCACGGCCAGGCACAGCTGCTGGAACAGCCGCAGCCGCAGCGCCAGCGGCGGCCGGCGTTCGGCCCACCATTGCATGAGCGGCCGGCCCTCCACGTATTCCATGACGAGGTAGGGCTGGCCTTCCGGCGTGGTGCCGCCATCGAGCAGGCGCGCGATGTTCGGGTGCACGAGCCCGGCCAGCACCTGGCGCTCGCGGCGCAGGCGCTCGAGCGCGGCCTGGGTGGGAAAACCGCGGATCAGCTTGATCGCGACCCGCGCCTGGTACTCGCGGTCGGCGCGCTCGGCCAGATACACGCTGCCCATGCCGCCCTGGCCGAGCTCGCCGACGATGCGGTAGTTGCCGATCCGCCGACCGAGCCAGGGCGCGGTCGCATCGAATTGCGCCGCCGCCGCGGCCGCCACGCGCGCGGCGAGCGGGTCGGCCGCGCTCGGCGCGAGCGTGCCGGCGTCGCAGGCGATGAGCGCCTCGAGCTCGGCGCGCAAGGCCGCATCCGTGCCGCAGGCGCGTTCGAGGAACGCATCGCGCGCCGCCGGCGGCTGCGCCACCGCAGCGTCGAACAACTCCTTCAGCCGCTCGACCCGGCTCATGCGGTGTGGTCAGATCGCCAGTTCGCGCCGCAGCCAAGCGCGGCCGAAGCGCAGGCCGCGGTCCACCGTCGGCACGGACACCTCGAGCACGTGCGCCACCTCGTCGCGGTTCAGGCCGCCGAAATAGGTGAGCTCGATGATCTTGCCGGTGCGCGCGTCCTCGGCTTCCAGCCGTTGCAGTGCCTGATGCAGGGCGAGCAGATCGGCGCTGCCGTCGGCGCCGTCGGCCCCCGCCGCGGTCAGGGTGACGTGCAGCGCGCCGCCGCCGCGTTTCTCGGCCTGCTGGGCGCGGGCGTGATCGACCAGCACGTTGCGCATGTGCAGGGCGGCGAGCGCGAAGAAGTGCGCGCGATCGCGCCAATCGACGTCGCTCTGGCACAGGCGCAGGAACGCCTCGTGCACCAGCGCGGTGGGGTTGAGCGTGGGCGCGTCCGCCGCGCGCAGGCGCCGCCAGGCCATGCGATGCAGCTCGTCGTAGACGAGATCGGTCAGGCGCGGCAGCACCGCCGTCTGCCCGGCGCGCCAGGCGCGCAAGAGCTCGGTGATCGGCGACTGCGGCGTGAGCATGCCAACAGTGTAGCGCCGGATCCCGCCGTCGGCGCTGACGTGATAGGAACCGCCGCGCTTTTCCGTTTCCCCCCGGTACCACCACGCCAAGGGGAACCACCATGTCGCTTTCCGTCCGTACCGTTTCGCTGCTCCTCGCCGTCGGCCTGGGCGGCGGCGCCGGCGCGCACGCCGCCAGCAGCGTCACCGTCACCGATCCTGGCGACGCCGACAACAACGACAGCGTGTGCACACTGCGCGAGGCCATTACCGCCGCCAATACGCAGACTTCGTATCACGGCTGCACGTTCTCGGGCACCGGCAGTCCGACCACCATCGCCTTCGCCATTCCCGGCAGCGGCGTGCAGGTCATCCCGGTCGCCAGCCGCCTGCCGGCGATCAGCAAGCCAGTGATCCTCGACGGTCTCACCCAAACCGGCGCGAGCTGCGCGTCCTGGCCGCCGACCCTGCTGATCCAGATCGACAACCCGAGCGGCGGCGCCTACAACGGCCTGACCCTGGATCCCGGCTCCGACGGCAGCATCCTCCGCGGCCTCGTCATCACCGGCTTCGTCAACAACACCGGCTACGCCTACAACTTCAACGCCGCGATCAACATCTATCAGAGCAACGGCAATCACGTCGAGTGCAATTTCCTCGGCACCGATCCGGACGGCGTCACGGTGAACGCGAACCTGCGCGGCGTGGACATCAACAGCGCCAGCAACAACGTGATCGGCTCCGACGGCACGGCGAAGAGCTACGTCGCGCGCAATCTGATTTCTGGCAACACCTACGGCCAGGTCGATACGCGCGGCGCCGCGCTGAGCGGCAACCGCATCTCCGGCAACTACATCGGCACCGACGTCACCGGCACGGTCGCGATGAGCAACCAGGGCAGTGCCGAAGGCGTCGACATCAGCGCCAGTCCGGGGCCGGCCAGCGGCAACTACGTCGGCTGGGACGGCGTCGGCGATCCGGTGCTGATGCGCAACGTCATCTCTGGCTTCACCGGGGTCGGCTACGGCGGCGTGAACATGGTCGTCGGCGCGCAGGGCAACATCGTCGCCGGCAACTACATTGGCACCGACGCCACCGGCCTGCACGCGATCCCGAACTGGGCCGGCATCGAGCTCGGCAGCAATGGCAGTGTGTATCACAACATCATCGGCAGCGACGGCACGCTGGATTACAAGCTCGCGCGCAACGTCATCGCCGGCAACAACTTCGCCGGGGTGGACATCAATGCCGCCAACGGCACGCACGACAACGCCGTGATCGGCAACTACATCGGCGTCAAGGCCGACGGCTCGGGCACGCTCGGCAACGGCCAGTACGGCATCTCGATGGACTACGCCGCCGCCAACACCCTGATCGCGCGCAACTGGATCGCCGGCCAGGGCACGGCGATCCGCTTCTTCGCCAGCGGCAGTTTCGGCGGCGGCAGCACGGCGCAGTTCATCAACAACGGCGGCGGCGGGACGGTGGGCCTGCCGAGCCTCGATTCGCGCGACAACTGCGTGCTCGGCGGGACCGGGGTGCTGGTGCAGGCGCAAGGCGCGAACGTGCCGAGTCCCAACCACTTCGAGAACAACTGGTGGGGCGCAGCGACCGGGCCGAACACGCCCGGCGCGAGCGCCGCCGACGGCAGCATCGCGGCATCGCCGTTCCTGACCGCGCCGGCGCAGGTGTGCAGCGACGTGATCTTCGCCAACGGTTTCGAGCTGCCGTAGCCGGCCGGCGGTGCGCGCGTTTCGGCTACACTCACGGCATGTACGCGCAGTGTCCGGAATGTCTGACGATCTACAAGCTCGGCGCCGCCGAGCTCGCCGCCGGCCACGGCAGCGTGCGCTGCGGCCACTGCAACGCGGTGTTCGACGCGCTGCGCACGCTTACCGAGCAACTGCCGCCGGAGCCGGTGCACGAGCTCGCGCCGCATCCGCCGAGCGTGGCACCGCCGCAATTGACAATCCCGGCGCTGCGCCCGCAGCCGGCGCAGCAGACGCTGCTGTTCGATCCCGACGAACGCCGGCCGCGCGCGGCGGCGCGCGGCCACCTGCCCGCGTTCGCGCGCGTGCGCCCGGCGCGTCCGCCCGCGCACCACTGGCCGTGGCGCGTGGGCGTCGCGCTGCTGCTCGCGAGTCTCGGCGCGCAGATCGGCTACGCCGAACGCAGCGTGCTGCTCGACGACGCCCGCGTGCGGCCGTGGCTCGACCGCTTCTGCGCCGAGTTCCGCTGTCGTCTGCCGTTGCGCCACGATCCGGCCACGCTGCAACTGCTCTCGCGCGACATCCGGCCACATCCCTCGGTGCCGAATGCGCTGATCATCTCGGCGACGCTGCGCAACGACGCACCGTTCCCGCAGGCGTTCCCGGCGGTGGAGATCACCCTGTCGGATCTGGACGAGAACCGCGTGGCCATGCGCCGGTTCCTGCCGCAGGAATATCTCGGCGACAGTCGCGGCATCGCCAACGGCCTCGCCCCCGGCGGCACCGCGGCGCTGGTGTTCGAGGTGGCCGATCCCGGCAAGAACGCGGTGGCGTTCGAATTCAAGTTCCTGTGAGCCGCGCCGGCCGGCCGTTCGCGCCGCGAACCCGAGCGTGAACTCGGCACTGTCCAAGCCGCGCGCTTGGCGCTAGACTCGCTCCCCCGTCATCGCCCCGGTCGTTGCGCCGGGCCGCGCGGCGGAACCGTTCCAGGGAAGCCCGCAGGTCCAGCAGGGTGATCGCCGTCGTGAATGCCGCCCCACTGCCGCACACCGATGCAGCCGCCGAAGCCGCGTTGCAACCAGCCCTGCGCGAATGCGTGGCGCGCGCGGTGCGGCGCTATCTCGCCGACCTGCATCCGCAGCGGCCGGACGGCCTCTACGAACTCGTGCTTGCCGAGGTGGAGACGCCGCTGCTGCGCGAGGTGCTGCACTGGAGCGGCGGCAACCAGAGCCGGGCCGCAGCGGCGCTCGGCATCAACCGCGCCACGTTGCGCAAGAAGCTGGCCGCGCGCGGACTCGGCTGACGCGCGCGGCGATGCCGCTATAATCGCGCGTTCGGCTTGCGGGGAAACCGATTCATGTTCGATGCCACCCTGGTTCCGGTCCGGCGCGCGTTGCTCAGCGTCTCCGACAAGACCGGCCTCGTCGATCTCGCGCGCGGGCTCGACGCGCTCGGCGTGAGCCTGATCTCCACCGGCGGCACCGCGCGCGCGCTGCGCGAGGCCGGCCTGCCGGTCACCGACGTCAGCGCGGTCACCGGCTTTCCCGAGATCATGGCCGGCCGGGTCAAGACCCTGCACCCGAAGATCCACGGCGGCCTGCTCGGCCGGCGCGGCATCGACGACGCAGTGATGGCCGAGCACGACATCGCCGGCATCGATCTGCTGGTGGTGAATTTGTATCCTTTTGAACAAGTCACCGCGGCGCCCGATTGCACGTTCCTGACCGCGATCGAGCACATCGACATCGGCGGACCGGCGATGCTGCGCGCTGCGGCCAAGAACCACGAGCACGTCGCCGCGGTGGTCGATCCGGCCGACTACGCCGAGCTGATCGAAACCCTGCGCCGCGACGAGGGCACCACGCTCGACCTGCGCCGTCGCCTCGCCGCCAAGGCCTTCGCCCACACCGCGCGCTACGACGGCGCCATCGCCAACTGGCTCGGCGCGCGCCAGTGGAGCGACCGCGTCGAGCAGTTCCCACCGAGCCTGCACCTCGCCTTCGAGCGCAAGGCGCTGCTGCGCTACGGCGAGAATCCGCACCAGAACGCGGCGCTGTATCTCGAATCCCCGGCCGCGCCCGGCAGCGCCGCCGGCGCCCGCGTGCTCGCCGGCAAGGAACTGTCCTACAACAACCTCGCCGACGCGGACGCCGCGCTGGAGTGCGTCAAGGCGTTCCGCAAGACCCCGGCCTGCGTCATCGTCAAGCACGCCAATCCCTGCGGCGTGGCAATCGGCGCCACCGCGCGCGACGCCTACGACCAGGCGTATGCGACCGATCCGGTGTCGGCGTTCGGCGGCATCATCGCCTTCAATCAGCCGCTCGACGCCGCCACCGCGCGCGCGATCCTCGAGCGCCAGTTCGTCGAGGTGGTGATCGCGCCGGAAGTGGACGAGGCCGCCCTGGCGGCATTTTCCAGCAAACCCAACGTCCGCGTCCTCGCCTGCGGCGCCTGGCCGGAGCAGCCGCCGCCGGCGCTCGAGTTCAAGCGCGTCGCCGGCGGCCTGCTGGTGCAGGACGCCGACCGCGACACCCTGCTGCTGTCCGATCTCAAGGTGGTGTCGAAGCGCGTGCCCGACGCCGACGAGCTGCGCGACCTGCTGTTCGCCTGGCACGTGGCGATGTACGTCAAGTCCAATGCCATCGTCTACGCGCGCGGCGGCCGCACCATCGGCATCGGCGCGGGGCAGATGAGCCGCGTGATCAGCTCCCGCATCGCCGGACTCAAGGCGGCCGAGGCCGGCCTCGAGGTCCGCGGCAGCGTGATGGCCTCCGACGCATTCTTCCCGTTCCGCGACGGCATCGACGAGGCGGCCAAGGCCGGCATCCGCGCCGTGATCCAGCCCGGCGGCTCGCTGCGCGACGCCGAAGTCATCGCCGCCGCCGACGAACACGGCATGGCGATGGTGTTCACCGGCGTGCGGCATTTCCGGCACTGAGGAGGGAATGGGCTACGAGGGCCGAGGGCTGAGGGCCGAGGGCTGAGGGCGACACAGCTCTTTCCGCTGACCGCTGACCGCTCACCGGCTTCCAATTTCCGTAAGCTTGTCCCACTCCCCACTCTCAATTCCCGATTCCCCATTCCCACCATGAAAATCCTCGTCATCGGTTCCGGCGGCCGCGAACATGCGCTGGCCTGGAAGCTCAAGCAATCGCCGCGCGTGAGCGAGGTGATCGTCGCGCCGGGCAACGCCGGCACCGCGCGCGAACCCGGCGTGCGCAACGTGCCGGTCGCGGCCGACGAGTTCGATACCCTGCTCGCGCTCGCGCGGCACGAAAACGTGGCGCTGACCGTGGTCGGGCCGGAGGCGCCGCTGGTCGGCGGCCTGGTCGATCGCTTCCGCGCCGAGGGTCTGCGCTGCTTCGGCCCGCGCAAGATCGCCGCGCAACTGGAAGGCTCCAAGGCGTTCGCCAAGGATTTCCTGATCCGCCACAACATCCCGACCGCACGCCATGCCGTGTTCAGCGAGCTCGCGCCGGCGCTGGCCCACGTGCGCGCGCACGGCGCGCCGATCGTGATCAAGGCCGACGGCCTCGCCGCGGGCAAGGGCGTGGTCGTCGCGCTCACCCTGGCCGACGCCGAACAGGCGCTGCACGACATGCTCGGCGCGCGCGCGCTCGGCGCGGCCTCGGCGCGCGTGGTCATCGAGGAGTTCCTCGACGGCGAGGAGGCGAGCTACATCGTCATCAGCGACGGCCGCCACGCCCTGCCACTGGCGACGAGCCAGGATCACAAACGTCGCGACGACCGCGATCTCGGTCCGAACACCGGCGGCATGGGCGCCTATTCGCCCGCGCCGGTGGTGACGCCGGAGGTGGAGCGCCGCATCCTGCGCGAGATCATCGAGCCGACGCTGGCCGGCATGGCCGGCGAAGGCGCGCCGTTCATCGGCTTCCTCTACGCCGGCCTGATGATCGGCCGCGACGGCGCGCCGCGCGTGATCGAATTCAACGTGCGCATGGGCGATCCCGAAACCCAGCCGATTCTGCTGCGCCTGCGCAGCGACCTCGTGGATCTGCTCGACGCCGCGCTCGACGGCCGCCTCGACCGCACCAGCGTCGGCTGGGATCCGCGGCCCGCGCTCGGCGTGGTGCTGGCCGCACCGGGGTATCCCGGCAAGCTGCGCCTCGGCGACCCGATCGCCGGCCTCGACGCCGACTTCGGCGCCGACGTCAAGGTGTTCCACGCCGGCAGCAAAGTGGAAAATGGGAAAATTGTCACCGCCGGCGGCCGCGTCCTCACCGTCTGCGCGCTCGGCGCCGACCTCGCCGCGGCGCAGGCACAGGCCTATGCCGCGGTACGCCGCATCCGCTTCGACGGCATGCACTACCGGCGCGACATCGGCTGGCGCGCGCTGACCCCGCGCGCCTGATCCGGCACCCGCCGCCGCCTTGCCGCGCGCGGATCGAAAGCAACCGAGCGGACCTCAGCACCGCTTGCGCAGGTGCAGCACGTTCTGGCCGTCGACGTACTCGTGGCGGAATTCGTCCATCAGCGCGCGCACCAGCGGAATGCCGAGGCCGCCGACCGTGGACTCCCCGACCGATTGCGCCGGCGGGCGCGATTGCCAGATCGTCGGATCGAACGGCTCGGCGTAGTAGCGGATGGTGACGTCGAGTGCACCGGCCGAGCGCGCGAGCTGGAGCTCGATCGCGCCGGTGGCCTGTTCGGCGTGCATGATGACGTTGCTGAGCAGTTCGTCGAGCGCCACCTGCAGCGCACGCAGCACCTCGTCCGGCACGCTCGGGCTCAACTGCTGTTCCAGACGATCGTTGAGGCGGCCGATCGCGCTGCGCTCGCGCTCCACGCGCCACTGCCAAACGACGCCCGTCGGCACTGCCGCCTGCGGCCCGCGCCAGAATCCCCGCCAGCGTTCGCGCCATCCGGCCATGGCACGCCGATGGTGACGAAAACGCGCGGGCTTGGCAACGGCGGAGCTGGGAGTGGGGAGTGGGGAGTGGGGAGTGGAAAGAGCTGCGCAGCCCTCAGCCCTTGGCCCTCGTGCGTCAGCGGTCAGCGGTGAGTAGTGAGCGGAAAGAGCTGCACGGCCCTCAGCCCTCAGCCCTCAGCCTTCAGCCTTCAGCCCTCAGCCCTCAGCCCTCAGCCCTCAGCCCTCGGCCCTCAACCCTCAGCGCACGCTCTGCCGATTTCCATAAGCTTGTCCCACTCCCCCCCACTCACCGCTTCGGTGCCGGTTCGGGCGGCAACGGCGTCAGCGGCGGCGGCGCGAAGTACGGATGCGCGGGCGGCCAAGGCTTGTCCGGCACGTGGTGGGCGACGAACTGGCGCATGGTTTCGCGATACATGGCGGCGCGCTCGGTGTCGTTGACCCGCACCGCTTCGTAGATCGCCTCGGCCTGCGATTTCTGCGCGTCGTCGAACTGCCCCGCGGCCGCCTGGGCCAAGGCCAGCGCCGTGGTGTTGGCGGCGTTCGGCAATTGCCGGTACAGCGCCTTGGCGTAGTCGAGGGCCATGCTGCGCTCCTGCGCACTCGCCGCCGGGCAGGTGCTGGCCAGGCGCACGAAGACCTGCATCAAGTCCCCGTCCTGCGCGCGTTTGGCGAGCGCCTGGTTGACCGTCGCCAACGCCTCGGCACAGCGTCCGGCCGCCACTTCCGCGGCCGCGAGGCGCGCTTCGGCCTCGGCACCCGGTGCGACCGCCGCGAGCTGCCGATACTGCTCGGCGGCCTCAGCGTACTCGTGCCGGCGCATCAGCGCGTTGCCGAGCAGCAGCCGCGCATCGGGCTGGGCGGGATCGGCCTTGAGCGCGCGCACATAGTACGGATACGCCTTGGCCTCCTCGCCGGCGAATTCGTGGACCATGCCCTGGCTCAGATTCGCCGCAGCGCTGTCGGGCTCAAGCTTGAGCGCGCGCGCGGCTTCGTCGCGCGCCGCGGCCGATTTGCCGAGCAGCGCATCGAGGCGCGCGGCGAGGGCCAGCGCTTCGGCGTCGTCGGGTTTTTCCTTCAACGCCGCCTCGGTGAGCGCGCGCGCGGCGGCGAAATCGCGATCGGCGAGCATGCGCCTGGCCGCCTCGAGCGCGCTCGCCGGCGGCGGCGGCGCGGCGGCGGCGTCGGCATAGATGCCCGCCACCAGCGGATCGTCCAGCCGCGGTTGCCGACTGCCGGCCTTGGCGCGCGCCTCGGCGGCGCGTTCGGCGTTGCCCTGGCCGGCGTAGGCCTCGGCGAGGTCCTGATACAGCGCATCGGCCTGCGGCTCGAGCTTGAGCGCCTGCGCCAGGTGCGTAGCGGCATCGGCGTAGCGCTTCTGTCTGAGCTCGAGCCGGCCGAGCACGGCGTGGACGATCGCCTGGTCCGGGTGCTGCGTCGCCGCTTCGGTGAGCAGCGTCCGCGCAGCGTCGGGCTGGCCGAGATCAACCAGCGTGTCGGCGAGCCGGAAGCGGATCGGCAGATAGTTCTTGTCGAGCGTGAGCGCCGCCTCGAAATCCGCGCGGGCCTCGGCGTTGCGCTTCTGCGTGCGCGCCACCACGCCCTGCAGATACCGCCAGCGCGGATCCTTCGGCGCGAGCTGCGATGCATCGTAGAACGCGACCGCGGCGACGTCGTCGAAGCCGAAGCGCAGGTACAACGCGCCGATCTGCGCATAGGCCTCGGCCAGGGCGTTGCCGACCAGGCCGACGCGGACCTTGTCGAATTCCGCACGCGCATCGGCGAGATCCTTGGCCTGTTGCGCCGACAGCCGGCGGGTATCGGGCTGCGGCAACGGCTTGACCAGCGCCTCGGCGTGCGCGCCGGAGGCGATCGCAAGCCAGATCGCGCCGAGCACGACGGCGCCGAACCGAGAACGAAACTTCGTCATGGAAGACACGGGGTCCGCAAGAGGGAGTGTGCGTCGGCCGCGGGCGGCGGGCGAAACGCGGCCGCATAGTGTAGCGGGCGCGGCGGGACGCCACCAGTTCGCGCGGCGCGCGGACGGTTTGCTACGCTGCGCCGCCGGGGATCGCCATGACCGACCGCAACCAGTTCCAGCTTCTGCGCGAGCGCCGCTTCCTGCCGTTCTTCCTCACCCAGGCGCTGGGCGCGTTCAACGACAACGTGTTCCGCAACGCGACGGTGCTGTTGATCGGCTTCGAAATGGGGCTGTCGACCGAGCAGATCACGACCTACGCGAACGTCGCGCCGGCGCTGTTCATCCTGCCATTCTTCCTGTTCTCCGCCTCGGCCGGGCAGATCGCCGAACGCTTCGAGAAGACCCGCGTGATCCGCTTCGTCAAGCTGTTCGAGATCGCGGCGATGACGATCGCGGCATACGGCTTTCTCGCCCGCGACGCGGTGGTGCTGCTCAGCGTGCTGTTCCTGATGGGCCTGCACTCCACGCTGTTCGGGCCGATCAAGTACGCGATCCTGCCGCAGGCGTTGCGCGAGGAGGAACTGGTCGGCGGCAACGGCCTGGTCGAGATGGGCACCTCGCTGTCGATCCTGCTCGGCATGATGCTCGGCGGCAGCCTGATCGCCGCCTCGGGCGCGTACGGGCCGCTGCTCGCCTCGCTCGCCGTGCTCGCCATCGCGCTGGCCGGCTACCTCGTGTGCCGCGCGATTCCGCCGGCGCCCGCGACCGCGCCGGAGCTGCGCTTCAACTGGAATTTCCTCGCCGAGACCTGGCGCGCGATCGGCTTCGTGGCGCGTGACCGCACCGTGTTCAACGCCGTGCTCGGCATCTCCTGGTTCTGGTTCTTCGGCATCGTCTTCACCGCGCAACTGCCGAACTACACCAAGCTCCATCTCGGCGGCAGCGATGGCGTATACATTCTCGCGCTCGCGCTGTTCTCGGTCGGCACCGGCATCGGCTCGCTCCTGTGCGAGCGGCTGTCCGGCCACAAGGTCGAGATCGGCCTGGTGCCGTTCGGCTCGATCGGCCTGACCCTGTTCGGGATCGACCTCTACTTCGCGCGGCCGAGCGCGGCGGCGCACACCGGACTTTCGCCGCTGGCGTTCCTCGTCGCGCCGGGCAGCGCCCGCATCGCGCTCGATCTCGCGCTGCTCGGCATGTTCGCCGGCTTCTACATCGTGCCGCTGTTCGCGCTGGTGCAGAGCCGCGCCGAGCGCAGCCAGCTCTCGCGCATCATCGCCGGCAACAACATCCTGAACGCGCTGTTCATGGTGGTCGCCTCGCTCCTGTCCGGTGCGCTGCTCAACCTCGCCCACCTGTCCATCCCGCAATTGTTCCTGGCGGCGGCGCTGCTGAACGCCGCGGTCGCGGTATACATCTATACGCTGGTCCCGGAATTCCTGCTGCGCTTCGTCGACTGGATCCTGATCCACACGCTGTACCGGATCACGACGCGCGGCCTGGAGCAGATTCCCGAACAGGGTCCGGCGCTCCTGGTGTGCAACCACGTGAGCTTCATGGATCCGCTGATCATCCTCGGCAGCATCCGCCGGCCGGTGCGCTTCGTGATGTACTACAAGATCTACAACCTGCCGCTGCTCAAGCCGCTGTTCCGCGCGGCCAAGGCGATTCCGATCGCCGGCGCCCGCGAGGACCCGGAGATCCTCGCCCGCGCGTTCGAGGAAATCGACCGCGAGCTCGCGGCCGGTCATCTTGTCTGCGTGTTCCCGGAAGGCGGCATCACCCGCGACGGCACGATCCAGCCGTTCCGGCCGGGCGTGGAGAAGACCTTGGCGCGGCGGCCGGTGCCGGTCGTGCCGATGGCGCTGCGCGGCCTGTGGGGCAGCATCTTCAGCCGGCGCGATTCGGCGCTCGGCCGGCTGCGTCTGCCGCGCCGCTTCCGCGCACGCATCGAACTCGTCGCCGACGCGCCGATTCCGGCCGAGCGCGCCACCGCCGCCGCGCTCGAGGCGAAGGTGCGGGAATTGCGCGGCGCGGACGCCTGAGCGCGGCCCGCGCCCGGCTAACGCCACCAGCCGCCGAGCACGACCAGCGCCACCAGCGTCAGCCACACCACCAGCACGCGCCGCACCAGCACCATGGCATCTTCCAGCGCCACCAGCGGCGTCTGCGCGTTGCCGTCGGCGGCGACGTCGGCGTCCACGCTCGCGCGCGCGATCGCGGCGAGGAAACCGAGATCGAGACACCAATAGCCCTTGCCGTGCGCCTGGTGGTAGTCGTGCCAGGTCTTGAACACCGCGTCGAAATTGGAGGCGAGCGCGAGCGAGAGCGCCATCAGATGCGCCGGCGCGAAGTCGAGCGCCAGCGCGAACCGCTCCGCCGCGGGACGCGACGCGACGGCCGCGCCGTCCGGCGCGTAGGCGAGCCGCTGCGCCAGACGATACAGCAGCGCACCCGCAGGTCCCAGCAGCACGAACCAGAACAGCACGCCGAACCAGCGCTTGAGCGCGGCGCCGAACACGGCCTCGACCAGCGACTCCGGCGCGAACGCCGGTGCCGGCGCGCCCTCCGCGTGCAGCGCGGCGAGCGCGGCGGCGCGCCGCTCGCTGTCCGGCGCCTTGGTCACCGCCTCGGCGTCGCGTTCCAGATCGCCCGGCCCCCAGCACAGGTACAGCACGGCGACGGCGAACGCCAGCGCCGCGACGCCAAAAAGTATACTATGCAGCATCACCTGCACCAGCGCGCACACCAGCACCGGCACGCCGACGCCGAAGCCGAACGCCGCCGCGGCCGAGGCGCGTCCGGTCTGGTCGAGCCAGCGCCGCCACCAGGAGAAATCCCGCAGCCGCACGAGCTCGGGCAGACCGCGGCAGACGAGCAGGACGAGCAGAATGGCGACGAGTCGAATGGCCATGACGGGTTTCCGCGACGGTGCCGGCCGATTCTAGCAGGCCGCCGCCGGCCGCCTCAGCGCCGGCGTTCGACCGCAGGATCCTCGCCGGCGAGCTCGGCGAGATCGATGCCGGCGGTGCGCTGCAGCCAGTGCTCGATCAGACGGTACGACACCGACAGCGGCGAGGACAGGCCGAGCGTGCCGCGACGCAGGCCATCGACCAGTTCCGCTGCGCTGAACCAGCGCGCCTCCGCCAGTTCGGCGCCGACCCGGATGGTCGGATCCTCCGCCTCGGCGGTGAAGCCGAGCATGATCGAGGCCGGGAACGGCCAGGGCTGCGAGGAGTGGTAATCGCATTCGCCGACACGCACGCCGGTTTCCTCGAACACCTCGCGGCGCACCGCGTCTTCCAGCGCCTCGCCCGGTTCGACGAAGCCGGCGAGCGTGGAGTAGCGGTGCGCGGGCCATTGCGGCTGACGCCCGAGCAGGCAGCGCTCGCCGTGACCGACGATGACGATGATCGCCGGATCGGTGCGCGGGAAATGCTCGAGCGCGCAGCGCGGATCGGTGCAGCGCGCGCGATGGCCGGCGGCTTCGAGCGCGAGCGGCGCGGCGCAGGCCGTGCAGTAGCGGGTGTGCCGCTGCCAATGCGCGAGGCCGCGCGCGTAGGCGAACAGGCCCGCGGCGAACGCCGGCAGCCACGCGCCGGCGCTGCGCAGATCGAGAAACACGCCGTCGGCGGCGGCGGCGATGCGCGCCGCGGCCGTGTCGTCGACCGTCAGCAGGAAATGATCGCCGTCGGCGGCGCGCCCGAGGAAGCTCGCCGGCGCCGCGGGCGCGAGCTCGGCGCGGGCCGCGGCGTCGAGCTCGCGCAAGCCGGCGCGATCGGGCGTGACCAGCGCGCCGCCGTCGGGCCGCAGCACCAGGTAGCGTGCGTTCGGCGAGCGCGCGCAGGCGGCGAGCCAGGCGGCGTCCTCGCGCCGCTCGCTGGCGCGATCGAGCGCGAGCGAGGCGAAGGCATTGCGCAGACTGCGTCGGCTGGAGGTCATGCGACGATCGCGGGCGCCGATCCTGCCGGCCGCGGCCGCCGGCTCAGACCGCGAACGAGGATCCGCAACCGCAGGTGGTGCGCGCGTTCGGGTTGCGGATCACGAAGCGCGCGCCGTGCAGGTTCTCGGCGTAGTCGATCTCGGCGCCCATCAGGTATTGCAGGCTCAGCGGATCGACGACCAGGGTCACGCCGTCCTTGACCACTGCGAGATCGTCCTCGGCGCGGGTCTCGTCGAAGGTGAAGCCGTACTGGAAGCCCGAGCAGCCGCCGCCGGAGATGTAGACGCGCAGCTTCAGGTTCGGATTGTTCTCCTCCGCGATCAGCTCGCGCACCTTGTGCGCGGCGGCGGCGGTGAACACCACCGGTTCGTGGAGGGAATCCTGGTAGCTCGGCGTTTCGGTCATGGCGATGCGAGACGGCGCGGCAAAGTAGATGCCGGCAAAGCAAGCGATTTCAAGCCTTGCCGGCCTCGGCGGGCGCGGCGTCCGGCGCCTCGCCCGGTTTCGGCAACTGCCGCGGCGGTTCGGTCCGATGCACCATCTTGCCGTTGATGCGCGCGCCGGCCGACATTTCCAGCACCTTGTAGTGGACATTGCCCTCGATGCGCGCGTTGCTGGCCAGCTCCAGCCGCTCGCTCGCGGTGACGTCGCCGTTGATCTCGCCGTTGACGACGATGTGCGGCGCCTGCACTTCGCCGATGACGCTGGCCTGCTCGGACAAGGTCAGCATCGCCTGCGCGCCTTCGCCGCGGATCGCGCCTTCGATCTTGCCGTCGATGTGCAGCCGGCCGGTGAACCGGATGTCGCCGCGGATCTCGGTGCCGGCGGCGATCAGCGTGGTGGTCTCGGCGCCCGGCCGCGCCTCGGCGCGGTTAGTTTTGAACATCGGAAACCTCCGTGGTGTCGGTGCCGGGCTCGGCGAGCGCGTCGGCCCAGGCGAATTCCTGCTCGGCGCGACCCATGTCGCCGCTGGCGTCGGCCTCGACCCGGATGCGATTGGGCGTGAAGCCTTCCGGCAGCATCAAGGTGCCGCTCACCTGCTGGAAGTACTTGAACGCGAACGGCACGCCGGCGCCGTCCTGGTTCGGCGCGAGCTCGCTCCAGGCGAGCGCGGTGAGCTTGCCGCCGCGCACGCCGTTGATGCCGAGCCGCACCCGACCCGAGGCGATCTGCCCGGATTTCAGCGTCTGGGTCAGGGTGACGGTGAAATTGTATACGCGCGGCGCGCTGCCGGGCTTCAGATGCACGCCGTGCACGTTCAGGCCCTCGAGCTTGCCGGCGTTGGTGAGCCGGCTGTAGAAGGCGAGGTCCGCGCGCAGCGCGGCGATCTCCTCCTGGCGATCGCGCAGACTCTGCTGCAGGTCGGTATAGGCCGCGCGCGCCACCTGTTCGGAGCGCTCGAGTACGGCGATGCGCTTGCGCAGCGTCTCGCTCTCCTGCTTCGCCCCGGCCAGTTCCGCGCGCAGGCCGAGATCGCCGGTCTCGTGCTGCAGCGCGAGCGCCAGCGCGAGCGAGGCGAGCCAGACCAGCGCGCCGAGCAGCCACCATCGCCAGCGCCGCGCCGAGTGCTGCGGCCGCACGACGAGAACGGGCGGAGGCGGAACCTTGACCATGCGGGAACGAAGGCGCGAGGCGGCGCGGGGAATCCGCGTTTATAGCGTCGCCCGAGCGCGGGCGTCAAGCGACAGGGCCGCCGTCGCGCCACTATACTGCGCGCTTTGCTTCGCGGGTACCGGACGATGACCTGGCTCTGGCTGAAGGCCCTGCACGTGATCTTTGTGGTCACCTGGTTCGCCGGGCTGTTCTATCTGCCGCGGCTGTTCGTGTATCACGCCGAAACCGTGAACGAGGCGGTGCGCGCGCAGTTCAAGATCATGGAACGTCGCCTGCTCGGCATCACCCACCTCGGCGGCGCGCTCGCCCTGCTGTTCGGCATCGCCACGCTGTGGTGGGTGCCGGCGTATCTCGCGCAGGCGTGGTTGCACGCCAAGCTCGCGCTGGTGTTCGGTCTGATCGTCTATCACCTGTACCTGGTGCGGCTGACGCGCGCGTTCGCCGCCGATCGCATCGTCCATTCGCCGCGCTGGTTGCGCCTGTTCAACGAACTGCCCGCGCTGCTGCTGATCGGCATCGTCCTGCTCGCCGTGCTCAAGCCGCAGTGAGCGGCAGGCACCCGGGTTTTCCCGTCGCGGCAATCGTTTGTCGCGCATTCTTCAGACGTTGCGGAAGGCCAGCCGGCGGCACGGGTCTGGTATAGTGCGTGCAGGGGCTTGGCATGCAAACGCAAGATGACACCCAGCAGGCGGCGGAGCTGCGGCGCGCGTTTCTGCGTCACCTGCCGAAGCGCCTGGAGACGCTGCGCAAGCGCGGCCTGCGCCTGTGCACACAGGGCTGGGACGTCAACGCCCTGGCGTTGTTGTTCCGCGAACTGCAGACGCTCGCCGGTACCTGCGGGCGCTACGGTCTGCTCGACATCAGCGAGCGCCTGTTCGCGCTGGAAGGTTCGCTCGCGCCGTTCGTGGAACAGGTGGCGATACCGAACACGAGCCAGACCGAAGCGTTCGCCGCGCAACTGCGCGAGCTCACCCCGCTGATCGCGCGCCACGAGGCGCAGTACGGCGAAGCGCCCGGTGCGGGCTCCGCCGCGGCGCTCGCCGTGGCGCCCGCACAGGCCGGCATCTACCGCTTGCAGGTGACGCCGCCGCCGGAGTATTGGAAACGATTCGCTCCCGTCCCGGCGCCGAGCCGAGCCGCACCCGCGGCGCCGCCGGCGTCGACCCCGCAGCCGGCCGCCGTCGCCGCGCCGACCCGCACCGTCGCGCCGACCCCTGCCCTTGCGCCGTCGCCCGCCGCGGCGGTTGCGGCACCCTCCGTCGCCCCCGCGCCGGCAGGCGCAGCGGCGGTCGGCGCCGCCGAGCCTGCCCCCGCTCCGGTGACGACGCGGGAGCCGCGCAAGGTCTATCACCTGAGCGATGGCAATCCACTCGCCTGCGAGGTGGATCAGAAGCTCGAGGCGGCGGGCTATGAACTCACCCTGCTCGACAGCGTCGCCGAACTCAAGGAAGTGCTGGCGGCGGTCGCGCCGCATCTGGTGATCGTCGATGCGCCGTTCCAGGACGCGCTCGAACCGATCGGCGAAATGATCAAGAACATGCGCGCGCGCCTGAACCGGCGGCTGAGCCTGCTGGCCTTCTCGGAGTCGGCCGAACTGCCGGTGCGTCTGCGCGCCATGCGCGCCGGTGCCGACAGCTTCGTGCCGCTGCCGGCGCGGTCGGCCGAGGTCATGGCGCGCATCGCCGAACTGCTCGAAGCCGACACCGCCGATCCGTTCCGCATCCTGATCGTCGAGGACGATCGTTCGCAGGCGATCTTCGCCGAATCGATCCTGCGCAAGGCGGGCATGACCACCAGCGCGGTCACCGATCCGCTCGCCGCGCTCGACAAGCTCGACAGCTTCAAGCCCGAGCTGATCCTGATGGATCTGTACATGCCGAACTGCTCGGGGCTCGAGCTGACCGCGATCATCCGCGAGCGCGAGGCGTACATCAACACGCCGATCGTGTTCCTGTCCGGCGAGCAGGACCAGGAAAAGCATTTCGAGGCGCTCAACGCCGGCGGCGACGATTTCCTGTCGAAACCGATCCGCCCGAAGCATCTGATCTCGGCGGTGACCAACCGCGTGCGGCGCGCGCGCTCGCTCGGCCGCCGCGCGCAGGCGCAGAATCCGCGCGACCCGATCACCGGACTGTACGAGCGCGCGCATCTGCTCGACCGCCTCAACGCGCTGCTCGCCGGCGAGGAACCGGCCGCGCACGGCGGCGGCCTGCTCTACGTCGAGATCGACGGCGCCGGCCAGATCCGCGAGCGCGTCGGCCTGACCGCATTCGATGCGCTGCTGAACCAGGTCGGCGCGTTCCTCGCCGCGCACCTCGATGCCAAGGATCTCGCCACCCGCTACGGCGACACCAGCTTCGCGATCTTGAGCCACGCCGGCGTCGAGGCGGCGTTGACCGCGCTCGCCGCGGAGTTGCGCGAGCGCACCGCGCGCGAGGTGTTCGAGCACGAGGGCAAGACGCTGACCGTGAGCCTCGCCTTCGGCATCTGCCCGTTCCGCGCCGGCCTGGGCGACGCCTCGGCCATGCTCAACGCCGCCGAACGCGCGATGAGCGACGCGCGCGCGCCGGGACAGAACCGCATCGGCGTGTTCCGCCCGGCCGCGCCGAAATCGGCGAGCGACGCCGAGCGCACGCTGGCGGAACTGATCCGCGCCGCGCTGAGGGCCGACGACTTCCAGCTCCTGTTCCAGCCGATCGTCGCCCTGCAGGGCGAGAGCGAGGAGCAGTTCCAGGCGCTGCTGCGCCTGCGCAGCGATGGCGGCAAATTGTATACCGCGAGCGAGATCCTGCCGGTGGCCGCGCGCGAAGACCTGTCCGCCGATGTCGATCGCTGGGTGCTGTCGCGCTGCCTGCTGGTGTTGGCCGAGCGCGTGCGCCAGTCGCGGCCGGTGCGGCTGTTCGTGAGCCAGGCGATCGAGGCGGCGAGCGATCCGCAGCGCGTCGGCTGGTTGAGTCGGCTGCTCGAGACCCGGCGCCTGTCCGGCGAACAGCTCGTGCTGGAATTCCGCACCGACGAGGCGCTGGCGCATGTGCGCGATCTGATCGCGTTCGCCGACGCGCTGCGCCCGCTCGGCGTGACCCTGTCGCTGTCGGCGTTCGACGCGAATCCCGCGGTGCGCCAGCTGCTGCAGCATCTGCCGCTCGCCTTCATCAAGCTGGCGCCGCGCTACGCCGGGGCGAATCTGCGCGACCATGCCGTGCGCGAGGAGCTGCGCCAGATCATCGGCGAGGCGCACCAGCGCGGCGGCAAGGTGATCGCCTCGCGCATCGAGGACGCGCAGAGCGCCGCGCAGTTGTGGAGCGCGGGCGTGGACTATCTGCAGGGCGATTTCGTGCAGCAGGCGGCACAGGACCTGATCTTCGACTTCCATGCAGCGACCGTCTGAACCCGCTGCCGGCTTCTGGCAGCGCATGCATCCGCTGGCGCCGTGGATCGCGCGCGCGAGCTTGGGGCTCGTCGCCGCGGTCGGTCTGGCCGCACCGTTCGCGCTGCCGGCGCCGATCGCGCTGTGGCTCGCACCGCTGCTGGTGCTCGCCGCGCTCGGCGGCTGGATCGCCTGGCGCGCCTACGCCGCCGTCGCGCCGGCCCCCGCGGCCATGCCGACGCCGATGCCGACGCCGCCGGCCGCGGCCGACGCCGCCGCACGTCCCGCCGCGGCGGACGGCTCGCTGGAGGGGATGCGCGCGGAACTGGAAAAGCTGCGCAGCGTGCAACGCGAACTGCTGCAGGCCAAGCAGGACGCCGAAGCGGCGATGATGGCCAAGAGCGAGTTTCTCGCCACCATGAGCCACGAGATCCGCACGCCGCTCAACGGCATCATCCCGCTGCTCGACATTTTGCTTTCCACCCGGCTCGCGCCGGACCAGATGGACTATCTGCAGACCGCGTACAAATCGGCGCGCGAGCTGCTGCGCATCGTCGACGACATTCTCGACTACTCCAAGATCGAGGCGAACAAGCTCGAACTCGAATGCGTCGGCATGAACCTGCGCGAGGTGGTCGAGGCGGTGCACCGGCTGCTCGAGAAGAGCGCGGAGAACAAGGGGCTCGCCTTCACCGTCACGATCGACCCGAACGTGCGTCTGGCGGTGCGCGGCGATCCGGTGCGGCTGCGCCAGATCCTCACCAATCTGGTGAGCAACGCGATCAAGTTCACACCGCGCGGCTCGGTGGCGGTGCACGTCAGCAAACGCGGCGAGACGCGCTCGCACTACGAGATCCTGTTCGCGGTGAAGGACACCGGCATCGGCATCGGCCCGGAGGCCGCGGCCAAGCTGTTCCAGCCGTTCTCGCAGGCGGATGCCTCGACCACGCGCATCCACGGCGGCACCGGCCTTGGCCTGGTCATCTGCAAGCGTCTGGTCGATCTGATGAACGGCAAGATCGGCGTGCGCTCGGAGCTCGGCAAGGGCTCGCTGTTCTGGTTCAGCGTGCCGCTCGCCAAGGCGCTCGGCGACGTCAGCGGTGGCCGTCGCGACCTGCACGGCGCCCGCGCGCTGGTGCTCACCGGCGACGCCGCCGGCATGCGCCGGCTGAGCGGCTATTTCACGTCCTGGGGCATCACCTTCCTGCAGAGCGCCGCAGCCGCCGACGCGCTCGGCAAGCTGCGTTCGGCGGCGGCGATGGGCGAGAGCTGGGCCTACGATTTCCTCGTCGTCGACGGCGCGGCCCTGCCCGGCAACGCCGCGCTCAGCCTGGTGCGCAACGTCACGCGCGACCCCGCGCTCGATCGCGTACAGTTCCTGGTGCTGCAGGGCAACGACGCCTTGCCGACGGAGTTGACCCGCGAGACGCGCGCCGCGGTCCTGCCGCGCCAGTTCGGCGAAGGCGAGCTGCGCGCGGCCATGCTGCGCCTGCTCGGCGTGGGCGAACCCGCGGTCGGCGTGACGCCGCTCGTGCCGAGCGCCGAGCCGGTCGTCGAGCCGAGCGTCGCGCTCGAACCGGCACCGGCCGCGCCGGCGCTCGGCGGACACGTGCTGCTGGTCGAGGACAATGCGGTCAATCGCCAGGTGGCGCAGCGGCTGCTGACGCTGCTCGGCCTGAGCTTCGAGCTCGCCGAGAACGGCAAGGAGGCGCTCGAGGCGCTGGCGCATCGCCGCTTCGATGCCGTGCTGATGGATTGTCAGATGCCGGTGATGGACGGCTATACCGCCACCCGCATCCGGCGCCAACAGGAGGCGAGCCAGCAGATCGGGCGCCTGCCGATCATCGCCATGACCGCCAACGCCATGGCCGGCGATCGCGAGAAATGCCTCAAGGCGGGCATGGACGATTATCTGTCCAAGCCGCTCAATCGCGCCCTGCTCGAACAGACCCTGCGTAAATGGTTGCCGGCCGGCGCGCGCTCGCAGCCGGCCGCGCCGCAGACCGCGCCGACGCCGCCGACGACGCCGTCACCGCCGCCCGCCCGGCCCGCGCCGGTAGTGTCGCCGCCACCGGCGACGCCGAGCGCCGAGCCCGTGCTCGACACCGAAGTGGTGCGCGATCTGCTCGAGGTGATGGGCGAGGAGTTCACCGACCTGGTGCGCGTCTACCTCGAGGACACGCCCAAGGCGCTCGCGACGCTGGAACAGGCGGCCGCGCGCGGTCATCTCGAGGGCCTGATCGCGCCTTCGCATTCGCTCAAATCGACCAGCGCGAATCTCGGCGCGATGGCGCTGTCCGAACTCGCCAAGCGCGTGGAGCACGGCGCCCGCGGCGGCAGCTTGAACGCGGCCGAGGCGGTGGTGCTGGTCGCCGAGATCAAGCGCAGCTTCCAGCGCGTCGGCGCCGAACTCAATGCGCTGCTCGCCAAGAGCGGCGCGGCGTGAGCCGGCCCGCTCAGCCGCCGAGCTTGGTCTGGAGGTAATTGGCCTCGCCGAGCTGCTCGATCAGGCCGAGCTGGGTCTCGAGCCAGTCGATGTGTTCTTCTTCCGAGGCGAGGATGTCGGCGAACAGACCGCGGCTGACGTAGTCGCCGCAGGCTTCGCAGTGCGCGATCGCGGCCTTGAGCTCGGGATGCGCGGCGCGCTCCAGCGCGAGATCGCACTCCAGCATTTCCCGCGGGGTCTCGCCGATCCGCAGTTTGCCGAGCGCCTGCAGGTTGGGCAGCCCTTCCAGGAACAGGATGCGCTCGATCAGGCGGTCGGCGTGCTTCATCTCGTCGATCGATTCCTTGCGTTCGTGCTCGGCCAGTTCCGGGTAGCCGAGGTTCTGGAACATCTTCGCGTGCAGGAAATACTGGTTGATCGCGGTGAGTTCGTTGAACAGCACCCGGTTGAGGTGGCGGATGACCTCGGCGTCGCCTTTCATGTCGTATTCCTGGTCGTCGTGACCGGCGCACTATAGCGCCGCCGCCGGCGGCCGCGGCAGGGGGCGAGACGAAACGAGTCAGGCCGCGGCGGGCAACGGCGAGACGTCGCAGGAACGGGCGTGCTCGTCGCGCAGCAGTTGTTCGGCGAGTTCCGCACAACAGCCGCAACCGCCGGCGCAACCGGTCCGGCGGGTGAGTTCGGCGAGACTGTGCACGCCTTCGCGGGCGGCCGCCCGCACGGTGCGCTCGGTCACGCCGTGGCAAATGCAGACATACATCGTGGCGCCCATCCGAAACAAGCCGAGGCAACGTCGCCGCGGCACAGGCGCCAAGGTAAACCGGAATGAGAATGATTGTCAAATACGATTCTGGCAGCGGCCGCGCCTGCCGTGACCCCGATCCTCGGGATTTTCAACCGGACGAGGCGGCGCCGGCGGTAGTGCCGTTGCCCGCCAGCAAGCGTTCCGCCAAGGGCGCGAGATGACGAAGCGCGCGCTCGTAGACCGCCCGCTTGAACGACACCACATGGGACAAGGGATACCAGAAATCGACCCAGCGCCACAGATCGAATTCCGGCGTGTCGGTCAGATCCAGCCGGACCTGCGATTCGTCGCCGAGGAAGCGCAGCAGGAACCACACCTGCTTCTGGCCGACGCAAGGTGGCTTGTCGTTGCGCCGCCGGTAGCGCTTCGGCAATTTGTACCGCAGCCAGCCCGGGGTCGCGCCGAGCACCTCGACGTGTTCGGGCCGCAGTCCGGTCTCTTCGTAGAGTTCGCGGTACATGGCTTCGAGCGGCGTCTCGTCGCTGCGCATGCCGCCCTGCGGGAACTGCCAGCCGTCGCGGAACGCGCGCCGCGCCCAGAACACGTGGCCGTCGTCCCGCATCAGGATGATGCCGACATTGGGCCGGTAGCCGTCCGGATCGATCACACGCACAGTCCCGCAGCTTCGCGCCAGAATTCTTCCACAGCGCGCCTCGCCTCGGCAAGGCGGCCCGCGCCCGCCATTTACCTGGCCGCGCCCTGCCGCTACACTACGCGGCCCGGTTTCTGGCATCTGGCTATGTAGCTCAGCCGGTTAGAGCGCGGCACTCATAATGCTGAGGTCGGTGGTTCGAGCCCACCCATAGCCACCAGCCTGACGCCTCGCGTCGCGCCGCTCGCAGGCGCCTGCCATGGAAATCTTCAAAGTCTTCCAGATCGAAGCGGCGCACCGCCTGCCGAACGTTCCGCCGGGGCACAAGTGCGCGCGCCTGCACGGCCACTCGTTCCGGGTCGAGATCCACGTCGCCGGCGAACCCGATCCGACACTCGGCTGGGTGATGGACTTCGCCGACATCAAGACCGCCTTCGCGCCGTTGTATGCGGAACTCGATCATCGCTATCTCAATGAAGTTCCCGGCCTCGAGAACCCGACCAGCGAGCGTCTGGCGATCTGGATCTGGCAGCGCCTCAAACCCGCCTTGCCGGCGCTGAACCGGGTCGTCGTGCACGAGACCTGTACCGCCGGCTGCAGCTACGGCGGATAGTCGAGTCTTCGCAACTGCGTCAAAATTCAGCGAATTGCGCTTCGATCCTGCCGCTGAAGTTTTGATATTTCCATTTATTTACTGCTAGTTATACTGCTCCTCCCTAGCCAACGCGATAATTGTTGCATTGCATCAAAAAAGCGAGTATAGTGCCGCTCACACTCCCAACACCCCAGAGGGCACGCCCATGTACGAACAGTTCAATTCCCAGGTCCTGGCGCTCGGCAAGAGCTTCGCCGACACCGCGTTCAAGGCGCACAGCCTGGCCGTGGAAGGCTTCGAGCGCATCACCGATCTGCAGCTCAAGACGCTGGAAAACCGCGTCTCGGCGGCGGTCGAGTTCTGGTCCGAAGCCGCCGAAGTGCGCGACTTCGACGGCCTGAAGGCGATCTGGCCGAAGAGCGTCAACCTGATCAAGGAGAGCACCGAGAAGTTCTACGCCAACGGCCAGGAAGTCTTCGGCGTCAGCCTGAAGACCGCCGAGGCGCTCGGCCAGCTCGTCAAGGGCAGCGTCGATGCCGCCAACGAGAACTTCACCAAGCAGGTCAATGCGGTGAAGAAGGCCGCGACGACCGCCAAGTAAGATTCGCCGCGGCGCATCGGCGCCGCTGCAAGGTCCACGCTGCGCGAAGTCCCCTCCCCTAGAATTCCGCAGCGTTCCTGGCCGGGTGGCTTGCCACCCGGCTTTTTTTTGGCCGCGCGCCGGCGGCGTCGCGCACGCGTTTGTGCCAAACTTCGGCCAACGCCCGCGCGCCCGCCGCCATGCCCAGCCTGATCGTCACCTCGGGACTACTCGCCGGCCAGGTATTCAGCTTTTCCGATGTCGCCATCATCGGCCGCGGGCAGTTCTCCGAGGTGCGCCTCAACGATCCGACGGTGTCGCGCCGGCACGCGCAGATCCGGCGCAACGGCCAGCACTACGAACTGCGCGATCAGGACAGCGCCAATGGCACCTTCTGCCGCGGTCAGCGCGTGGTGCAGCCAGTGCTGATCGAGGACGGCGACGAGCTGCAATTCGGCGAAGTCAAGGCGGTGTTCCGCAGCGCCTCGAGCGAACAGCCGTCGCTCGCGCCGCTGACGTTGCCGGCGGAAGGCTCCACCCGCGCGCGCACCGCGGTGAGCCCGCAGGAAGCCCAGGCGGTGGCCGCCGGAGCGGCGATGGGGCTGCGCGACCTGCTCACCCGCCTGAAACTGTTCTGCGATCTCGGCGCGCTGACCCGACGCCGCCAGGATCTGCGCGAGCTGCTCGGGCTCGCGCTCGAGGCGGTGCAGACCGCGTTTCCGCAGACCAGCCGCGCCGCGGTGTATCTGCAGAGCGCCGGCGGCGAGCATCTGGCGGCGCTGGCGCAGCGCGAGCGTCCGGGCGAAGCGCTCGATTTCCCGCAGATCGAGGAGTTCCTCAAGGAAGCGCTGCGCCGCGAACACGGTTTGAATGTGATCGATGCGGCCGGGCGCGAGGCCCTCGCCACGCGCCTGCGCGCCAGCGTCGTGCCGGCCGCCGTGCTCGGCATGCCGCTGCGCCTCGGTGACGAGACGCTCGGCGCGCTCTATCTCGACAGTGCCTACGTCGAGCACGCCTGGCGCGCCGCCGACCAGGAACTGTTCGCCGGCGTCGCCGGCCTGCTCGCCTGGATGATCGCGAGCACGCAAGGACAGGCGCCGGAGCGCACCGTCGAGGCGCACGATCTCGCCTTGGCCCGCCGCATCCAGCAGCGGTTCCTGCCGCAGTCGCCGCCGACCGTCGCGGGCTACCGCTTCGCCGACAGCTACGCCGCGGCGCGTGTGATCGGCGGCGACTTCTACGATTTCTTCCACTTCCGCGACGGCCGCCCCGGCCTCGTCATCGCCGACGTCTCCGGCAAGGCGGTGTCCGGCGCGCTGTACATGGCGCGCCTGAGCGTGCAGGTGCGCACCATGGCGCGCCACCTCGGCGGCCCGGCCGAACTGCTCGCCGGACTCAACCACAAGCTCTACCAGGAGCTCGAGCCCGGCATGTTCGTGACCATGCTCGCCGCCCTGCTCGATGCCGAGACCGGCACGCTGCGGATCGCCAATGCCGGCCACCCGGCACCGCTGCTGCATACCCCCGACGGCGGCGTGCGCGAACTCGGCGAACCGGGCGCGCTGCCGCTCGGCGCGATGGCCGACACCGCGTTCCGCGAGTTTGCCGCGACCCTCCCGGCCGGCGGCGGCGTGCTGTTCTACACCGACGGCCTCGACGAGGCGCACAATGCGAAAAAGGAGCTTTTTGGAAAAGAGCGCATTTTGCGCACCCTGGCCGACGCCGGCGGCAGCGCCCAGGGCATGCTCGACGCCCTGCTCGCGGAAATCGCGCGCTTCACCGCCGGCGAGCCGCAAAGCGACGATCTCACCCTCATCACCCTGAGCCGCGATCCCGGCCGGTAGGGCGGGCCGGATCACGCCCCCGCGGTTCTGTCCTCGGCGCGCGGCGGCGTGGCCGCGCCTGCGCTCAGCCCTTGCCGCCGAACAGACGCCGCAGCTTGCCGAACAATCCCGGCGCCTCGTTGGCGCGCGATGCCGGCGCCGCGGCGCGCACCGCCGCGCCGGTGGTGGGCGCGGCGACCACCGGCGCGGGCCTCGGCGCGGTGCGGATGCCGAGCAGTTGCGCCGCCACGCGCGCGAGTTCCGCCGCCTTGGGGTGCGCCGGTGCGGCGTTCGGCGCGACCCCGAGCAATTCGGCGGCGCGGCTGGCGAGCACGACCTCGGGCCGGGTCTGCGGCGCCTCGCCGAGCGCGGCGGCGCGATCGGCAAAGATCGGAAACAGCTTGCTGAAGCCGGCGACGTCGAACACCTGGCGCACGGCCGTGCTCAAGCCGCACAGGCGCACGCTGCCCTTGCCGCCGTCGAGTTGCTTGGCCAGGCCGAGCAGCACGCGCAGACCGGCACTGCTGACGTAGCCGATGCCGCCCATGTCGATGAGGAAGTGCCGCTCGCCGGCGGCGAGCAGGTCCTGCAACGCCAGCTCCACGTCCACCGCGGTTTCGGTGTCGAGCCGACCGGCGAGCGCCAGCACGCGCACCGTGCCCTGCTGCTCCTGGCGGATCTCGATCGCCATGACCGGATCAGCCTTCGCGGAACACGAAGCGCGCGGCGCCGATCTGGATCACGTCCTCGTTGGCCAACAGGCGTTCGCGGACTTTTTCCGCGTTGACGCGCGTACCGTGCTTGCTGCCGAGATCGACCAGCGTGAAACCGGCCATGCTCACCGTGATCTGCGCGTGCTTCGGGTCCACGCCGGGGCCGCCGATGCGGATGTCGTTGGAACTGTCGGCGCCGATGTTCATCGGCTTGAGCGTCAGCGTGTAGCTCTGCTTGCCGGCCTCGGGATTCTGCGGCACGAGCCGCGCGGCGCGGAAGATCTGCGTCGCGCCGCCGGCGACGGGAGGCGGCGGCGCGGCCGCGGCTTTCGCCGATTCGGCGACGTGGATCGCGCTCATGATCTGGGTCTTGTTCGGCGGCGCGTTGCTTGCCACCGCTGGCACCTCGTGGGTGCGCGCCTCGGCGGCGGCGAGGTCGGCGCCGCTCATCGCGGCGAAACGGCCGGTGCTGAGCGCCTCCGCCGGCGCCGCTTCCAGTTCGCTTTCGGCGTGGAACGCCTCGAGGAAGCGCGCCTTCAGTTCCAGGCCGCGCGCGCGCGCCTCGGCCTTCTCCTTGACCGCGGTCTCGATGCTCTTGCTGCGGCGCTGGAATTCCTTCTCGTCGAATTCGCCGAGCTTGAAGCGCAGCTCCAGCTCCTGCTGGTCGAGCTTGACCGCCTCGTGATCGGCCTCGAAGCGTTCGAGCAGGGCGCGCAGGCGGGCGTATTGCTCGCGGGCGGTCTGCTTGAGCGGGGTGGCCTGATCCTCCAGCGCGCGCAGCCGGCGCAGATAATCCTCGCGCACGCGCTGATACACCGGCGGCGCGAAATTCGCCTTGAGTTCCTCCATGGACTGCAGCCGCGCGTTGAGCTGATCCTGCTCCTGCTTCAGCGTCTTCAGCGACTCGATCGCGGCGAGTTCGATCGCCGCCAGCGCCTCTTGCCACTCGTTGCCTTTGTCCGCCATGTCGCCTCCGCGCCGTCAGGCGCCGATGACCTCGACTTCGATCAGACCGAAGCGCAGTTTGTCGCCGGGCCGGATCGGAGCCTTGACGCCGCCCTGCAGACGCTCGCCGTTGACGTGCGTGCCGTTGGCCACGCCGGGCTCTTCGCGCAGGAAGTATAGGCCGCCCTCGCGCAGGATTCTGGCATGCCGGCGGCTGAGCGTGCGATTGCCGTCGAACGGGCCGAGATTGACGTCGGGCTCGATGCCGCTCGTCGGATCGGGTCGGCCGATCAGCCATTCGCTGCGCGCCGGATCGAGCGGCAGCACGTCGCCGCCGGTGCTGAGGCGCAGGGCCAGCGCCGCGGGCGCGGCCTGGGCCGGTGGCGCCGGCGCGGCGACTTCTTCGATTTTCGGCGGCGGCGGTGCTGCCTTGGGCTTGACCGGCGCCTCGGCTGCGGCCGGTTTCGCGCTCACCAGGCGGCGCTGCCGCGCCGCCACCTGGCGCAGGATGCGTACCGCGATTTCGGGGTTTTGCCGCACCACGTCGGAAAACGCCGCGCGCTCGATCCGCAGCAACCGCGCGCGCGTGCTGGCGAGCGCGCTGCACGGATGCGGCTGGCCCTCGACCAGCGCGCTTTCGCCGAAGCACTCGCCGGGGCCGAGCGAGGCGATCACCTCGCCCGCGGCGTTCTCGTGCAGCAGATCGACCTGGCCGGATTCGACGATGTACAGCTCGCTGCCGGGCTCGCCTTCCTTGAAGATCGCCGCGCCGGCGGGGACTTCGACGAAAATGTCTCTGGCGTTGCTCATCGGCATGCGCATCCGCAGGCGGCTCGACACCGCGCCCGGCCGATTATGCCGAGCGCCGCGCGGCGCCCGCAAGGCAAAGCATCGGCCGGTTCACGTTTCGTACGCGTCCGCGTCGCTACAGTGACGCCATGTTCGCGAGGGTTCGCCGCCTGCTGGGTCGCCTCGTCGTGCTCGCCGGACTGCCGGCGACCGCGGCGCACGCCGCGCACAGCGTGACCCTGCCGGCCTGGGTCTGCGCACACCCCGATGCGATCTTCGTCGGCGGCTTCGAAAGCGGCGAGATCGCCGTGCCGCACGACCCCTCGAACGGCAGCGGCGGCACCTATCCCGGCAGCGTGTCGCGCACGCTGCACATCGCCGGACTCGGCACCGGCACGCAGACGGTTTACCTCTACCTGCCGCCGAACTACACGCCGTTGCACTCGTGGCCGTTGCTCCTGGTTCTGCACGGCGTCGCGCCATGGTCGAGCCGCGACAGCTACGCGATCGCCGTGCGCGATGACTGGTCGGCGGTGGCCGCCGGCGCCGGCGTGCTCGTCGCCGCGCCGGTGGCTGACGAACAAGTCGATGTCAACGGCACGCCCGGCGCGACCTGGCTCGTGCCGCCGACCAACGGGCCGAACGACTACGATCTCTTCGCCGCGCTGCTCGCCGATGTGGCGAGCGCGTACAACGTCGAGCGCACGCGCCTCTACGGCTGGGGCTTTTCCGCCGGCGGCCACGTCATGCACGACCTCGGCGTCAACACCTACAGCGCCGCGTTCAACGCCGGCACCCTGGCCGCCTACAGCGTCAGCGCCGGCGATCTCGCCGGACTCGCCTGCCAGGGCCTGAGCGATGCGCAGTGCAGCGGCCTGCTCGCCGCGCTGCCGCGCAAGATCCCGGTGGACATCCACATCGGCACCAGCGACCCGAACTATCCCTACGCGCAGAGCGACCACAGCCGCTTCCTGGCCCAAGGTTGGATCGACGGCCAGACGATCTACTACAACACCTTCGCCGGCGGACATACCTACAGCGTGTCCGATCTGCAACTGGCCTGGACCCATCTTTGCCCCGCCGCGGTCGTGCCGTAACCGGCCGCTCCAGACGCCGACCACAGGAGTAGACTGACGCCACCGCGGTGCTGGGGAGGCGCCCGATGTCACTGCTCCGCTCGATTCCCCTGGTCTGCGCGTGCTGCGCGCTGCCGGCGACGGCCGCGGACCTCGTCATCTACGACGACACCAGCGAAAACGGCTTCGATCCGAATTGCAGCTTCGACGCCGCGCCGGATTTCGCCGAAACCGCGGTCGTCCACGGCGGCAGCCGCGGCATTCGTTTCGACGCCGCGCAATATGGCGCCGTAAGCTGGTGCACGCCGGGTTCGCTGTCGACCACGAGCTACCGCGCGCTGACGTTCTGGGTCAATGGCGGCGCGGCCGGCGGGCAGGATCTCACGCTCGTCCTCGGCCTGGCCGGCAATCCGGTCGCCAGCGCCTCGCTCGTCGCCCTGCTCGGACAACCCATCCCGACGGGCACGTGGGTCCCGGTGACGGCCTCGTTCGACACCATGCCGATGCAGTACAGCGGCAACTTCGATCAGATCTCGATCCAGGACAATTCCGGCAACCTGCCCGGCAACCCGCAGCCGGCGGTGTATTTCGACGATGTGACCCTCACCGGGCGAACGAACGCCAGCGACGTGATCTTCCAGAACGGTTTCGAGGCGATCAACGCCACCGCGCCGATCCGGAGCGAGAGCAACGTCACCGCCTGCACCGGCAATCTGCTCGGCGAACGCTACACCTGGCAGGACGCCAGCGGCTGGACGCGCTCGGCGACGTTCTCGCACAACGACACCAACCAGAACGGCGGCCACCAGGGCGAGTTGTGCGATTACACCTATCACACCGATGCCGCCAACACGCGCGAGATTAAATCGCTCGACGCCAGCGGCGCCGGCGGGTTCGGGTATATTGTTTCCCATTTATACAATCCGGCGCCGGCCGGCCAGATCGGCCAGGACGATTCGCCACTCGGCCATGCCTTCAAGGGCACGTTCACGCGCCTGCTGAATGGCCGGCATCATGCGATCCTGCGCTATCAGCTCGCCTACCCGCGCTACTACTGCACGCTGTCGAATCCGCCGGACGGCAACTGTACCGGCCCGACGACCACCTATCCGATGCCGGTGACCATCGACTGGCTGATCGCCACCGGCCGCGATCACCCGCTGTGGAGCGTCAGCTTCGACCTGAGCGGCGCGCCGGCGGACGCGATCGATGCCGACAGCCGCGCCCCCTACGGCGACATGGCCTTCGACGGCGACGGCGCCGGCGGCTTCGGCGACACCGTCATGGGCGTGGCCTGGGGCGATCACTACCGATTCATCACCACCACCGGTCCGGTGAGCTTCAACAGCGCCTGGGACTGGAGCCAGCCGAACAGCATCCCGCACGTCTACCTGTGGACCCAGAACCTCGATGCCGAAATGGGCATCGTCCAGACCGAGACCATCGATCTGCAGGATGCGGGCGGCTACTACGGGCAGGCGGCGTGGACGCACACCTCGGGCGACGGCTCGGGTGTCGGCCAGTGCGCGACCACACCGTTCGGCGACGGCAACTATGTCATGCCCTGCGACTTCAACTGGCCGTACCAGTCGATCAATTACGCGCTCGACGTCAACCAGCCGAACGCGACCACCAACGACAAGCGTCTGGCCTGGGGCGCGGAATTCGGCTTTCTCGGTCAAACCAACTACAGCGGCAACGATGACAACACTCGTCACGGCTGGCCGCGCCAGAGCTACAGCACCTACGTCGTGTTCGGCCGGCACAGCGTCGCGGCGACGGGCGCGCAGGTTGCACAAGTGGAAAATGCCATGTCTTCCACTCTTGCCGCCAGCGTCGGCAGCGTGCTGACGAGCGGCCCGGCCGGCGTCAACCGCAGCGACTCGCGCCCCTACCAGCCGGCCGGCTACAACCGCGTCTACGGCACATGGGACGTTGATGTCGGCGCGAGCGGCAACGCCGCGACGGTCACGCTCACGGCCGGCGGCAGCGGCCTCACCGATCCGATCTTCGTGCTGCATCACCACGCCGCGGCGCCGCCGGCGAGCGTGACCCTGGACGGCGCCTCTCTCGTGGCCGACGTGGACTATTTCGCCACGCTGGATACCTCCGACGCCGCGGACACGCGCCTGTGGCTCACGATCAACCGCAACTGGACCGGCAGCCACACGCTGGCGGTGCAATAGCCGTCGCCGGCCGGGCGTTTTGGTTGCAGCCCCGGCCGCACGGCCGCTATAATGATCGGCCTTGTCGCCAGTCCCCTCCGGCGTGCGTGCGCGGCGGATGCGGATCTGGGTTTTTGGCGCTCCTATGCGGAATTCCATCGCTGCCGGACAGCGGCTCGCCGTGCGCGTCGTCGCCGCACAGCTCGGTGCCACCGCGCTCGCGGCGGCGGGATTCCTCATCCAGGGCTGGCGCCCGGGACTGGCGGCGCTGAGCGGCGGCGGCATCGTCGCTCTGGGGACGGCGGTACTGGCGTTGCGGCTGTTCGGCGCGGGGCCGGCGCCGGCGGGCACGGTGCTGGCGCGGTTGATCGTCGGCAACCTGCTCAAGTGGGCAGTGATCGGCGCGGGTCTGTATCTGGCGATGGTGAGCGCCGCGCTGCCCGCGCTGCCGGTGATGATCGGCGTGATCGCGGCGCTGCTGCCGCAACTGCTCGGTCTGCACGAGGGCGGTGCGGGCAGGGCGTGACGGTCCGCGAACGCGAAGGTGATGGTAGCGGCGGAGAACCTCTGAACCAGTGGAGGATGCCGCTCTGGCCCCGCAAGCGCCCTTGAGTCAAAGGGGCGATCAAATCCTTGCGGAGCAAGGATTTGATGAGGGTGGTGGAGGTGCGGCACCGCCGCCGAAGACAGGAACGTAGGGATTCAATCAGACCTCAGCTTGAACTGACTCTGGGATTGCTTGGACCATGGCGACCGAAGCCAACCACGACGCCGGCAGCTACATCCTGCATCATCTCACCTTCCTGCAGTACGACCTGCAGAAGAAGGCGATCGTGGAAGGCTCGCAGGGTTTCTGGGTCATCAATCTCGACTCGGTGCTGTTCTCGGTGCTGCTGGCGATCGTCTTCTTCCTGCTGTTCTGGACCGCGGCGCGCAAGGCGACGAGCGGCGTGCCGGGCAAATGGCAGAACTTCATCGAGATGTGCGTCGGCTTCGTCGACGACCAAGTCAAGGACGCCTACCACCACGGCGCCAGGTTCGTCGCGCCGATGGCGCTGGCCGTGTTCTTCTGGGTGTTCCTGATGAATTTCATGGACATGCTGCCGGTGGACCTGCTGCCGCTCTTGGCCGGCAAGGTCGGCGTCGAGCATCTGCGCATCCTGCCCTCGGCCGATCCGAACATCACCCTGGCGATGTCGCTCACCGTGTTCCTCACCGCCTTCGTCTACAGCTTCGCCGCCAAGGGCGTGAAGGGTGTCGGCGCTGAATTCCTGTTCCACCCGTTCGGCAAATGGCTGCTGCCGGTCAATTTCCTGCTGAAGTGCGTGGAGGAGCTGTCCAAGCCGATCAGCCAGGGTCTGCGTCTGTTCGGCAACATGTACGCCGGCGAGATCATCTTCATCCTGCTCGCCTGTTTCACCCTGAACTACGAATTCTCGAGCGTCGGCAGCAATCTCGGACTGCTCGCGCAGATCCTGCTCGCCACCGGCTGGGCGATCTTCCACATTCTGATCATCACCCTGCAGGCCTACATCTTCATGGTGCTGACCGTCGTCTACATGGCGATGGCGGCGGACCACCACTAGGCGAGTTCACGGCAAGTCAGGCGGCGGTCTCAACCCAGGATTTTCCCACTTCCCATTAACCAAGTTGCACGGAGATACACATGGATATCAGCGCACTCGCATCCGTCGAAGGCATGACCGCTCTGGCGGCCGGCCTGATCCTCGGCCTCGCCGGCATCGGCGCGGCGATCGGCATGGGCCTGATGGGCGGCAAGTTCCTGGAAGGCGCGTCGCGCCAGCCGGAGCTGGTGCCGATGCTGCAGGGCAAGATGTTCCTGCTGGTCGGTCTGATCGACGCGATTCCGATCATCGGCGTGGGCATCGCGCTGTATCTGACCTTCGTCGATCCGTTCGCCGGCAAGATCGCCGCGCATCTGACCGGCCACTGATCGGCGTCGGCACCGCCGCCGCACCCATCGCGAGGATTCCCCCGTGAGCATCAACGCCACGCTCATCGCCCAGATCATCGTCTTCGGCATCCTGGTCTGGTTCACGATGAAATTCATCTGGCCGCCGCTGGCGAAAGCCATGGACGAGCGCGCCCAGCGCATCGCCGAGGGCCTGTCCGCGGCGGAACGCGCCAAGGCGGAGCTCAAGGACGCCGACGCGCGCGCCGCCGAGGAAATCCGCAAGGCCCGCGCCCAGGCCGCCGAGATCATCGACAAGGCGCAGGCGCAGGCGAACCAGATCCTCGACAAGGCCAAGGCCGATGCGCTGCTGGAAGCGGCGCGGCAGAAGGCCGCGGCGCAGGCCGAGATCGAGGGCATGATCGGCAAGGCGCGCGAGGCGCTGCGCGGCCAGGTGGCGGCGCTCGCCGTGCAGGGTGCGGCGAAGATCATCGAGCGCGAGATCGACGCCGAGGCGCACAAGGCGTTGCTCGAGCGGCTGATGGCCGAGATCTGACGATGAGCGCCGCGCTGACTCTCGCCCGCCCCTACGCCCGCGCCGCGTTCGAGAGCGCGCGCGCCGCGCACGCGCTCGACGCCTGGTCGGACAAGCTGCGCTTCGCCGCGCAGGTGATCGGCGACGCGCGCGTGCAGGCGATCAGCGGCGATCCGCGCCTCGGCAACCGCCAGCTCGTCGAGCTGCTGCTGCCGCCCGGCGAAGCGGCGGATTCGCCGTTCGCGGCGTTCCTGCAGTTGCTGGTGGAGAACCGCCGCACGCACCTGCTCGGCGAGATCACCGCGCTGTTCGAGGAATTGAAGCGCGAAGCCGAGCGCGTGCTCAAGGTGACGGTGCGCACGCCGAGCGCGATGGCGCCGGCGGACGAAGCGGCGCTGAAGGCCGCGCTGCAACGCCGCTTCGGTCGCGTGATCGCGCTGGAGCAGCGGCTCGACCCGACACTGCTCGGCGGCGCGGTGATCGACGCCGGCGACGTCGTCATCGACGGTTCGGTGCGCGGCCGGCTGGAACGGCTGGAGAGCGCGTTGACGCAATGATTCCCGTGAGCGGCCGAGCGGTGAGCGGTGAACGGAACGTCGATGACCGTCCGGCGGTTCCGCTCACCGCTCACCACTGACTGCTCACCAAAACGAATTCGATTGAGCCCGTGCTTCGCAGATCGGGGGCACGCAACAGGAAACAACCATGGCAACCACACTGAACCCATCCGAAATCAGCGAACTGATCCGCCGCCGGATCGAGCAGGTCAAGCTCGCCGCCGAGGCGCGCAACGAAGGCACGATCGTGACGGTGTCGGACGGCATCGTCCGCATCCATGGCCTGGCCGACGTGATGTCGGGCGAGATGATCGAGATGCCGGGCAACACCTTCGCGCTGGCGCTCAACCTCGAGCGCGATTCGGTCGGCGCGGTGGTGCTCGGCGACTACGAGCACCTGCGCGAGGGCGACACGGTCAAGACCACCGGCCGCATCCTCGAGGTGCCGGTCGGCGAGGCCATGCTCGGCCGCGTGGTCGATGCGCTGGGCAATCCGATCGACGGCAAGGGCCCGATCCAGGCGCAGGCTTCGAGCCCGATCGAGAAGGTGGCGCCGGGCGTGATCTGGCGCAAGTCGGTGTCACAGCCGGTGCAGACCGGCTACAAGTCGGTCGACGCGATGATCCCGATCGGCCGCGGCCAGCGCGAGCTGATCATCGGCGACCGCCAGACCGGCAAGACCGCGCTCGCGGTGGACACGATCATCAATCAGAAGGGTTCCGGCATCAAGTGCATCTACGTCGCCATCGGCCAGAAGCAGAGCTCGATCGCGAACGTGGTGCGCAAGCTCGAGGAACACGGCGCGCTCGCCCACACCATCGTGGTCGCCGCCTCGGCCTCGGAATCGGCGGCGATGCAGTACATCGCGCCCTATGCCGGCTGCGCCATGGGCGAATACTTCCGCGATCGCGGCCAGGACGCGCTGATCATCTACGACGACCTCACCAAGCAGGCCTGGGCCTATCGCCAGATCTCGCTGCTGCTGCGCCGTCCGCCGGGCCGCGAAGCGTATCCGGGCGACGTGTTCTATCTGCACTCGCGCCTGCTCGAGCGCGCCGCGCGCGTCAACGAGGAGTACGTCGAGCGCTTCACCAAGGGCGCGGTCAAGGGCAAGACCGGCTCGCTGACCGCGCTGCCGATCATCGAGACCCAGGCCGGCGACGTGTCCGCGTTCGTGCCGACCAACGTGATCTCGATCACCGACGGCCAGATCTTCCTCGAGACCGATCTGTTCAACGCCGGCATCCGCCCGGCGGTGAACGCCGGCATCTCGGTGTCGCGCGTCGGCGGTGCGGCGCAGACCAAGATCATCAAGAAGCTCTCCGGTGGCGTGAAGCTCGCGCTCGCGCAGTACCGCGAGCTCGCCGCGTTCGCCCAGTTCGCCTCCGACCTCGACGCCGCCACCCGTGCCCAGCTCGAACGCGGCCAGCGCGTCACCGAGCTGATGAAGCAGAAGCAATACTCGCCGCTGTCGGTGGCGCAGCTCGCGATCTCGCTGTACGCCGCGGAGAAGGGCTATCTCGACGACTTGGCCGTAGCGCAGATCCTGCCGTTCGAGAAGGCGCTGCACGCGCACTTCGCCAGCAACTACGCCGACTGGATGAAGGCGGCCAATGAGAAGTGCGACTGGAACGACGCGATCGAGGCGACCCTGAAGCAGGGCATCGAGGAGTTCAAGAAGACCGGAAGCTGGTGATCTTGATCCCGGAGCCCCTTGAGTCAAGGGGCGGCTGATTTCGCGAATGCGAAATCAGCGGGGTTGTGGAAGACACGGGAACGGCCGCAGAACGGCGGCCGCCCAGGTAGGAAGAGCGTTCCCTTATGGCTGGCGCAAGAGAAATCCGCACCAAGATCAAATCCGTCGCGAACACGCGCAAGGTGACCCGCGCGCTGGAAATGGTCTCGGCCTCGAAGATCCGCAAGGCGCAGGACCTGATGCGCGCCTCGCGCCCGTATGCGCGCGCGATGCGCCAGGTGGTCGGCCACATCGCCAAGGCCAACACCGAATACAAGCATCCGTTCCTCGGCGCGCGCGAGGCGGTCAAGCGCGTCGGCTACATCATCGTGTCCACCGACCGCGGCCTGTGCGGCGGCCTGAACTCGAACCTGTTCCGCAAGCTGCTCGCGGAAATCCGCGCCTGGCAGGAGCAGAACGTCGCAGTCGACGTCGTCGCCATCGGCAACAAGGCGATCGGCTTCTTCAAGCGGCTCAAGGTCAATCTGGTCGGCACCGCCTCGCACTTGGGCGAGAAGCCGAAGGTCGAGCAGTTGATCGGCGTGATCAAGATCATGCTGGATGCCTACGCCGCCGGGCGCATCGACCGCCTGACGCTGGCGTACAACGATTTCGTCAACACCATGACGCAGCGGCCGCGGCTGGATCAACTGCTGCCGCTGCCGCCGTCGGACACGCTGACCCCCGCGCACGACTGGGATTATCTCTACGAGCCGGACGCGGCCTCGGTGCTCGAGCACGTGATGACGCGCTACATCGAATCGCTCGTCTACCAGGCGACGCTGGAGAATCTCGCCAGCGAACACGCCGCGCGCATGGTGGCGATGAAGAGCGCGTCCGACAACGCCACCAAGGCGATCGACAGCCTGACGCTGATCTACAACAAGGCGCGCCAGGCGGCGATCACGCAGGAGATTTCCGAGATCGTCGGCGGCGCGGCGGCGGTCTGAGGACAGAGGACAGAGGACGGATGACAGAAGACAGAAATGTATTCGGTCGTCAGAGGTCAGAAGACTGAAACGACAATAGAACCTATCTCAAAATCGTCGCGAGCGAGGACGGATTGCGCGCCGCCGGAGCGCAGGAACCGGAGTTTACTGGTAGTAAATGAGGATTCCGAGCACCGCCGGCGCGTGAGCCGTCGAGCGCAGCAGATTTTGAGATAGGTTCTAGCGATTTCAGTCGCAAACGGCTTTCTTTTTGAACTTGCAGAGGAGGTATGACACGAGCACAGCAGGCAATGAGCGGCAGTTTCCCGTCTTCAGTCTTCTGATGACGGTTTCTGTCCTCGGTCCTCTGTCCTCGGTCATCTGAACCATGAGTCAGGGCAAAGTGGTCCAAATCATCGGCGCGGTGGTCGACGTCGAATTCCCGCGCGATCAGGTGCCGAAGGTGTACGACGCGCTCAAGGTGCAGGGCACCGACATCACCCTCGAGGTGCAGCAGCAGCTCGGCGACGGCGTGGTGCGCACGATCGCGCTCGGTTCCACCGACGGCCTCAAGCGCGGTCTCGTCGCCACCAACACCGGCGAAGGCATCAAGGTGCCGGTCGGCGCCGCCACGCTCGGCCGCATCATGGACGTGCTCGGCAACCCGATCGACGAGAAGGGCCCGATCGGCGAGCAGGAACGCTGGGTGATCCACCGCCCGGCGCCGAACTACGCCGACCAGGCCGCCGCGACCGAGCTGCTCGAGACCGGCATCAAGGTGATCGACCTGGTCTGCCCGTTCGCCAAGGGCGGCAAGATCGGCCTGTTCGGCGGCGCCGGCGTCGGCAAGACCGTCAACATGCTGGAACTCATCAACAACATCGCCACGCAACACAGCGGCCTGTCGGTGTTCGCCGGCGTCGGCGAGCGCACGCGCGAGGGCAACGACTTCTACCACGAGATGATCGAGGCTGGCGTGGTCAAGCTCGACAATCTCAAGGAGTCGAAGGTGGCGATGGTGTACGGCCAGATGAACGAGCCGCCGGGCAACCGCCTGCGCGTGGCGCTGACCGGGCTCACCATGGCCGAGTATTTCCGCGACGAGAAGGACGCCAGCGGCAAGGGCCGCGACGTGCTGTTCTTCGTCGACAACATCTACCGCTACACGCTGGCCGGCACCGAGGTGTCGGCGCTGCTCGGCCGCATGCCCTCCGCGGTGGGCTATCAGCCGACCCTGGCCGAGGAGATGGGCGTGCTGCAGGAGCGCATCACCTCGACCAAGACCGGTTCGATCACCTCGGTGCAGGCGATCTACGTGCCGGCGGACGACCTCACCGATCCGTCGCCGGCGACCACGTTCTCGCATCTCGACGCCACCGTGGTGTTGAGCCGCCAGATCGCCGCGCTCGGCATCTATCCGGCGGTGGATCCGCTCGATTCGACCAGCCGCCAGCTCGATCCGAACATGATCGGCATGGAGCACTACGAGACCGCGCGTCGCGTGCAGGCCACGCTGCAGCGCTACAAGGAGCTCAAGGACATCATCGCCATCCTCGGCATGGACGAACTCTCCGAGGAGGACAAGGCGACGGTGGCGCGCGCGCGCAAGATCGAGCGCTTCTTCAGCCAGCCGTTCCATGTCGCCGAGGTGTTCACTGGCGCGCCGGGCAAGTATGTGTCGCTCAAGGACACCATCCGCGGCTTCAAGATGATCGTCGACGGCGAGTGCGACCACCTGCCGGAGCAGGCGTTCTACATGGTCGGCGGCATCGAGGAGGCGTTCGAGAAGGCCAAGAAGATGGCCGGCGAGAAGAAGGCGGCCTGAGAGCAGGGCTGAGGGCCAAGGGCTGAGGGCTGAAAAGCCGACAGCTTCTGCCAACCCTCAGCCCTCGACCCTCCGCCCTCCGCCCTTCGAGATACCACCCATGGCCACCACCATCCGCTGCGAAATCGTCTCTGCCGAAGCCGAGATCTTCCACGGCGAGGCGACGCTGGTCGTCGCCACCGGCGAAATGGGCGAGCTCGGCATCGCCCCGCGCCACGCGCCCCTGATCACGCGGCTCAAGCCCGGCCAGGTGCGGGTGATCGCCGAGAACGGCGACGAGCAGTTCTTCTACGTCTCCGGCGGCATCCTCGAGGTGCAGCCGCAGGTCGTCACCGTGCTCGCCGACACCGCGATCCGCGCCAAGGATCTGGACGAGGCCGCCGCGCGGCGCGCCAAGGAACAGGCCGAACGCGCGCTGGCCGACCGCACCGATGCGGTGGAGATCGCCAAGGCCCAGGCCGAACTGGCGCAAGCCATCGCCCAGTTGCAGGCGATCGAGCGGCTGCGCCGGCAGATGAAGCACTGAGCGCGCCGCACATCTTTGCGGTCAACGCCGGCCTCGCGCCGGCGTTTTCGTTTCGCCCGCGCGCGGCCCGCGAAAACGCTCGATCGGGTCGCCGCCGGTGCGCTATCGTAGGCGCATGAACGCCACTCCGCTGCACGTCATCGTCCTCGCCGCCGGCGAAGGCAAGCGCATGCGCTCGGCCCTGCCGAAGGTGCTGCTGCCGCTCGCCGGCCGACCGCTGCTGGCGCACGTACTCGCCACCGCGCGCGAGCTCAAACCCGCGCAGATCCACGTCGTCTACGGCCATCGCGGCAACGCGGTGCGCTCGGCCTTCGCGCGCGAACCCGATCTCGACTGGGTCCACCAGCCGGAACAGCGCGGCACCGGGCACGCGGTGCAGCTCGCGCTCGAGCACGTGCCCGAAGCCGCGCGCGTACTGATCCTGTACGGCGACGTGCCGCTGCTGCGCGTCGAGACATTGAAGCCGCTGGTCGAAAGCGCCGCGCCGCTCGCCGTGCTGGTGACCGAATTGTTCGATCCGCGCGGCTACGGCCGCGTGATCCGCGACGGTCTCGGCCAGGTGCGCGCCATCGTCGAGGATCGCGACTGCACGCCCGATCAGCGCATGATCACGACGGTCAACACCGGCATCGTCGTCGCCGACGCGCGCCGGCTGCGGGTGTGGGTGCACAACCTCGACGCCGGCAACGCCCAGGGCGAGCTGTACCTCACCGACGTCTTCGCCCAGGCCGCCGCGGAAGGTTTTCCCGCGGCGCTGCACACCTGCCGCGACGAGCGCGAGGCGTTCGGCGCGAACGACGCCTGGCAGCTCGCGCAACTGGAACGCCACTACCAGACCCGACAGGCGCAGGCGCTGTGCGCGCAGGGGTTGAGACTCGCCGACCCCGCGCGCTTCGACGTGCGCGGCGAGATCACCTGCGGCCGCGACGTCGAGATCGACGTCGACGTGGTGCTGGAGGGCACGGTGGCGCTCGGCGACGGGGTGCGCATCGGCCCGTTCTGCCGCATCCGCGACGCGCGCCTCGCGCCCGGCACCGAGGTGCGCGCGCATTGCGATCTCGACGGCGTGGTCACGCACGGCGCCTGCGTGATCGGCCCGTTCGCGCGGCTGCGGCCCGGTACCGTGCTCGCCGCCGGCGCGCACATCGGCAACTTCGTCGAGGTGAAGAACGCCACCTTCGGCGCGAATTCCAAGGCCAACCACCTGAGCTATCTCGGCGACGCCGCGATCGGCGCCGAGGTCAACATCGGCGCCGGCACCATCACCTGCAACTACGACGGCGTGACCAAGCACCGCACCACGATCGAGGACGGCGCCTTCATCGGCTCCAACACCGCGCTGGTCGCACCGCTGACGGTCGGCCGCGACGCGACCATCGGCGCCGGCTCCACCATCAACAAGGACGCGCCGCCCGAGGCGCTCACCGTGGCGCGCGCGCGGCAGACGACGTATCGCGGCTGGAAGCGGCCGCGGAAGCCCTGAACGCCCCATTCCGCTATGCCGCCGCCCGCGCCGCGGCCCGGGATGCGGCTACAATGGCGTTCTGCCAAACGAGGATCTCCATCGATGTGCGGAATCGTGGGCGCCGCGGCGCGGCGCGACGTGGTCGGCACCCTGATCGCCGGCCTGAAGGCGCTGGAATACCGCGGCTACGACTCGGCCGGCATCGCCCTGCTCACCGACAAGGGACTCGAGCGCGTGCGCACCAAGGGCAAGGTGCACGAGCTCGAGGCGCTGCACGCGGCGCAGCCGATCGCCGGCGCCACCGGCATCGCCCACACGCGCTGGGCCACGCACGGCGCGCCGAACACGGCGAACGCGCATCCGATCGTCTCGCGCGACAACATCGCCGTGGTCCACAACGGCATCATCGAGAACCACGAGGAGCTGCGCCGCGAGCTGCGCGGCCTCGGTTACACCTTCGCCACCGAGACCGACACCGAGGTCATCGCCCATCTCGTCGATCACTACCAGAGCACCGGTGCCGACCTGCTCGCGGCGGTGCAGAAGACCATCGCGCGCTTGCGCGGCGCCTACGCGATCGCGGTGATCAGCCGGCGCGAACCGGGTCGCGTGATCGGCGCGCGCCGCGGCAGCCCGATGGTGGCCGGCCTCGCCGACGGCGAGCAGTTCATCGCTTCCGACATCCATGCGCTGCTGCCGGTGACGCGGCGGTTCATCTACCTCGCCGAGGGCGACATCGTCGATGCCACGATCGATAGTATAAAAATATACGACGAGCACGGCCGGCCGGTGGAGCGGCCGGTGAAACAGGCGCATTTCGGCGCCGACGCCGTGGAACGCGGCGAATACCGCCATTACATGCTGAAGGAAATCCACGAGCAGCCGCAGGCGATCGCCGACACGCTCGAGGGCCGCATCAGCGGCGGCCGCATCCTCACCGAGATCTTCGGCGTCGGCGCGCGCGAACTGCTGGCGCGCACGCGCAATGTGCACCTCATTGCCTGCGGCTCGAGCTACCACGCGGCGCTGGTGGCGCGCTACTGGATCGAGAGCCTCGCCGGCATTCCGTGCAACGCCGAGATCGCCTCGGAATACCGCTACCGCGACGCGGTGGTGCCGGCCGACACCCTGTTCGTGACCATCTCCCAATCCGGCGAGACCGCCGACACCCTGGCCGCGCTCAAGCTCGCCAAGACCCACGGCTACCTGGCCACGCTCGCCGTGTGCAACGTGCCGGAGTCCTCGATCGTGCGCGAGTCGGCGCTGACCCTGATGACCCGCGCCGGTCCCGAGATCGGCGTCGCCTCGACCAAGGCGTTCACCACGCAGCTCGCCGCGCTCGCCCTGCTCGCGCTGGAGCTGGCCCGCGCCCACGGCCTCGACGCGGCGCGCTACGGCGCGCTGGTGCAGCAACTGGAAACCCTGCCCGGCGCGGTGCGCGACGTGCTGGCGCTCGACCCGCGCATCCGCCAGCTCGCCGAGCGTTTCGTCGCCAAGGATCACACCCTGTTCCTCGGTCGCGGCACGCAGTTCCCGATCGCGATGGAAGGCGCGCTCAAGCTCAAAGAGATCTCCTACATCCACGCCGAGGCGTACCCGGCGGGCGAACTCAAGCACGGCCCGCTCGCGCTGGTCGACGAGAACATGCCGGTGATCGCGGTGGCGCCGAACGATCACCTGCTCGAGAAACTCAAGTCGAACCTCGAGGAAGTGCGCGCGCGCGGCGGCGAACTCTACGTGCTCGCCGACGCCGAAGTCGCCCGCCACATGCCGCAGGGCAACGGCCATCTGCTGACGCTGCCGCCGTGCGGCGAGCTGATCGCGCCGGTGGTGTTCACCATTCCGCTGCAACTGCTCGCCTACCACGTCGCCGTGGCGCGCGGCACCGACGTCGATCAGCCGCGCAATCTGGCGAAGAGCGTCACCGTCGAGTGATCGCCGCCCGGAATGCCGGGCGCGGCGCTAGGGCATCTCCTCGTACAGCGGCAGGGTGAGGAATTCGGGAAACTCCCTGACCAGCGACATGCGCTCGAAGATCTGCGCGGCCTGGTCGTAGGTGCCGAGCGGTTCGCCCTGCGCGGCGACGTCGCGCTTGACCTGGTCGAGTTCCTGCGGAATCAGCGCGCGCACCAGCGCCGCATCGACCTTGCGGCCGTCGTCGAGCACGCCCTTGGCGCTCACCACCCACTGCCAGACCTGGGCGCGGGCGATCTCGGCGGTGGCGGCGTCCTCCATCAGATTGTGGATCGGCACGCAGCCGTTGCCGGCGAGCCAACTGCCGAGATAGTGGATGCCGACGTTGATGTTGTTGCGCAGGCCGACCTCTGTGATCGGCCGCTCCGGCCGGAAGTCGAGCAGTTCCGCGGCGGTGAAGGTCTCGCTGCGCTGGCGGTCCCACTGGTTCGGCCGCGCGCCGAGCACGCGGGTGAATTCCTCGAGCGCGATCGGCACCAGTCCCGGGTGCGCCACCCAGCCGCCGTCGAAACCGTCGTCGGCGTCGCGGCGCTTGTCGTGGCGCACGCCGGCGAGCGCCCGCTCGTTGGCCGCCGGATCGTGCTTGATCGGGATCAGCGCGCTCATGCCGCCGATCGCCGGCGCGCCGCGCTTGTGGCAGGCCTTGACCAGCGTGAGTGCATAGGCGCGCATGAACGGCGCTTCCATCGTGATCCGTCCGCGATCGGCGAGACAGAAACCCGGCTTGTTGCGGAATTTCTTGATCGCGCTGAAGATGTAGTCCCAGCGCCCGGCATTGAGTCCGGCGGAATGTTCGCGCAGTTCGTGGAGAATCTCCTCCATCTCGAACGCGGCGAGAATGGTCTCCAGCAGCACCGTCGCCTTGATCGTGCCGCGCGCGAGTCCGAGTTCCTGCTGCGCCAGCACGAACACGTCGTTCCACAGCCGCGCCTCGCGGTGGTTCTCGAGCTTCGGCAGGTAGTAGTACGGCCCGGCGCCGCGCGCGAGCTGTTCGCGGGCGTTGTGGAAGAACGCCAGCGCGAAGTCGAACAGGCCGCCGGAGACGCGCCGGCCGTCGATCGTGACGTGCTTCTCGTCCAGATGCCAGCCGCGCGGGCGGATCTGCAGCACGGCAGTGCGTTCCTGCAACTCGTATACTTTTCCCGCCGCGCTGATGAACGTGATGCTGCGCCGGACCGCGTCCTTGATGTTGACCTGGCCCTGGATCTGGTTGAACCAGTTCGGGCTGTTGGCGTCCTCGAAATCGGCCATGTAGGAATCGGCGCCGGAGTTGAGCGCGTTGATGATCATCTTGCGCTCGACCGGGCCGGTGATCTCGACGCGGCGCCGATGCAACGCTTCCGGCAGCGGCGCGATCCGCCAGTCGCCTTCGCGGATGTGCCGGGTTTCAGGCAGGAAATTCGGCAGTTCGCCGGCGTCGATGCGCGCCTGGCGCGCCGCGCGCGCGGCGAGCAGCTCCTGACGCCGCGGCTCGAACGCCCGATGCAGTTTGGCGACGAAGGCGAGCGCCTCGGGGCTCAGCACTTCCTCGAACCGCGGATGCAACGGCGCGTGGATCTCCACGCCGGCCGGCCAGCGACTGCCCATGAGGGAAACCTCCGGAACCAAGGACGGAGGCGTGATTATCGCAGGGCTGCGGCGCCAGCGCTGCGTCCGCCGAGAACCTATCTCAAAATCTGCTGCGCTCGACGGCTCGCGCGCCGGCGGTGCTCGGACTCCTCATTTACTGCCAGTAAACTCCGGGTCCTGCGCTCCGGCGGCGCGCAATCCGTCTTCGCTCGCGACGATTTTGAGATAGGTTCGGGTCGAACCGGCTGGATCAGGCGCTCAACGCGAGGCGCAGAAATTGAGGCCACTCAAATCCGTCTCGGAATCGAGGCGCTGCCGGCGCAGCGTCTCCAGCGAGCCGGCCGGGCGCTGCCGGCGCCACGGCCACAGTGCCTGCCACCAGGCACGACGCCCGCTCGCCTGCTTGCGTGCCGGCGCGTGCACGGCGGCCACGCCCAGGCGACGCTCGACGGCCTCGCGGGCGGCCTCCAGCGTCTCGAACAGCTCGATCGGATTGGCGACGTCCGGCTGATCCCACCAGGTCAGCACGTAGCGGTCGGACCACGGTCCGGACACGCCGGCCACGGCACGGCCGCCCTGGTAGGCGATCAGCGCGATGCCTTCGTAGCGCTGCTGCCAGACCACGCGCCCGCGCCGCAGCCGCGCCCGCGTCGGCGCGCTGGCGTGATCTTCGAGCGAGAACGGGGCGAGCAGCATGGCGTGGGCACGAAGCGATGGATCTCAGGCAGGATTCAGCAAACCCCGTGCCAACGAGGTACCGGAAAAATCCGGTTTGCTAACAGGGACTTGCCGCGGGGATGCGGGGTGCGCGCCGCCGCGCCGCGACACCGATCGGCGTCTTACGCCAGCGCCTCGGGCCGGCGCGCGCCGGCGAATCGGCGCGCCCAGTAGCGCGCATCCAGTCGATCCACCCGCACCCGCTCGCCGCTCGCCGGCGAATGGATGAAGCGGCCGTCGCCGAGGTAGATGCCGACGTGCGATACGCGCTTGCCGCGGGTGTGGAAGAACACGAGATCCCCCACCTGCAATTCGCCCCGCGCCACACGCAGGCCGATCGCGAACTGGCTGGCCGAATCGGCGGGCAGATCCACGCCCAGCACCTTGGCGAAGACGTAATGCACGAAGCCGCTGCAATCGAAACCGGTCGCCGGGACGCGGCCGCCGCGACGGTAACGGATGTCGCGCAATTCCAGGGCGAATTCGACCAGCATTTGGCGCGGATCGGTCAGCGGCGGCGGCGCGGGCATGGCGGTATCCACGGCGGCGTCGGCCGTTTCCGCGGTTGGGTCCGCGGTCGGTAGCGCACGATCGACCAGCGCGCCGAGCAGCGGCGGCAGGAACGGCGCCGGCAGCGCCTCGGCCACACAGGCGAGTGCAGCGGTCTCGCTGTCCTCTGCGGCAAGCGCGCCGCTGGTCAGCGTGACGCACAACGCCGCGGCGAACACGAATCGCTCGATCCTCATGCGGTCTGGCCCCGGAAACATCTGACGCCCCGCCGTTCTTCGCTCGCGACGACGGCTTGGGCCGGGCGAACCTAGCAGAGCGTTCGTTGGAAAGCCGTTAAGCGCGGCGGCGGTCTACAATCGCACTTCGCCTGAGCGGACCCGGCCATGCGCATCTGCGTCTACTGCGCTTCCAGCGAAAAATGCGATGAGGTCTATCACGCCGCGGCGCGGCGCCTCGGCGGACTGCTCGCGGCCGCCCGTTGCACCATCGTCTACGGCGGCGGCGCGGTCGGGCTGATGGGTTCGCTCGCCGACGGCGCGCTGGCAGAGGGCGGCCGGGTGGTCGGCATCATTCCGCGCTTCATGACCGAAGTGGAATGGCAGCATCCGGGGCTGGCCTCGCTCGAGGTCGTCGAGGACATGCGCGAGCGCAAACATCGCCTGCTCACCGGCTCCGATGCGGTGGTCGCCCTGCCCGGCGGCTGCGGCACGCTGGAGGAGCTGTTCGAGGCGATCACGCTCAAGCGCCTTGGCCTGTATTTCAACCCGATCGTGCTGCTCAACACGCGCGGCTTCTACACACCGCTGCAGACCTTTCTGCGCCAGGTGATCGAGCAGCGCTTCATGAACCCCGAGCACGCGGCGATGTGGTCGCTGGTCGATGCGCCCGAGCAGGTGCTGCCGGCGATCCGCACCACACCGCGCTGGCGCGAGGACGCGCGCGACTACGCCGTGGTGCGCTGATCAATCCTCGTGTGCGCCGGCGTCGGGATCGTCGAACAGGCCGGGAGCTTCCGGGGCCTCGTGCTCCTCGCTGGTCTCGGCGGGGCGTTCGCTGCCGCGCTCGCTGCGCTCGGCCTGTTTCTGCCAGCGCGTCTTGATCGGATTGGCCGCCTCGGCGGATTCGACCGCGAGCACCAGCGCGCTCTTGCGTTCGTCGGACAGCTCCGCCCAGTGGCAGTCCTCGATCGCGCCGGCGAGCGCGTAGAGCAGGTTCAGGCTCGGCCGGAAGCCGGCGCGCTTGACCTTCATGAACGCCTCGACCGCGCCGAGGCGCAGCAGATCCGCATGCGTGCGCACGCCGACCTGGCGCAGCCAGGCCGCCGATTTCGGCCCGACGTTGCGGATCTTGTGATCGTCTCTGCCCATGTCCGACCCCGGGCTCACATGCCGCGCAGCGATGCCACGAAAATACTCGCGAGCTGCTCCATGCCGGCGCGATCGTCGTCGTCGAACCGCGCGAGCTTCGGGCTGTCCACGTCCCACACGCCGATCAGCCGCTCGCCGTCGAACAGCGGCACGACGATCTCGGAACGCGACGCCGCATCGCAGGCGATGTGGCCGGGGAAGGCATGGACGTCGCGCACCACCTGGGTCTGCCGCGTCGCGGCCGCGGCGCCGCACACGCCGGTGCCGAGCGCGATGCGCACGCACGCGGGCCTGCCCTGGAACGGGCCGACCACGAGCTCGCGGCCGTCGAAGAAGTAGAAGCCGGCCCAGTTGAGATCGGGCAGCGCGTGGTAGACGAGCGCGGCGAAGTTCGCCGCATTGGCGATGCGGTCGCGCTCGCCGTGCAGCAGGCCGCGCGCCTGCTCGCACAATTCGGCGTACTGCTCCGGCTTGCTGGCGGACGTGAGTGAAGCGGCGGCGAACATCGGCGCGTTCCTCCGGATCGAACCGGCATTGTAGCCGCTGCCGCGCTCCGCGGCGTGGTTTTGCGCCGGCGCGGCGGCGTGCGTATGCTGCGCCGGATTCCCCCATCCGATTTCCGATGACAGCATCGAATCTCGACACACGCCTGGTACATCCGCCGGCCGGCACGATGGCGGTCCGGCGCATGAGCCCGCACGTGTTCGTGACCGGAACCGACACCGGCATCGGCAAATCGCTGGTGTCGGCCACGCTGCTCGCCGCGCTCGATGCGCGCGGCGTGCGCGCGGTCGGCATGAAGCCGGTGGCGAGCGGCTGCGAGCGCACGCCGGCGGGCTGGCGCAACGCCGACGCCGAGCTGTTGCGCGCGCACAGTGCCGGCGCGCCGGCTTACGAGCTCGTCAATCCCTACGCCCTGCCGGAACCGATCGCGCCACACCTCGCCGCGCGCGAGGCCGGCGTCGAGCTCCGCCTCGAGCCGATCCTGGCCGGATTCACCGCCTTGTCCGCAAACGCCAATTGCATGGTCGTGGAAGGTGTGGGCGGCTGGGCCGTGCCGCTGTCGGCGACGCACATGCAGGCCGATCTCGTGCGCGCGCTCGGCCTGCCGGTGCTGCTGGTCGTCGGCCTGCGGCTCGGCTGCCTCAATCACGCGCTGCTGTCGGCGCGCGCGATCGTCGCCGACGGCCTGCAACTCGTCGGCTGGATCGGCAACCGCATCGATCCGGCGATGGCGCGCGTCGAGGAGAACCTCGCCACCCTGCGCGAGCGCCTGCCGGCGCCGTGTCTCGGCGTGCTGCCGCACGCCAGCGCGCCCGAGCCGCGCGCGCTGGCCGGCTATCTCGGCGACGCCGCCGCGCGCATGTCCGCCGGCGCCTTGACCGGATCGGCCTGACGCGTCGGCAGCCGCGGCGGATCCTCGGCGATCTTCTTCTGCAGCTCGGCGATGGCGCGGTCGAGCTGCGGATCCTTGCCCTGGATCGTGGCGAAGACGTCGTTGTCGACCTCGATGTCCGGCGCCACGCCTTCGCCCTCGACGCGGTAGTTGCCGTTGCGGTCGGCGACGGCGACGAACTCGGGCACCGAGACCTGGCCGCCGTCGAGCAGCGGGCCGTAGTCGCTGATGCCGACCACGCCGCCCCAGGTGCGCTTGCCGATGGTCGGCCCGAGCTTCGCCTCGCGGAACATGTAGGCGAAGATGTCGCCGTCGGAGGCGGTGGTCTCGTTGATCAGCGCCGCGAGGTGACCGAAGAACGCCTGCTGCGGATAGGTGCCGGTGGCGGTGGCGTTGCGCGCGAAGGTGACGCCGAGCAGCCGGCGCGCGAGGCGCTCGATGATCATCGCCGAGACGTTGCCGCCGCCGTTGTCGCGCACGTCCACGATCAGCCCCGGCTTGCGGAGCTGCGGGTAGAACCACTTGATGAACTCGCGGATGCCGTCGCCGCCCATGTCGGGAATGTATACATATCCAATTTTCCCGCCGGAACGCTCGTCGACGTAGCGGCGGTTGCGCTCGACCCAGGCGTGGTACTTGAGGTTCTGTTCGCTGGCGATCGGCCGGACCAGCACCGTGCGCGCACCCTGGCCGTCGGCGCGGGCGCCGACCTTGAGCTCCACCGGCTGGCCCGGCGCGGTCTGCAGCAGACGGTACGGATTGTCGCGCGCGGTCAGTTCGCGCCCATCGATCGCGAGCAGGTAGTCGCCGACGTGCACGTCGATGCCGACCTCGGTCAGCGGCGAGCGGTAGCGCTCTTCGTCGTTCGCGCCCGACAGGATGCGCTGGATGCGATAGCGTCCGGCCGCCGCGTCCAGCGCGAAGCGTGCACCGAGCAGGGCCACGTTCGGCTTCTTCGGTAGCTTGAGGTCGCCGCCGCTGACATAGGCGTGCGAGCTCTCGAGTTCGCCGACCATCTGGCCGAGCAGGTAGTTGAGATCGGAACGATCGCCGACGTAGGGCAGTTCGCTCTCGTACTTCGCGCGCAGCGCCTGCCAGTCGTAGCCGTTCATGTTCGCCGCGTAGAAGTAGTCGCGGTAGCGGCGCCACACCTCGCGGAAGATCTCGGCGAACTCGGCACGCGGCTCGCGCGTGAGCACCAGCCCGGCGGTGGCGACGGTCTTGGCGTCCTTGCCGTCGCCGTCGACCTCGTAGACCTTGTAGGCGCCGCCGCTCTGCACCAGCAGCTTCTCGCCGTCGTCCGACAATGCCGCATTCTCCACATTTTCCACCAGTACCTTGTCCTTGCGGGTCTTGACGTTGAACACGTGGATCTGCGGCTTGAAGCGGCCGTCACGGCCGTAGTACGGGCCGTCGCCGACGGCGTAGACCAGATGCTTGTCCGTCACCGCCAGCGCCTGGATGTTGTCGGCCTCGATCGGCGCCCGCGTCAGGCGCGCGGCGAGACCGTCGAAGTCGATCGTCTCCGGCGCGCTCGCCGATGCGTCCTTCCGCGCCTTCTTCTTCTCCGCCGCCTCGTCCTTGCCCTCGTCGTCGTCCTTGCCGGCCTTCGGCTCGTCGTTCTGCACCGGAAACGGACTCGGCCCGTTCTTGCGCAGCGTGAGCGCGTAGATGCCGGTGGTGCGGTTGGCGGCGAAGTTCCATTCCACCGCGCTCAACTGCGGCGCCCATTCGCGCGCGCCGAGGAAATAGAGGAACTTGCCGTCGGGCGAGAACGCCGGCGTTGATTCGGCGAACAACGGATCGGTCACGCGCACGCTCCTGCCGTCGGCCGCGGACCAGACGAACACCGACGGCTGGCCGTTGTCCTCGTTGAGCGTGTAGGCGAGATAGCCGCCCTTCGGCGACCACACGTAATCGCGATCGAGCGCGAACGGATCGCGCGCGATCTCGCGCACCCGGCCGCTGGCGAGATCGATCACGTGGATGCGGTTGGCGCTGTCGCTGAACGCCATGCGCTTGCCGTCCGGCGACCAGCGCGGTGCGTACAGCCGGCCGTAGCCCTGGTGGGTGAGCTCGATCGGCCGATCGCCGCCATCGGCGTCGCGCGACCAGATCGCCTCCTCGCCGCTCGCGTCGGAAACGTAGGCGATGCGCCGACCGTTCGGCGACCACGCCGCCTCGCGCTCGTGCGCGCCGGGGGTCTGGGTCAGATTGCGGGTGATGCCGTGCTCGACCGGTACGCTGAACAGGTCGCCGCGGGCGACGAAGAACGCGCGCTCGCCGTGCGGGCTCAAGCCGAACTGTTCGATCCGGTCGGCGACCGCGATCGTCTCGCTGCGCGTGCGCGCGGCGTCGGTCGGCACGACGATCGGCACGGCGCGGTCCTGATTCGTGTTGGCGTCGTACACGCGCAGCGCGCCGCCGAACTCGTAGACGATGTGGCCGGCACGGTCGCCGCTGGCCCAGCGCACGTCGAAGTCGCGGTGCCGGGTCAACTGCACGGTGGCGCCGCTGGCGAGGTCGTAGCGGTAGAGATTCAGCACGTCGTCGCGATCGGAGACGAAGTAGATCGCGTCGCCGATCCAGATCGGATCGCGATCGGTGCGCGGGTGATTGGTGATGTTGCGGCCCTGCTGCGTGGCGAGATCGAAAATGTACAAATCCTGCGCCCAGCCGCCCTGGTAGCGGTTCCAGGTGCGGAAATCGCGGAACAGCGGCGAATAGACCAGTTGCTTGCCGTCGGGCGAGAACGCGCCGACGCCGGACACCGGCATCGGCAGCGGTTCGGGCAGGCCGCCGTCCTTCGCCACCGTGAACAGGCGCGGCTGGGCGAGCGCGAAGCCGTCCATGTAGGAACGGAACAGGATGCGGCGCCCGTCCGGCGTCCAGCCGTAGACCTGGTGGTCGAAGCCCCAGCGCTGCGGCAGCGGCCCGAGCGCGGGATAGAACGTGAGCTGGGTCGGCTCGCCGCCCGCCGCCGGCATGACGTAGACCTGGTCTTCGCCGGAGTATTCGCCGGTGAAGGCGAGCTCACGGCAGTCCGGCGAGAACTTCGCGGATTGCTGCAGGCCCGGACCGGCGGTCAGACGCACCGCGGTGCCGCCCTGCGCGGCGACGCTCCACAGGTCGCCGGCGTAGGTGAAGACGATGCGATCGTTGCAGATGTCGGGGAAGCGCAGCAGGCGCGATTGCGCGGCGACGAGCGGAGCGGCGCCGACGAGCGCGAGCAGCGCGGCGAAGCGAAGCGACCGGGAGGGCATGGAAGGGTCTCGCAAGGCGGGCGACGCATTCTACTGCGCCACGCGCGGCCCCGGCAGCGTCGGAAGTCATGGCCGCACGCACCTTCTGCTACACTGGCCCGCTGCAATCGGACGGAGCCGGTCATCATGTCGAGGCAACGCTATTTCCTCAGCATCGAGAATCTTGCCCAGGCGCGCGGCCAGATCGACGAGTTGTCCTACCGGGGCAATTCGCCGGACAGCTTCGCCGCGCAATTGCAGGCCGCGCTGCGCGAGCCGTCGCTGTGGGAGCGCTGGCGCGCGCTGCAGCCGGATCCGGACGCGGTGGACCCGGCGCTCGGCGCGAGCGACGCCGCGGCGACCGTGAGCGCCGCCCAGAAGGACCTGCACACCGACATCGTCGTCACCACCAGCCTGCCACACGCCGTGCTCAAGCACCGGCTCGGCCTCCTGGTCGGCTCGCACTGGCGCCTGCACGACGTCGCCGCGGCGTAGCGCGCCGCATCGCCGCATTTTCCACATTTCCACTCTGCGGAGCCTGCCGATGTTCCGAATCCGTCTCCTGCCGATCGCCATGACCGCCGTCCTCGCCGCCTGCACCCAACCCGCACCCAAGACCGCCCCCACGGCCGCCGCGCCGACGCCCGCGGCACGGGTCAATCCGCTGCTCCAGCCCAGCCCGCTGCCGTTCCAGGCGCCGCCGTTCGACCGGATCACCGATGCCGACTACGCGCCGGCATTCGAGGAGGGCATGCGCCAGCACCTGGCCGAGGTCGAGCGGATCGCCGACGATCCGGCGCCGCCGACGTTCGAGAACACCTACCTGGCGCTGGAGAAGAGCGGCGCACTGCTCACCCGGGTCAGCTTGATCTTCAACGGCATCGCCGGCGCGAACACCAATCCGACCTTGCAGAAGCTGCAGGAGGAGATCGCGCCCAAGCTCGCCGCGCACCAGGACGCGATCGTGCTCAACGACAAGCTGTTCGCGCGCATCGATGCGGTCCACCGCCAGCGCGCCGCGCTCGGGCTCGATGCCGAGTCGCTGCGCCTGGTCGAGGTGGTGCACGCCAATTTCGTGCGCGCCGGTGCCAGGCTCGCACCCGCCGACAAGGCCAGGCTCAAGCAGCTCAACCAGGAGGAATCGGCGCTGAGCGCCGCGTTCGTCAACAAACTCCTGGCCGCGGCCAAGGACGGCGCGCTGGTCGTCGACGACAAGGCCAAGCTCGCCGGTCTGTCGGAAGCCGATCTCGCCGCGGCCGCCGAAGCCGCCAAGGAACGCAAGCTCGAGGGCAAATGGGTGCTGACGTTGCAGAACACCACGCAGCAGCCGCTGCTCGCGGATCTGGCCGATCGCGCCACCCGCGAGGCGCTGTTCAAGGCGTCGTGGACGCGCGCCGAGAAGGGCGACGCGAACGACACCCGCGCCACGCTCGAGCGCATCGCCGAGATCCGCGCCGAGAAGGCCAAACTGCTCGGCTTCCGCGACTATGCGTCGTGGAATCTGCAGGACCAGATGGCCAAGACGCCGGCGACGGCGTACCGGTTCCTGCGCAATCTCGTGCCCGCCGCGACCGCGCGTGCGCGCGCCGAGGCGCGCGACATCCAGGCGACGATCGACCGCGAGCACGGCGGCTTCCGGCTCGCCGCCTGGGACTGGAACCGCTACGCCGAGAAGGTGCGCAAGGCCAAGTTCGATCTCGACGAGAACGAGGTCAAGCCATACTTCGAACTCGACAACGTGCTCAACAACGGCGTGTTCTACGCCGCCCACCTGCTGTACGGCCTGACCTTCAAGCCGCGCACCGACCTGCCGGTGTACCAGCCCGACGTGCGCGTGTTCGAGGTGTTCGACCGGGACGGCACCTCGCTCGCGCTGTTCTACTGCGACTACTTCAAGCGCGACAACAAGAACGGCGGCGCCTGGATGGACAATTTCGTCGGCCAGTCGAAGCTGCTCGGCACCAGGCCGGTGGTCTACAACGTCGCCAATTTCACCAAGCCCGCGCCCGGCCAGCCGGCGCTGCTGTCGACCGACGACGTGATCACCATGTTCCACGAGTTCGGCCACGCCCTGCACGGCCTGTTCGCCGACCAGACCTATCCCACCCTGTCCGGCACGGCGACGGCGCGCGATTTCGTCGAGTTTCCGTCGCAGTTCAACGAACACTGGGCGTTCGATCCCACGGTGTTCGCCAACTACGCCAAGCACTATCAGACCGGTGCGCCGATGCCCGCGGCGCTGGTCGCCAAGATCCAGCGCGCCGCCACGTTCAACAAGGGCTACGACATGACCGAGCTCGTCGCCGCCGCGTTGCTCGACATGGACTGGCACTCGCTCAGCGCCGGACAACCGAAGCCGGACACCGACGCGTTCGAGGCCGCGGCGCTCAAGCACGACAAGACCGACCTGCCCTACGTGCCGCCGCGCTACCGCTCGAGCTACTTCCTGCACATCTGGGGCAACGGCTACGCCGCCGGCTACTACGCCTATCTGTGGACGCAGATGCTCGCCGACGACGCCTTCGCCTGGTTCGGCGAACACGGCGGGCTCACCCGCGCCAACGGCGACCGCTTCCGCGCGATGGTGCTGTCGCGCGGCAACAGCGTCGAACTCGCCAAGCTGTACCGCGACTGGCGCGGTCGCGATCCGAGCATCGAGCCGATGCTGGTGCATCGCGGCTTGAAGGCCGAGGCGCCGGCGAAGCAGAAGCGCTGACAGGGTGTTGAAAAACACCCTGTGAAGGAGCGACACGGAAGTCACGCGCGTGAATCAATCGCATAAGCGATCCGGATTTGCGCTGAAATTCAGTCTGCCGCCTCTCCCGCTGGCGGGAGTCAGAGCAAAGCATCCCACGGGAGGAGCGGCACGAGAATTTCGCGAGCGGATGAGGACTCCGTATACGACTCGTCCGTCGCAGGCCGATACGTCGTTCGCTTCGTTGGAGACAAGAGACCTGCATGCGAAGCGAACGACGCCGCTGGTTGGACTGACCGAGTTGTACTGGAACATTCATCCGCTGGCAGAACTTCGTGCAGGTCCTCCGAGGGATGCTCTGCTTTCGAGGTGTTTCTTGGTTACTTCTTTGCACCAGCAAAGAAGTGACCCGCTCGGCCTGCGGCCGAGCGGAAGCTCTGCTCTGGGCAGCAAAGAAGTAAGCCGCTGTTCGAAGGACAGCGGAAGCTCTGGCTGTCGAAAGTTACCCGCTCCACCGCAGGTGGAGTGGAAGCTTCGCTCATCAAGACAAACCACACGAACAACAGCCGAGCGGAAGCTCTGCTCTTGTGGCGGGTGAACCGCCAGCGACAACGGGAATTCCACGGGCCGGCAGCGATGCCGGCCCGTCGTTCTTTGCGCCGGCGAGGTCTCGTTTCGAATTGTGGTAAAGTAAGGAAACAATCAATTAGTAAGGAGGCTGCATGAGCACGGCCACCTTGACCAGCAAGGGGCAGACCACGATCCCGAAGGACGTGCGTGAGCACCTCGGCCTGCAGCCCGGCGATCGGCTGGAGTTCATCCTCGGCGAGGGCAGCGTGATCCTGCGCCCTGCCACACGCCGGATCACCGATCTCAAGGGTTTCCTGCCCAAACCACGGCGCGCGCTTTCCCTTCAGGACATGGATCGTGCGCTGCGCCGCCGGGCGCGATCGGAATGATCGGCATCGATACGAACGTGCTGGTGCGCTACCTCGTGGCCGACGACGCGCGCCAGGCCGCCTTGGCCGCGCAGTTCCTCGAGCGCACGCTCAGCAGCGAGCGACCGGGCTTCATCGGCAACATCGTGCTGTGCGAGCTGTTCTGGGTACTGGACGCAGGCTACGGCTACCCGCGCGCCGAAATCGCGGCGACCCTGCAGCGGCTGCTGGAAGTGGACCGGCTGCGCTTCGAATCCCCGGCGGAGATCTGGCAGGCGTTGGACGACTACCGCAGCGGCGCGGATTTCGCGGACGCCCTGCTGGCGCGAATCCATCAAGCCGCCGGCTGCGAGACGACCGTGACGCTGGACCGGCGCGCGGCGACACGCATCCGTCAGATGCGCCTGCTGCAACGCTGAGGCGCCTCAATAGGCAAACTCGCGGAACACCGGATCAACGCTGCCGTTCCACTCGGTGCGGAATAGCTCCAGCTTGCGCTCGGCCGGGGTCTGATCGGCCTCGGCGAATTCGATCAGCGGTTCGAGGAAGACCGCCTCGCTCGCGCCGTGCGCGTTGAGCCGGTGGCGGCGGGCGAGGCCGTGACCGGCGATCTTGAGCGCCTCGAGCGCGAGCTCGCGCACGGTCGCGCCGCGGAACGGCAGCTTGAGCGCGTGCCGCGGCACGCCGTCGCGCAGCGCGTGGCGTTCCGCCATCGAGAAATCCTTGACCAGATCCCACGCCGCATCGAGCGCGGTCGCGTCGTACAGCAGCCCGACCCAGAACGCCGGCAGCGCGCACAGCCGGTTCCACGGCCCGCCGTCGGCGCCGCGCATCTCGAGATAGTTCTTCAGCCGCACCTCGGGGAACGCGGTGGTGGCGTGATCGGCCCAGTCCTTGAGCGTCGGCCGCGCGCCGGGCAGCTCCGGCAGGCGGCCGGCGAGGAACTCGCGGAACGAGCGCCCGGCGAGATCGACGTAGTGGCCATCGCGGTAGCTGAAGTACATCGGCACGTCGAGCAGGTAATCGACGTAGCGCTCGAAGCCGAAGCCGTCCTCGAACACGAAATCGAGCATGCCGGTGCGATCCGGATCGGTGTCGGTCCAGACGTGCGAGCGGTAGGAGAGATACCCGTTCGGCCGGCCATCGGTGAACGGCGAGTCCGCGAACAGCGCGGTGGCGATGGGCTGCAGCGCCAGCGCGACGCGGAATTTCTTCACCATGTCGGCCTCGGAGGCGAAGTCGAGATTGACCTGCACCGTGCAGGTGCGGGTCATCATGTCGAGGCCCAGATTGCCGCGCAGCGGCATGTAGCGGCGCATGATCGCGTAGCGGCCCTTCGGCATCCATGGCATGTCCTCGCGCCGCCACTTCGGCTGGAAGCCCATGCCGAGGAAGCCGACGCCCAATTCATCGGCGACCGCGCGCACCTCCTTCAGGTGACACATCACCTCGCAGCAGGTGTCGTGGATGGTGTCGAGCTGAGCGCCGGAAAGTTCCAGTTGTCCGGCAGGCTCGAGCGAAATCGAGGCGTCGCCGCGGCGGAGCGCGATCAAATTGCCGTCCTCGCGCACCGGCGTCCAGCCGAACCGGACGAGGCCGGCGAGCAGCGCGCCGATGCCGCGTTCGCCTTCGTAGGTCGGCGGGCGCAGATCGTCCAGGCGGAAGCCGAACTTCTCGTGCTCGGTGCCGACCTTCCAGCGTTCCGGCGGCCGCGCGCCGGAAGCAAGGAATTCGACGAGCTGGGCGCGGGTCTCGATCGGCGTTTCCGTGACGGCGCTGGGTCCGGACATGGGCGAGCCTTGCGGAGGAAAATGCCAAGATGGGGGCGCGGCGGCAAAGCTAAAGACCGAGCAACGCCGCCAGCGCAGTGCGCGCCTCGTCGAGGCCGGTGCCGGCGACCGCCGAAAACAATTGCACACCGGCCGGCCAGCCTTGCGCGGCGCACTCGGCGCGCACCCGGGCGAGGGTGCGCGTGGCCTCGCCGCGACCGAGCTTGTCGGCCTTGGTCAGCAGCACCTGCACGGCGAGCGGCCGGGCGCGGCAGAAGTCGAGCATCTGCCGATCGAATTCGGTCAGCGGATGGCGGCTGTCCATGATCAGCACCACGCCGTTGAGCGACTGCCGCTCGCGCAGATAGGCGTCGATGCTCCGCCGCCACTGCGCGCGCATCGCCTCCGGCACCTTGGCGTAGCCGTAGCCCGGCAGATCGACCAGGCGCCGTTCGGCGTCGAGCGCGAACACGTTGAGCAACTGTGTGCGCCCGGGCGTGCGCGAGGTGCGCGCCAGGCCGCGCTGGCCGCAGAGGGCATTGAGCGCGCTCGACTTGCCGGCGTTGGAACGCCCGGCGAACGCCACTTCGGCGCCGCGGTCGGGCGGCAGTTGCGCCGGAGTGGCCGCGCTCGTCAGGAAACGCGCCGAACGGAAGGAATGCGACGGCATGCGGGTTTGACCGTATCGGAAGCCGCTGGAATAATTGACGCCCTTGTGCCGTGCCGTCGTCCGGCCGCGGCGAATCCCGGAGTGAAGTGTATGAGTTTTCGGCTCGTGATGGCCCTGGCCGCGCTGCTCGGCGCCGGCCCGATCGCAGCGCAGACCCCGGCGCCCGAAGCGCCCGCCGCCGCGCCCGCCGCCGCGCCCGCCGGCGCGCTCAAGCCCGGCGATGCGCAGACCGGCCAGGCCAAGTCCGCGGTGTGCGCCGCCTGCCACGGTCTCGACGGCAATGCGCCGTCGTCGCAGTACCCCAAGCTCGCCGGCCAGCACGAGAGCTACATCGCCCGCCAGCTCGGCCTGTTCAAGAGCCAGAAGCGGCAGAATCCGGTGATGCTCGGCTTCGTCGCCACGCTGTCGCCGCAGGACATGCGCGATCTCGGCGCCTACTTCGCCGGCAAGACCGCGCTGCCCGGCGTGGCCGACGCCAAGCTGGTCGCGCGCGGCGAGGCGCTATACCGCGGCGGCGACAAGGACGCGCAGGTGCCCGCCTGCATGGCCTGCCACGGTCCGGACGGTCGCGGCAATCCGGGCGCGGGGTATCCCGCACTGGCCGGCCAGTACGCCGATTACGTGGCGCAGAAGCTCAAGGACTGGCGCGACGGCAAGACCTGGGGCGACGACGACCGCGCCCGGATCATGCCGAGCGTGGTCAAGGGCATGAGCGATGCCGACATCGCCGCGCTCGCCTCCTACATCGAAGGCCTGCACAACGCCGGGGCCGAGTCGCGCACCGCGGCGAAGTGAGCGAATCCCGTCCGCCGAGGCCCGCCATGCGCACGATTCGTCGTCTCGCGTTCGCCGCCGCCGCGCTGCTCGGCGCCGGCTCGATGCCCGCCGCGTTCGCCCAGGCCGAACCGTGGGAGGCCGGCAAGCACTACTTCCTCATCGATCCGCCGCAGCCGACCGCGAGCGGCGACAAGATCGAGGTGACGGAGGTGTTCTCCTACGGCTGTCCGGCCTGCAACACGGCCTATCCGCAGATCGACGCGCTGCGCAAGCAACTGCCGGCGAATGCGACGCTGAACTTCGTCCCGGCCTCGTTCAACCCGGCCGAGGACTGGCCGATGTTCCAGCGCGCCTACCTCGCGGCCAAGGCGCTCGGCATCGCCGACAAAACCCACGACGCGATGTTCGACGCGGTGTGGAAGAGCGGCGAGCTCGCAATCTTCGACAAGACCACCAATCGCCTCAAGCAACCGCTACCGACGATCGAGGACGCGGCGCGGTTCTACGCCAAATTCGGCGTGACCGCCGAGCAGTTCCTCGCCACCGCGAATTCCTTCACGATCAACACGCGCATGAAGCAGGCCGACGCCTACATCAAGGCGACCGGCGTCGAGAGCACGCCGACGCTGATCGTCAACGGCAAGTACCGGCTCACCGCGCAGTCGGCCGGCGACTGGAGCAAGCTGCAACAACTGGTGCTGTACCTGATCCGCAGGGAAACCGGCGGCAAGTGAGCGGAACCGATCCGCGCGCGCCGCGGTCCCACGCGATCGCCCCACCCGTCGAGGAGACCACCCGATGCGCAAGTACCTCTCGTCCCTGCTCGCCGGCCTGCTCGCCGTTTCCGCCGCGGTCGCCGGGGAGGATGCGGCCCAGCACGCGCCGGTGGCCGGCCGCGACTATCTGCTGATCGAGCCGCCGCAACCGACCGCGGGCGACAAGGTGATCGTCACCGAGGTGTTCTCCTACGCCTGTCCGCATTGCGCGCACTTCCAGCCGTATGCCGAGGAACTGAAGGCCAAGCTGCCGAAGGGCGCCGAGTTCCAGTTGCTGCCGGCAGTGTTCCAGCCCGGCTGGGAGCCGTTCGCGCGCGCGTTCTACACCGCCAAGTCGCTCGGCCTGCTCGACAAGACCCATCAGGCGCTGTTCGACGCCATCCACCGCGATCACCAGCCGCTGCGCACGCTCGAGGATCTCGCCAATCTGTTCTACGCCAACCACGGCGCGAACCCGGCGAGTTTCATCTCCACCGCCACCTCGTTCGTGATCGACGGGGAGCTCGCGCAGGGCAACCAGCTGGTGCGCGACTACCAGGTCGACGCCACCCCCACGCTGATCATCGACGGCAAGTACCGCGTCACCGCCAACAGCGAGCGCGGCATCGGCTTCGCCGAGATGGTGCCGATCGCGCTGGCGCTGGTGCAGCAGGAACTGGCCGCCAAACACGCGCCCGCGGCGAAGCCGGTCAAGAAGAAGTAACCCCTGCCCCGTTTCCTCGTCGCCACGGCGCGGCCGCGCCGTGGCGGTGCGCATTGCTGCGATATGACACGGCGTTGTATATTTCGCCGCCCGCCGCCCGCTCGCCCCGATGCTCGCCAAGACCCGCTACGTCGCGTTGTCGGAATTCCGCTCGCAGCTCGCGCAATTCCTGCGCTTCAGCGCGGCGGCGGCGCGCGCGGCCGGCCTGCAGCCGTTGCAATACCAGTTGCTGCTGCACCTGCGCGGTTTCCCCGGGCGCGACTGGGCCGCGGTCGGCGAACTCGCCGCGTGCCTGAACGCGAGCCACCAGGCGGCGGTGGCGCTGGTCCAGCGCTGCGTGCGCAATCGGCTGGTGCGCAAACGGCGCCACGCCCGCGACCGCCGGCGCGTCGAGATCCACCTGACCGCGCGCGGCCGGCGCCTGGTCGCGCGCGTCGCCGCGCAGCACCGCGATGAGCTCCATCGGCTCGGCGCGGTCCTGCGGGCGGCGACTGCGGCGCGCTGATGGCCGCCGGTCGCACGGGAACCGCCATGCACAAGCGCGATTTCGCCGGCAAGGAACGGTTGCTGCCGCTGTCGCTGCTGGCGCTTCTGATCGGCGCGATCAGCACGCTGGGCGCGATGCTGCTGCTCGCCGCGATTCGGTTCTTCACCAACCTGTTCTTCTTCCACACCTTGTCGCTGGCGTCGCGCTCGCCGGCGGACCATCGGCTCGGCGTCTGGGTGATCGTGGTGCCGGCGCTCGGCGGCGCGATCGTCGGTCTGCTGGCGCGCTACGGCAGCGAGAAGATCCGCGGTCACGGCATCCCGGAGGCGCTCGAGGCCATCCTGTTTGGCAAGAGCCGGATGTCGCCGAAGGTTGCGGTGCTGAAGCCGCTGTCGTCCGGGATCGTGATCGGCAGCGGCGGCCCGTTCGGCGCCGAGGGTCCGATCATCATGACCGGCGGCGCGGCCGCCTCGCTGCTGGCACAGGCATTTCACCTGTCCTCCGCCGAGCGCAAGGCCTTGCTGGTCGCCGGCGCCTGCGCCGGCATGACCGCGGTGTTCGGCACGCCGCTCGCCGCGGTGCTGCTCGCGGTCGAGTTGCTGCTGTTCGAACTGCGTCCGCGCAGCCTGCTGCCGGTGGCGATCGCCTGTGCGGTGGCCGGCTTCCTGCGCCCCGCCTGGGCAGACGCCGGTCCGTTGTTTCCGCTCGCGACCGGCGCGCCGGCGCCGCTCGCGGCGGTGTCGTGCGTGGCGGCCGGTCTCGCCTCGGGCCTGCTCGCCAGCGCCATGACCGGCCTGCTGTATCGCGTCGAGGACGCCTTCGCGCGCCTGCCGCTGCACTGGATGACCTGGCCCGCGCTCGGCGGTCTCGTCGTCGGCCTCGGCGGTCTCATCGAGCCGCGCGTGCTCGGCGTCGGCTACGACGTCATCGCCGACCTGCTCGGCAATCATCTGCCGCTCGCCATCGTGGCGACGCTGCTCGTGGTCAAGGCGATCGTCTGGGTCGTCGCCCTCGGCTCCGGCACTTCCGGCGGCGTGCTCGCGCCGCTGCTGATGATCGGCGCGGGCCTCGGCTGCGCACTGGGGCCGTGGCTGCCGGGCGGCGAAGTGAAGCTGTGGGCGCTCGTGTGCATGGCCGCGACCCTCGGCGGCACGATGCGCGCGCCGCTGACCGCGGTGGTCTTCGCCTTCGGCCTGACGCACGACGCCAACGCGCTGCTGCCGACGCTGCTCGCGAGCGCGGTGGCGTATGGTTTCACCGTCGTCGTGATGCCGCGCTCGATCCTGACCGAGAAGATCGCGCGGCGCGGCCGGCACGTCTATCGCGAATACGGGCTCGATCCACTGGAACGGCATTTCATCGACGAGGTGATGAGCCGCGACGTGATCGCGATCCCGGGCGAGCTTGCCCTCGGCGAGGTGCGCGCGCGCTACTTCGGCGCGAGCCAGGCGCACCGCGCCTATCCGGTGGTGGCGGAGGGGCGCCTGCTCGGCGTGGTCGATCGCAACGTGCTGCGCAGCCTCGCCGACGCGGACGACCGCGCGATCGGCGAACTCCTGCCGCGCGCCACGCCGCCGGTCGCGCTGGCGCACGAGACCTGCCGTGCGGTCGCCTCGCGCATGGCGGCGTTCGATCTGGCCTGTCTCGCCGTGGTCGACGCCCGCGAGACGCTGCGGCTGATCGGATTCGTCAGCCGCAGCGATCTGCTCAAGCCGGCCAAGCAGCTCTACGAAGAGGAATTCCAGCGCGAACGCGGATTCCGCCGGTCGCGCCCGACCGCCTCGGTCTAGTGCCGCGGCCGCGCCGGCGACCACGCCGCCGGCCGACGCCCGGCGCATAATGGCCTGCGGCGGGCGATCGCGCGGGAGCGGGCAATGGCAGACTATATCCAGGCATGGCAATGCATCGGCTGCGGCCGGATCGAGGCGCCGCAAACCTGCATCGGGGTCTGCCGCGACCGCAAGATCCTGCTGGTCGGCAAGGACGAACACGAACGCCTGCTCGCGGAACTCGCGCAGGCGCGCGAGCGCGTGCGGACCGCCATCGGCGTGCTCGGCCGCATCGTGCATTCCACGCCGCGCGCAGGCCAGTGGGAACGTTCCTATCGCGCGCTTAAGGCCGAGGCACGCGCGGCGCTGGCCGAACTCGCGTCGGCGAGCGGCTGAGCTCCGGCGCGCGCTTGCGGCGTGCGCGAGCGCGGCTTAGGCTGGCCGGCATGTCCGCCACGGCCCGATCCCACGCCGGCGCGTCCGCCGCGGACGCGGAGTCGATCAGCCGGCTCAATCTCCTGAGCTGCAACATCCTCGCCGGCGGCAGCGTGCGCCGCTACCGCGACTACGTGACACAGAGCTGGGAGCAGGTGCTGCCGACGTCGACCAAGCGCAGCAACCTCGACCGTTTCGCCCGGCTGCTCGCCGATTTCGATCTGGTCGGATTGCAGGAAGCCGACGCCGGCAGCCTGCGTTCGGGTTTCGTCAACCAGACGCAATACCTCGCCGAAGCCGCCGGCTTTCCGTACTGGAGCCACCAGCCGAATCGCAAGCTGGCGCGCTTCGTGGCGTCCAGCAATGGCCTGCTCACGCGCCTTGCGCCCGCCGAGGTGCTCGACTATCCGCTGCCCGGCCGCATTCCCGGCCGCGGCGCGCTGTGGGTGCGCTTCGGCGACGGCGAGCGCGCCCTGATCGTGATCATCGCCCACCTCTCGCTCGGTCCGCTGGCACGCAAGCGCCAGCTCGGCTTTCTCGCCGAACTGATCGCCGCGCGGCCGCACGTGGTGCTGATGGGCGATCTCAACTGCACCGCGCACAGCAGTGAACTGCGACCGCTGTTTCGCCACACCTCCCTGCGCCCGCCGCACGATGCCGCGCCGGCGACGTTTCCGAGCTGGCGCCCGCGTCGCGCGATCGACCACATCCTCGTCTCCGCCGACCTCGCCGTCGAGCGGCTGTGGACGCTGCCGCACGCGGTATCCGACCACCTGCCGCTGGCCGCCCGCGTGCGGCTGCCGATGGCCCTGGCGCGCCACGCCTAGCCCTGCCGCCATCGCATTCGGCTACACTTGCGGCCATGCCGGCCGCGATGCGCACCATGGCTTTGCCGTTTCGTCTCCTCGCCGGCGGTTTCGCCGCACTCGTGCTGACGACCGCCGCCGCCGAGCGCGACGACCACGCCGCGGCGCGCGAACGCTTCCCGCTGGTCTGGGAAGCGGCGCAGCACGGCCCGGACCGGGCATGGCGCAAACTCGCCGTCGGCCTCGAGCACTATCCGCTGTTTCCGTATCTCGAGCTCGCCGCGCTGGAGCGGCGCAAGAGCGAGCTCACGCGCGCCGAGGTCGACGCCTTCCTCGCGCGTTGGCCGGATTCGCTGCCGGCCGAGCTGCTGCGCGGCGAGTTCCTCGCCGAACTCGCCCGGCGCGCGGACTGGAAGGACTTCGTGGATTTGTATACCGGGACCGAGCGCAGCACCGAGCTGCGCTGCGCCGCCCTCGCCGCGCACCTCGCGCTCGGCGCTCCGCCGGATTTCGCGCGCGACGTCGAGCCGCTGTGGCGGAGCGCGAAACCCCTGCCGGCGGCCTGCGATCCTGTCGTCGACTGGGCACGGCGGACCGGGGAGCTCACCGCCGCGCGGATCTGGCAGCGCATCGACGCGGCGGCGCAGGCCGGGCAGGCCGAACTCGTGACCACGCTCGCCGGCTGGCTGGACGGCGCCGATCGCGCCGCCGCCGAACGCACCGCCCTGGCAATCCGCGATCCGGCGGCGGCCTTGAACCAGGCCGCGAGCTGGCCCGACGCGCCGCACGCGCGCGCCGCTGCGGTCGTCGCCTTCGTGCGCCTCGCACGGCGCGACAGCGACGCCGCCGAGGCGCAGTGGAACGCGCTGGCGACGCACTTCGCCTGGGACGCGGAGCAGCGCGGCCGCATCCTGCGCGCGATCGCGGTGCAGCGCGCGGCGAGCTACGCGCCGGATGCGTTGACCCGCCTCGCCGATCTACCGGACGATGCCGACGACGACGCCAGCCGCGAGTGGCGCGTGCGCGCGGCACTGGCCGCGCAGGATTGGCGCGCCGCGCTCGCCGGTCTCGAGCGCATGACGCCGGCGCAGCAGACCGACGCGCGCTGGCGCTATCTGCGCGCGCGCACGCTGACCAAGCTCGACCGCGAAAACGACGCCGCGCCGCTGTTCGCCGCGCTCGCGCGCGAGGCGAATTTCCACGGCTTCCTCGCCGCCGACTGGCTGGACCGGCCCTACACGATCTGCGCGCGCGATCCGGACCTCGACGCCGCCGCCACGGCCGTCGTGCGCCGGCAGCCGGATCTGGCGCGCGCGTTCGAGTTCTTCGCCCTCGGCCGCCTGCCGGAGGCGCGCCGCGAATGGGATTTCGCCCTCGCCAAGCTGGATGCGCGCGAACGCCGCGCCGCGGCGGTGCGCGCCAGCGAACTCGGCTGGTACGACCGCGCCGTGTACACGTTCAACCAGGGCGAGGATCAACACCTGTACGCGCTGCGCTTTCCGCTGGCGCGACGCGATGCGATCGAACGTGCCGCGCACGCCGCCGGCATCGACCCGGCCTGGGCCTACGCGATCATCCGCGCGGAAAGCGCGTTCACCACCGACGCGCGTTCCGGCGCCGACGCCTACGGCCTGATGCAGCTCCTGCCCGGCACCGCGCGGCAACTGGCAAAAGTGGAAAAAGTATCCTTTTCCAGTCCGACCGCCCTGTTCGATCCGGACCTCAACATCCGCCTCGGCACGCGCTATCTCGCCGCGCTCGCCACGCGCCACGACGGCAGCCCGTGGCTCGCCACCGCCGCCTACGATGCCGGCGAGGATCCGCTCGGCCGCTGGATCGAGGCGCGCGATGCGCTCGAACCCGATTTCTTCATCGAGACGATTCCGTACAAGGAGACCCGCGAGTACGTCGCGCGCGTGCTCGCCTTCAGCGTGATCTACGACTGGCGCCTGACCGGCGCCGCGCAGCCGCTCGCCGCGCGTCTGCCGCGCATCGGCCAGGCCTACGAACCCGCCGGCGACGCCGCGCGCAAGGCGGTGGTCTGCCCGGCGCCGGCGTCGGTGGAAACCGCCGCGGTCTCGAGTTCGGCGAAACGCTGACCCGGCGCGCGGCTACTTGCCGACGATCTGCGGCCGCATCGGCGCGAGCAGCGCGAGCAGCTTCTTCTGGCTCGTCTTCGGCACCTTCACCTCTTCCATCGCCGAGACCAGATCGGCGACGAAGGCGTCGAAATCGGCGTTGGTCAGGTTCAGGCCGCTGTGCGCCTCCTCCATGCTGCGGCCGGTGTATTTGCACGGGCCGCCGGTGGCCTCGCACAACTGCTCGTTGACCAGGCGCTTCAAGTCGTCGTGATCGACGTTGCGGAACAGCGTGTTGATGCGCGCATCGCCGTTGATGCGGGCGAAGAACACGTCCACCACGCGCCGAATGCCGTCGCTGCCGCCGAGCTCGCGGTACAGCGCGTCCTTCGGCGGCGGCGCGGCGGGCTTGGTGGTGGGCGCGGAACAGGCGGCGAGGCCGGCGAGCAGTACAGCGAGCACGATCGGTTTCATGGTGTCGGTCCCCTTGCGGATCGGGTGCGAGCGCGCCACGGCATGGTACGACGCGCGATCAGCGGTACGCTAGCGGTCCGAACATGCAGCCGGCGTGAAATCGGCAGCGTGCCGCGCGCTCGCGCATAATGGGCGCATGAAGACCTATCTCGTCGGCGGCGCCGTGCGCGACCGCCTGCTCGGTCTGCCGGTGAAGGATCGCGACTACGTCGTGGTCGGCGCCACGCCGGAGGACCTGCTGCGCCTCGGCTTCACGCCGGTGGGTCGCGACTTCCCGGTGTTCCTGCATCCCGAGACCCACGCCGAGTACGCGCTCGCCCGCACCGAGCGCAAGAGCGGCCGCGGCTATCACGGCTTCACGTTCGACACCGATCCCACGGTGACGCTGGAGGACGACCTGCGCCGGCGCGATCTGACGATCAACGCCATGGCCGAGGACGAGCACGGCGCGCTGATCGATCCGTTCGGCGGCGCGGCGGATCTGCGCAACGGCGTGCTGCGCCACGTCTCGCCCGCGTTCGCCGAGGATCCGGTGCGCGTGCTGCGGGTGGCGCGCTTCGCCGCACGCTACGCCGCGCGCGGCTTCCGCATCGCCGACGAGACCCTGGCGCTGATGCGACAAATGGTACAAAGCGGCGAAGTGGACCACCTCGTGCCGGAGCGCGTCTTCGCCGAAACTCAGAAGGCGCTCGCCGAACGCACGCCGAGCGCATTCCTGCGCAGCCTGCGCGCCTGCGGCGCGCTCGCGGTGCTGATGCCGGAGGTGGATGCGCTCTACGGCGTGCCGCAGCGTCCCGAATGGCACCCGGAAATCGACACCGGCGTGCACGTCGAACTGGTGCTGGACGCCGCTGCGCGGCTGGCGCCGGGCGATGCGCTGATCGGCTGGTGCGCGCTCACCCACGATCTCGGCAAGGCGCTGACCCCGCCGGCCGAATGGCCGCGCCACCACGGCCACGAAATCCGCGGCCTCGCGCCGCTGCGCGCGCTCGCGGCACGGCTGCGGGTGCCGGGCGAGTATCTCGCGCTGGCCGAACTCGTCTGCCGCCTGCACCTGCTCGCGCACACGGCGCTGGAACTTCGCCCCGACACGATCCTGGAACTGTTCGAACGTCTGGATGCCTTCCGTCAGCCGCGCCGCCTGCCGCAGTTCCTGCTCGCCTGCGCCGCCGACAAACGCGGCCGCGCCGGTCAGGCCGACAGCGACTACCCGCAGGCGCGCTATCTCACGGCCCTGTTCCACGAGGCGCTCAAGCCGACGGCGCAACCGCTGCTCGAACAGGGGTTCGCCGGACCCGAGCTCGGCCGCGCGCTGCGCGAGGCGCGCCTGGCGGCGATCGCCGCTGCGGCGCCAGCGGCGAAGACCGACGCCGCCGCGGGTGCCGCCGGAAGCTAGGTGCTACGGCCGGCAGCCGTCGAAGCCGTCGCTGAACAGCAGATCGGCGTTGGCGAGCACGCCGAATTGCGCGCTGATCTGGGTGAGCCCGGCCGCGGTGTCGTTCGCCGTGATCGAGAGGCCGTTGGCGACGGTGTAGAACCGCTGCGTGCTGGTGAGCGTCGCCACGCCATTGCTCATCGGCGCGCTGCCGAGATCGACCGAACCACCACAGGCGGCGACGACGAAATCGACGCTGGTGGTGTTGTCCGGAATGACGTTGTTGCCGGCGTCGTATTCGGTCACCGTCACCGTCGCGAGCGCGTTGCCGCGCGTCACGTCGCCGGGCTGGGCGGTGAAGATCAGCTTCGAGGGCTGTCCCGGCGCGATGGTGAACGAATTGCTGACCGTGATGAGCCCGCCGGCATCGGCGGCATCGCTCGCCTGCAACGTGTAACTGCCGGCGGTGTTCAGGATCAGATTGCTGAAGGTGGCGATACCGTTGGCGAACGCGACCGTGGTCGTGCTGCTCGGGTCGAAGCCGCCGGGACCCGAGGCCACGGTCATCGTCACCGTGTTGGCGTCGCTCGTCACCACGTTGCCGGCCGCATCCTGCACCGCCACCTGCACCGCCCCGAGATTGACGTTGGCGGTGCCGTTCTGCGGCTGCGCCGTGAACACCAGTTGCGCCGGCGCACCCGGCGTGATCGCGAATGCGCTGCTCGCCGTGCCGGTGAGGCCGGTAGACGCCGCATTGAGTTGATAGCCGGACCCGACCTTGTCCACCGACAGGCCGCTGAACGTCGCGACACCGTTGCTGGCGTTGAGCGTGGTCGTGCCGCTCAGCGTCGCACCCGGCGTGCCGCCGGAAAGTGTCAAACTGATCGAGGCCGA
>Ga0209581_1000563_pt1 | contig 70874 bp, 69 predicted proteins | sample Coa_R2_FD_187160 | JGI IMG/M metagenome (GOLD analysis project Ga0209581, IMG submission 187160) | Surface soil microbial communities from Centralia Pennsylvania, which are recovering from an underground coalmine fire - Coalmine... | ecosystem: Environmental > Terrestrial > Soil > Unclassified ...
CGGCCTGATGGAATTCACCTCCACATTCAACCCCGACTACCTGCGGTTTTACATTGCATCGATAACATCATACACACAGACAGACCTCAACTTTGACTGGGATTCGTTTTATGAAAGGATAAACAACGAGCTTATTGCAAACATTGGCAATTTTGTAAACAGAGCGCTTTCTTTTACTCATAAAGCATTCACCGGCAGAGTCCCGGAGCCAGCTGGGAGTGCAGAGCTGACTGCCGATGACCGCGCCAGCATCCAAGAAATAGAGAAGGCCCCTCAAGAAGTCGGACTGTTACTTTCTCAAAACGAGCTTGACAAGGCCCTCAAGAGAATCCTGCAATTTACCACTCATTTCAACCAATATTTCCAGAAAAAGGAGCCCTGGAGCAATAAAACAACTGCCAATACCACACTTTACATTGCTGTAAATGCTGTGAGGACTACTGCCATCATGCTGGAGCCCTTCTTGCCATTTTCTTCAGAGAAGGTATGGAGCCAGCTCGGGTTGAGCGGAAGCGTACATGAACAGCAGTGGAATTCTGCATGTGAACTCAGGGTTCCAGCTGGCCATGCACTTGGAAAGGTAGAGCCAATCTTTCGCAAGATAGAGCGAGCTGAAATTGAAAAGCAAAAGGCAAAGCTGGGAAAAAGAGAATGAGAATGAATCTGTAAATGAGCAGATACGGACGGGCAACAAGAAAACAAGCAGGAAGAGGCAGTCACATCCGTCGTCATACAGCGTCAGCTAAAGCGCATAACACCCGCGGGCTTATGCTTGGACGCTTTCAGCCTTTTCACAACGGACACCTTGTTCTTGCCAAGCAGATCCTCAATGAATGCGAAGAGCTTGTAGTAGCAATAGGCAGTGCGCAGTTCAACTATATTGAGAAAGATCCATTTACTGCCGGCGAGAGGGTACTAATGATACACAGAACTTTTTCTTCCGAAAAAATTGACCTAGCCAGATGCTATATCATACCTGTGGTAAATTATGAAAACAATGCAGGATGGCTGGCACACTTGAGGTCGATTATGCCACCTTTTGATATCCTATACTCTGGCAATGAATTTGTCGGCCACCTAGCGCTATACCAAGATCCAGAACTAAAGATAGCTGCCCCGGAATTTATAAAGAGAGAAGAATATAATGCGACAGGCATACGCAGGCTAATTGCAGAAGGCAGGCCATGGGAGCATTTGGTTCCACCTGCCGTAGCTTCAACAATTCATGAAATAGGCGGGGTAGAAAGGATAAAGATGCTTTCGAGGTCTGACAGCGACCCTCTGAGGTGGTAATGGCGTGGCAAAGGGTCTGAGGGCCTGCCCTGTCTGTCCGCAATGTAGCTCAAAGAAATTCAAGGTAATTGAAAACAGAAACTCGATAACGATAGTTCAGTGCCTGCAATGTGCCAAGAGAATCTCGATCTAAGCTGGTATAGTGTAACAGTTTTTCTTTACTTGTTAGAACTTTTCAAGCTAATATCTTTAACTGAACATAGACAGCTGAGCTGTCGATATGTCGCTTGACCTGACGTCATACATACCACTCATGAGTATTGTTTTCAGCTCAATGGGCATTTCGCTTGTTTTCAAAGATTATATCGCCGATCTCATTGCCACGACTGTGATAAAAAGAACAAAAGACATCAAGGTGGGTAGCAGGATCAAGATCATGGAATCAGGCAAGGTGACAAAAGGTGACATAATGGAAACTGGGATATTGAGAACTACAATAATGGAGGTAGGTGATGGGGAGAGGCTTCCCTCGATACGCACAGGTAGGCTGATCAAGGTGCCTAACCATATGCTGATAAATAATCCTGTAATGATTTATGGCGACACAATCATCGACGAGGTAGTGGCATTTGTACCCAGACCCTACCCTGACTCGCAGCTTTTGCTTGATAGCATGAAGGAAGCCATAATGAAAAGTGGCCATGGCCTCATAGATGTGGGCCTGTACCAGAAGGACAATAACCTTGTTATCCATGGAGTATTTGAGGTCAAGACTGCCGAGATGGCAGATGAGAGAAGCAAAATACTAAAGCATTTTCTGACAAGTACAAATCAGACCGTTCCTGCAAATATGGTCGCAGGAGCAAATATGGTGAATGCAGATGCTAATGCTGATCAGGTCGAGATAGGCAAGATTTCGCTGCCGCTCCAGAATATAGAGCGCACCTAGGAAAGAGACCTGTAGATTGCAATTCTCTCTTTCAATAGCCCAATTTCGCTATCTTTTGACCGTAACTGATTCCTGAGCCTTGCTATCTCTGCTATCAGCTGGCTTTTACTCATGCTTGCATATCGATTTACGTTGCTCGATAAGCTCATTTACCCATCAGCCCTTCTGTCAATTGCGTTCTACAGTTATCGAATTAATAGAAAACATCCATAGTATTCGCACGTTTACCAAGTGCTTTACAGGAATTAGCTAATTTGAAATACTTGGTAATTCTTTGATGTTGACCTATTTATGGCAGATATCAATTATTCTCTTCTTTCAATCCCTCACTCTGCTTCCTTCTTTTTCCCTTTCTTCCTGTTCTTTCCATCCTGTTCTAGATAAGACATGAGAGATTTAACCATCGGTCCCATCTTGTATACCTCTGGCATAACGTCCGCTCTGACACCATTTTTTTCCAATGCCTCTCTTGTAGAAGGTCCTACTGCAACTACAATGATATTTTCGTCAAGCATTTTACGAACTAAATCTTCAAGGGAATGAGTAGTAGCAATCCAAAAAAGGCCGGCAACAGCAGGCGGACTGGTAAATGTTATTGCCTGTACAAGCCCGGAACGCATGCCATCAATCAGCTTTAGTACAGCAGCTTCACTTGGAGAGACATAGTTAAAGCCCATTTCCTTCAGGATTTCAGCACCGCCTTTTGAAAGGCTTTGAGAATACCTGTACGTTGAAAACTCTAACACCTCTGCCCCTTCTATCTTGAGGCTTTCTGTCAAAGTTGGCAGTTGGGAACCATGCCAGAGGATGGCAATTCTTTTGCCGGATATTCCACCAGCTTTGAGGACTTGAGCTATTCCCTCAGCAGTATTGTTATCTGGCACAATATCTGTCTTGATCCCAAACTGGGCCAGGACAGCCTTGGGCTTGGCGCTTCTTGCAACGACAACAGAGTGTGAAAGTGCCTCGATCAATTCTCTATCTCTTCCCATTTTCTTTGATGCAGAGATCAGAGAGAATGCCCCGGGGCCAGTCATAAAGACAACATAGTCCATTTTGGACTTCAAAAAAGCCTCGACAGTATTGCGGGCCTCTGTAGATGCAGAGATCTCGCCACTTGTATCAAGGCCAACTGTAGGTGCAATATATGGAACTCCTCCAAAATTCTCTATCAGCCGAGCTAACTCGTGCGCTCTTCTGCTGGCCGTTATGGCAACAGTGAGACCTGTCAGAGACATCTTATCTTGGCTTCCTGTCCTTTTCTATCTATGGTTCGCTACTATCTTTATTTTTTGCCTAATGGTTGTTTTTGCAGTTCATTAGCTGACTGTATGCTTATCCAGCATCTTACGCAACTCTTCAATATGCTTCGAGTTCGTGCCGCAGCAGCCACCTATCATGCGAACCTTCTTGTATCTGCTTACAAAATCGCCTAAAACTCGGGCCATTTCATCTGGGGCCATCTTGTATACTGCTCTGCCTGCCTCGTTTTGAGGCATGCCTGCGTTAGGCATCACCAGAATAGGCAGGTCTTCCTGCTCGCTTAGCCACCTGACGCTTGGAGACATCTCGACAGGTCCAGTAGAGCAGTTCAAGCCAAAGGCAGTAATTTTCATGTCTGATACTGTAGTATATGCTGCCTGTATGTTTGTTCCAAGCAGCATCTTGCCATACTGATCCAGCGTGACATTGGCAATTATAGGAACAGCCTTGGCGACTTTTGTCATTGCTGCGTGGCAAGCTTCTATTGCAAGTTTTACTTCGAGAATATCTTGGCTTGTTTCAATCAGCAATGCATCTGCTCCACCCAGTACAAGCCCCTCAGCTTGAGCTGCAAATGCTTCCCTTATTTCTCCAAGGGGCTTTTGCCCAAGGTCAGGATCATTTGAGCTTGGCAGATAGCCAGATGGTCCCATTGATCCAATCACATATAGTGGCTTGCCGTTAGATTCAAATTCTTTGCAAACTTGGACCGCAAGCTCTGCTGCCTTTTTGTTAAACTCGACTGTTTTATCCCCAAAGCCATACTCTGCAAGCTTGAGCTTGTTTGACCCGAAGGTATTTGTTTCGATGCAGTCTGCCCCTGCTTGCAAATAACTTCTATGAATCTGCTTTATCCACTCCGGCCTTGATATATTCAAGCCGTCGTTGAAGCCATCTTTGCCGTCAGGAAAATCTTGAGGTTGGGGCGAGAGCTTCTGTATCTCTGTGCCCATAGCTCCATCAAACAAAAGGATCCTGTGCTGCAGCGCCTCGACAAAAGGCTCTTTTGCCATCTGATATTTGTCCGGGCATACTGCAGATATTAAAAGTATTAAGGTTACCTAGTAATCAGCAGCCGTGATCTATGGCGATACTCTAGACATTGTTCTTGGAAAGAGAACTGTGTCCTTGATGTCCTCAACATTTGTTATCCACCGCATTAGCCGCTCAATCCCCAATCCAAAGCCGCCGTGCGGAACAGAGCCATACTTTCTCAAATCAAGGTACCAGTCATATGCTGCAGGGTCAAGCCCCTCTTTTCTAATCCTTGAAGTGATGGAATTGATATCATCTTCTCTCAAGCCTCCGCTTGTTATTTCACCGAAACCTTGAGGTGCAAGCATATCTGCTGCAAGCCCCAGACCCTTGCGAGAAGGATCCTCTTTTACATAGAATGGTTTGACCTCCAATGGGTATCCTATTACAAATATTGGTTTTGAGGCATTTTTGGTAAGCTCCCTTTCTGAGTCTATGTTAAGGTCATCTCCCCAGACAATAGACCGCTTTGTGCCGTCTTCCTTTTCTACTCCAAAACCTCTTGACTGGAGAATCTCGATTGCCTTTTCATATCTGAGCCTCTCAAATGGCACCTGAACATTTTTGAGCTCACTTGTATCCCTCTTTAAAAATGCAAGCTCTTCCTTTCTCTCTGCAATGGTATTTTGGATGATATATGATACAAGCTCTTCCTGCACCCTGAGTATATCTTCAAGGTCGACCCAAGGGGCTTCGGCCTCCAAGTGAGAAAACTCTGCAAGGTGCCTTACTGTCCTTGATTTTTCCGCTCTAAATGAAGGAGTAAGGCTCCAGACGGGGCCGAGTGAAAATATCATTGCTTCAAGGTACAGCTGAGCGCTCTGGGAAAGGTATGCATCTTCGTCAAAATACCTTAGCTTGAAAAGAGTAGACCCGCCTTCGACTGCTCCCTTGACAATAGTAGGAGCAGTCACCTCCATCCAACCATTATCTATGAACCACTGTCTTCCAAATTTGAGGACAGAATGTCGAATCTTTGCTATCGCTATCATTCTCCTTGTCCTCAGGGCAAGGTGTCTCTTATCCAGCAAAAGTTGATCGCTTTGATATTCGCCTATTGGGTAGTCAATTCCGGCAATATTGAATACTTTTAGATTCTTACCCTTGATTTCAAACCCGCCTTCCGGAGCTCTGGAGTCTTGGCTCACAATGCCTACCACCTCGACAGAAGACTCTACTGTCAAATTGCTTACCTTTTCTGCTGGAAAAATGCACTGGATGACGCCGCCTCTGTCGTCTCGCACCAGAACAAATGTATTTTCTTTTTGCTTTCTGAGCCTGTGAACCCAGCCTCTAATCGTAACTTCCTTTCCTACGTAATCAGAGGACTTGATGTCGCTTGTCCGTAATGGCATCAGTTAAGTTTCCAGTCTATTTCATTTAAAGTATATTGTCCTCAAAAAACCATTTTCCATTCTATCCTACTCTGCCAATTCTATAGCGAAACGCAATGACCGGTATCTTTTGTAGTCGTCTGTCAAAACTTTTGCTAGGTTTCTGACAATGTCAGTCACGCTAACAATGCCAGCGATTCTGTTATCAGCCTCAAGCACTACGAGGCGCTTTATCTTACTCTTTGTCATTACCCTGGCTGCAGTATCGACAGAATCGTATGCCATTATTGTTATAGCAGGAGATGACATTATCTCCTCTATTCCGACCCGGCTAGCAGGAATATCCTTCGTTGACACTTTTTTTAACAGATCATGTTCGGTTATGACTCCTACAGGTTGACCCTTATCATCTATTACAATAACAGAACTAATTCTGTTCTTTACCATCAGCTCTGCTGCATGTCTGGCAGTCATACCTGAATCTGCACCAATAGTCACAACCTTTCTATCCGACATTATCTCGCTGACTGCACTCATACCGTTAGCAATGGTAGATAAAGAGACATTGCCTTTTTATGTTTACAGCATGACCGTGTACGTTATTCCATGGGAAAGCAGCGGGTACTTAAAATCAAAAGGCAATACATACCATACCTGCACACGTACTTGCATACATTTTACAAATAAATACTGAAAAGCAAAGCCAGCCAAGGTAAATAACCGGGAATGCAGGCTGTCAAATGAATGAAGAGAACAGGAACCGCTTTGGGTTCATGGAGGCGCCTTGAAACCAACAAGATATATGAATTCAAGGATAGAAACACCACCTACCTTGAGCTATATCAGGATAGAGTAAGGACACCTGCCGGCAAAACCATGTCCTACATCTGGTACACATCATCTGATGTTGTGGTTATAGTTCCATTCTTGAACAGTGATACACTGATTATGATAAACCAGTATCGATACCCTCTAAGAAAGACACTACTGGAATTTCCAGCAGGACACATTGAGAATGGAGAAAAGCCAAAAGAGACTGCAGACCGTGAGCTTGAAGAAGAGACAGGCTACAAAGCTTCATCTATGGAATGCATTTACAAATATCATCCATCTGTTAGCAAGTCAAAAAACATAGTTTATGTCTTCAAGGCTACCGGACTGACCAAGGGAAGGCCAAGGCTTGACGAAACTGAAGATATCTCTATCAAAGAGGTATCAATAGGCGAGCTGCGCAAAAAGATACATCGGAAAGAGGTTGAAAATGCTGGCACGTTGATTCCATTTTTCTTATGCTGTACCGAAATAAGATGAGCAGAAAAGGGCTTTGCTAAAACCGCCCTTTGTTCAAAAAGCCTGCAGTTTGTCAAAATTATCCATCATTGACGAATGCCTAAAGAAACCATTGGTAGGCAATACATTTATCATTCTAGGTTTAGTTACACGCAAGCATACTTGCTTGGAGCTTACAGAAAAGTGAGACAGTTGCGCAATATTAGAATTACATTAGCTCTAAGCATTATCTTGGTAATAGGAATTGTTGGTTCTGCTTTAAATGATGGTCAAGACCCCATTCACATTCTTAGAGAAGCATTTGGCCAGCAGATCTCCTCTCAACCTGTATTGAGTGCTGGTGTAAGTGTATCTGGAAATGCAAATCCTTCAGGGTTTGTTCATGGCGAGGTTGCGCACATCAATGGATGGTCAAATGGATATGTACCTAGCGAATCAACAGGTCTTCTCCCCACTCCAGATACCAACTTTACGATAGACATTGTAAATCCTGGAAACGTCACTATTCTTCATGCAAAGCTTGCAGCAGATAATCAAGGAAATGTGTTCTACTCTCTTCCAATATCAAGTAACTTTACCTTTGGCGAGTATGACATTCTCTATACTGTAGAGAGCAAAGGGTACAAGACCATAACTCCATACTCGCCAGATCTAGATGTTCACTATGTTCCATCAAGATTCTTTGTTGTATGGTCTACCCAAGACATAATAGCGCCGACAACATCCGTCGAAAAAAGTGTACAAGACAATTACAAATTCAAAATCATGCAGCCTAGTCTCAATGATGCCAGATCAAACATGACGCTTGTCCAATTTGGATCTGGTATCACGCTCAACGCAACCCTTTGTCCTCCTCTGAATGATTTAATTTCAAATACTAGTTTTGTAGATACATATTCTCACATATCTACACATGACTCACCTCCGACTCCTTCAATTGCAATTGTGACTGATTTTCTACCACTCGACAAAAGTGGTACTGTATATTCGTACGCTGAGAAGGCTCCAGGTACCATTGTCGGTCAAGACACATGTTCAGATCCTTTTCAAATTTCATCTGGTGTACTTGCAGCTTCAGATAAATGGTCAGTTAACGCAACCGCCTATTTTATTCCGCAAAATGATACGACACACGTGGTTGCACTTCAGAGCAACAGGATTATCTTTGAAGTTGCCAATAGGATATATGGTAGCAACAATGTAACTCCCATAAAGCTTGACCAAACAAAGTACCACAATACTGTTCCACTAGATTGGAGTCCAGATGGCAGATCAATTCTTTTTGCCTACCAGTCTAGTAATGCTAGTGCAGACAGACAAAAGATGGGAATACTGTCATTTGATACTCATAATATCACAGAACTAAATCCGTTTGCACGCAGTCTTGGGAGCATAGTTGGTGAACCGTCAATTTCACAGGCCAAGTTCATTTCTCCATCTGGCAACAAAATCTTGATATTGTATGGTGGCGATTTGTTTGCCTACAACCTATCTCAAAATACAACAGAGAGACTTACATATTCTGGTTCAGTAAGCAATTTTGGCGTTACTTCTGACAGTCATGTTCTATACAATGAAAATGGAAATTGGGTACTGTCTGATTCGGAATTAAAAAACTCAAAGGCAATATCAGTTCTAGGGAAATATTCAGTAGGTATTGCAATCAGTCCGGATGGTACAAAGGTGGCTTACAGAAAGAGCTTTGCCAATGACAATAGCCAAACAGCAAGTGAAGTATTGGCCTACTATGATTTGACTTTGGGCAAAGAATTTGTCATCCCAAATACAGATCATATCTGCGGGCCTGCGCCTGTTTGGGCCCCTAATGGATACGATATTGTGTACACTGAGGAGAGCTGTACAAGAGGATGGCCCGGTGGCATTCTCTGGATGACTGACACTCACGGTGGTTTTAAGGAGACGATAGTACCTGCATCAAACGACCGTCCAACCAATTATATTTTTAGCCCTGACGGCAAGTATCTTTTGTTCTGTTTTGATTATAGCAATCAGGCTCCAGATAATATTGCTCAGATGATAGGTGGACCTGCTGACTTTTACCTGATGGATTTGGCTACACCTGTGCCTGAGTTTCCATTTCCCATGATGGAATTGCTGATAGGAGCTGTGTTGTCTGGCATAATTAGCATGAGTATATTAACCAGAAAGAAAGGAGGAAGTCAAAAGAAATGAGACACAGGCTTCGACTGGCTATTAAATACCAAAGATAGCTATTGGATCAGAATGTCGCAAAATTGAAGATGGTCAGGTGGTTCTTATCAAACATTGCCAGATTCAATGATTCTTCCTATTGTAGGTCGACTGGTATCAGGTATGGCAGTAACTGTCATTTTTAGTATATGAGCAGAAGACAGAAGTTAACGGTATCTACTTGGGGATATGCAAAATGACTATGAGTAATGAGGTATAGAGGTAGTAGACTGCAAGATTTGCGAGAGCCACTATAACACCTATTTTTGTAAATTCAAAAAAACTAAAAGCTTTGATGCCTCTTGACTCTGCGGCTTCGATAATTATGATATTGCTTGCAGCACCCAAGATAGTCAGGTTGCCAGCGATAGTGCTGGCTGCTGCAAGCATCATCCATTGCCCCACATATGCACCTGTGAATCCATTACTAGTCATTACGAAATTGTACAAAGCTACAAAAGGGACATTGCTCATGATCTGGCTGAGCCCCACACTGACCAGTGCAATTACTCCATTGCTTTGCAGAGGATCTTCTTTGTTTGGAGAAGGAAGATGTGACATTATCAGAGAAATTGCACCAGATGACCACATTGCCGAGGTCACGACAAACATGGCTGCAAAAAAGATCAAGATAGAATAATCAACTCTTTTCATTATTTCTATTCTGTCGCGGCTCAACCCATACAAAGCTGCAGCTCCGAGCATGGCAATAGTGCTCAAACTAAAACTAGCAACATGCAGAAAGCGAAGCAATTCAGATATGAAAAAACCTGCGAGTATAGCAAGCAGGATAATAGTTGAGAGCCTTGCAAGCTGTGGTGAAGTCTGGCTGCCATTGCTGCTTTTATCTATGATAACGCCCTCCGTGGCTTCGTCACTGCCATTGTCTTGTACTTTGGCCTGTAAAGGCATCAGTTCCTTTCTAAAATATGTCTTTAAAATAAAACAGGTAGAGAAGAGGTTGATTGCAGTCGGGATTCCAAGAAATGCAAGAAAGCTTGTGAATGGAAGCGGAATCCCGCTTTGAATTGCAATCAGAAGATTCTGCGGGTTTCCAATAGGTGTCATAACACTTCCTACTGTAATGCCAAAGGCAAGTGACATTAGCAGCACAGCTGGCCTTACCCCAAGTTTTCTCGACACGTAAGCCACAATGGGAATCCCGAGTAGAGCTATTGTATCATTTACCAAAAATGCTGCAAGAAATCCCATCCCGACTACAAATATGATAAATAATGAGTCAATGTTACCTGTCCTTGACAGCATGGCGGAAGCCACTCTACCGAGTACACCTGACCGGTCGAGTGCTGATACTATGCTAAACATTCCAAACAGAAAACCAATAACATCTAGATTGACAGATTTTATCGCATAATCTATCGTCACAACTTGCAGCCCGACCATTAACCCAGCGCCAATTAACATAGCAGTCCAGATAGGAACATGCAATCGCCGCCTTCCGATTATAAGAGCATATACAAGGGCAAATACAGCAAGTGCGGCATATTCTGACCCTTGCACGAAAAGCTAGGATTGTAGAGCTGACTTTAATTTCTATGCTAGCATTTTGGCCGAACAGTTGGCATCAATAGGTGGTCTCGGTAGTCCCTTCTCGTATATCCTTTTTGTTTCCTTCTGGTCTCATGTACCAAAATTCTATTTCACATCTTTTTATCATATGCCATGTGCCCATCTATGAGCATACAGCTCTTCGTAAAATGGAGTTGTGTAGCCGCACATCTCACAGGTTAGGAGCTCCAGTTTTGCATTCTCTGGTGGAATGCCTACAGTATAGATGTTTTCGAATTTAATTACCTTGTATCCTTCAAGTTCCGGATTTGATTGCAAAAAGCTATCCAGCAGCATCTTTACCTCTTCATCAGTTAACTTTAGTTCTGCTCTATCAATTTCGATCTCATCTTCCTTAATGGACACAAAGGTATGGCAATTGTCTATCCTATCTGAAATATAGGTGTAAATAGAATGAGCAAGCTGAGTGTCACCCGCACAGTTTATTATTAACAAACCAAGCATGTGCTGTTACACTTTTACGTGTCGCTATCAATAATAATCAATATGCTACGTATATTGGCACTCAATTTTTTGATTGGGCAATAGGTTTGTGCGAGGATTTTTTGGCAAATGCGCATAGTTTGCCTAGGTTCAACATCAATATTGTTAATTGACAGAATGACTGATTGCTGCCTTTGGTGTGTTGAATGACCTATGATGTCATTATTACGGCATTACAAAGTAATTTATCAAATGATGGCCTATAAAGTGTATGGACCAAGGAGAGCCAGGACTAGATTATGATGACCCTAACCTGAATCCACTGATCTGTGACATATGCAAGCAGACATTCAACACACTAGATCAGCTTGGAGAGCACCAAAAAGTTGAGCATGATATGTAAAGCTGCATATCATATAATATGGATTTTGTCGGCGCCTAGATTGCAAAAAATGCTGATTCCAACTCGCTATCCGGCTTTTGTAGATATCATTGCCAGACAAATTTCCAAGTTTCAGGTATTCATTTAGATGTATAATTTTGGAATTTCAGCCATACGCATACAATGAGCAGCCTGCTGCAAAATTTCAAGATATTGCAGTGCAAATGCCAATACTGTTCTCACCTTTCCAGAAAGAACTGATGAATGATAACTGCCAATGCTGCTGTATTGAAGATGAATTTGCATTGCTGTCGATGCAGGAATAACAAGTATAATTGTAATCTAAACATAGTCCTTGTGAATCGAAGAAGCTGAATATTATGCTAAAGTAGTTAGTTGACCTGTCATGCCCTTTTGTAAATAGAACAATTGTAAGCAAAGCAATCTTTCCACCTGTTTTTGTCTTTGTTAGGCTTGTTGATGGAATACTATGTGCTTTCCGCTTCCCTCTCTGATTTCATTTCCTGTCTCCCTTCGCCTTTTCCGCTGAAGGATATTTTTGACTGTCCGGTTGGAAGTGCCCGGATATAATCATCCAAGCTGATTTTCTTTATAAAATCCTCAATCTCGGATTGCTCTATGGCGGCCGCAGCTGCAGCAAGCTCACTTCTAACCTTCTTGGCAGCGCTCATAGGATCCATACCTCCTTGTACAAGAACTGCATATACGAAGCACTTTTTTCTTATTGCGTCTGGCGGTCCACAAACAAGAGCTTGCTTGCCGCTAATATCCGCAATTCCAATAGCAAGTCTTAACTCAATTCCTTTCAGATAATTGCGCTTTCCTTCAATTACAAAAGAGCCTTTTGGCAGGAACTGACCTGTTGGTGCCCCTTTTTTCACCTGTTCCGGCATGACCCAGTATGCGTCTGCACTGGATAGTCCGTCTTTCCAAGCCCTGCTAAATGACACGGTTGCCTGTGCCACTTCCCGCAAACTCTGGTTAATTTCGCCCAATTCAGCCTGCTTGGCAGCGTTTTTTACAATAAAGAAAGGTGAACCATGGACTTCCGCATGAAATACAATATCATGTTCTGTCAGATGCTTGCGCACAAGGGCAGAGTTTGATGATGCATCTCTTCCGCCTATCGCCAACAGCCCGTCTGTTGTTATGAACCAGCGATATCGCTCGTACCATTCCCTGACTACCTGCTGCTTTGCATCAATTTTTTTGTGTATAGTAGCAGTCTGGGTCCGCAACTTGTCTATCTGGACAAGCAGCTTTTCCTTTGCCTCATCAATCGACTTGCTTCCTCTTTCCATTTCCTTTGCTTTGGCATAGAGCATTGAAGCAATCTGGGCAAGGTTTAGATTAGAATCTAGCCGCACACGCTCGCTGGCCACCTCTAGATAATTTATGCCCTTGTCTCGGATGACTGCACCAGAGTTTGAAGCAAGGATCTCTTTTGCTGAGGATTCATCAAGTCTTTGGATACCAGTGCGGAGCGACGACATGAACTCGCCGGCAAGCTTTCTAATTGCAGAAGCCTTTTGCAGGACCTGATCCTTTGCCTTGTTCTGCTCTTCCAAGTCATGTTCTAATACTGATATCTGCCGGTCTAGCTCAACTGTTTTTGTCCCTCTGCTGTGCTCAAGTATATCATTGCTGAGCACCTCGTCAACAGCGTCTGCATAAGAGGCTGCACTTTTTGCAGTGCTGGCTTCCAAACCTGCAATTCTGATAGGCAGGGCATCTTGTGGCTTGCCGTCGGCAAAGATTAGCACAGGATCATGCTTTGCTTCAGTGACAATTCTCTCCACGAGCTCTTTGGTAGCAGCATAGATTCTGTCTAGTTGCTCATCTGAAAGCTGACCCACCTTTGTGACAGGACTAATTCCTGCAGCATAGGCGATCTCTTCTACAAACTTTTTTGGGAGAGACAAGTTTCTGCCGATCCAGCGCAGGATATCAAGATCTTTATTTTTGTTACGCAAAAGGCGTAGCTGTTCTGCAGATATTGTAAAAATATCCAAGCCCCTTGAAGGCGGCGGGGCATACTTGAGCCCCACTTTGAGAGTTCTGTGCCTCACTTCTATAGGTCTCAGTATTGCCAATATCTGCAGGCTTTCGTCACACAGCACGATGTTTCCTTCGGCAAAGAATTCGCCGATAACAATCCTGAGCCGGCCATCGAGCTGCCTGAACCTTAACACAACAATACGCTCACTGCCCATCTGCTCAAGTGACTCAAACTTGGCCCTTTCAATTTCGGCCTTCAGCGCAGTTTCCAAGACATTTTCCTGCATCTGCTTGAACTTTAGTTTTGTAATCCATAGTCCCTTGATAGAGAGGACAAGCATAATGTCTTGGCTTGTCGGATGGTGCAGTCTGAAAAGTAGTGAATCTTCCGTAATGGCAGAAATATTGCTGACATAATACCCCGTGGTAACCTTTTCTTTTATCCGGTCTACCATGTAACGAAGCTCTATTCCAGATAGTTCCATGCTTTTAATTGCACTTGCTAGACAGTGGCTCCTTATATTCTGCATCGTATCCTGCCAAAGCTAAAGGAAAAGGAAGAGAGCAGACCGCAAGAAATTAAACCAAGCTGCCGTTAATGACACAAAGTAAGATAGATTGGATGTCCTAGACAGGGTTTATTACATGAGGGCAATCGTGGGAGTCGTTGCAGGGATAGTTGCGGGGTTTATTATAGCTCCTGGGACAGACCAGTCAACTGCTGTAGGGATAAGTGTAATGATAGGCATAATCTTTTACATAATATCAATAGCGATAGGAAGAGGCATAGCGAAAAATATTCCAAAAGAACAGCGCAAAAAGGTGGCTACAAGCGGAGTATTTCCGTTTATTTTTTTGCTGATAATGTTTATGATTCTGGTCTTTACTGCGCTACACCAATCGCTGGTAAGCTAGCTGGCTGGCGGGGGCTACAAGATACAATGAAAGGAACAAACAATGGGGGAAGTGTCATAAATGTTGTGGGACTTTCAGACGCCCGGAATTTCTGATGCACTCTTTGAAAGGACAGAAGATGTTCCTATCACTAAAGAAGATATCAGGGCTATTGTGATAAGCAAGCTGCGCCTGAAGGCAGGATACTCTGCTATTGATATTGGCTGTGGAAGTGGAAGCATTACCGTAGAGCTCTGCCTCCAGACAAAAGGTGCAGTCTATGGAATTGATTCTGATGAAAAGGCCATTGAGCTGACACGCAAGAATTTAGGCAAGTTTGGAGTAGCTGCAAAACTGATCCATTCTAGAGCCCAAGATGTGCTGCCATCTCTTCCAGAAGTAGACGCAGTAATAGTCGGCGGGACATATGGCGACACAAAGCGTGTGATACAGATGGCGGCAAGCAGGTTAAAGAAGGGAGGCAGGATAGTAATAGACACTATCCTGATAGAGACAATGTACCAGGCTCTGGAGGCGGTCAGTGAATTGGAGCTGGACGAAGTAGAAGTCACCCAAGTAACCATCGCCAAGGGGCGCAAGGTGACTACTGGTACGATGATGCTGGCAAGAAACCCTGTCATGATAATTTCGGCGACAAAGCGCTGAGGATTCGTGTATGTATGATACATACATGTATGCATGCATGCACTCAGTTTCAATCCAGCTAGTGGTTGAATTTACTTTGCAATAGATTGGCTGATCAATGATTTATTGTTCATCCTCGATAGTCCTATCTACATTATCCGCCGGTTAGTCTTGCTATTGCCATATCGAGGTACACTCTATCGATCTCAAATCCAACAAAAGAGACTCCCAGCTTCTTTGCGGCTATGGCAGTAGAGCCTATTCCTGCAAATGGGTCTACTACTAGCTTTGCATCACCGTGAAGTTTGATGCACATTTCTGGTAGTTTTGGAGGAAACGTCGCTGGATGGGGTCTTTCACTTCTGTTCTGTATTGTTTCATAAGGAATGAACCAAGTGTTGCCTCTGTCGCGCTTATCCTGCCTTGCAGCTTTCCATCTGCCAATATTTGTCTTGTCCTGATAGGGCACTCCTATTGCCAGTTTGTCAAGCTTTGCTGTTCCTTTTTTGGTAAAATGAAAGATATACTCATGGCAGTCATTTAGGAATCTTTCACTGACAATTGGCTTGAAATGGCCAACAGTGACGTCGCCCGGAACATTTGAACTGTTACCCGCGTCAATCCTACTTATTGCTATTGATTTTATCCAATGGACAATATTCTGAAGCACAAAATGTTTTCTCAAGGCAAACGCAATATCCCATGCTATCCATTGGTCTGTAGGCTTGTTGCCGACATTTAGGAAAAAGGAGCCGTCGTCTCTCATAGCACGCTTTACAGCTATTCCTATCTTTTCAATCCATGCAAGGTAGCTTTCTCTTGGCAAGTTGTCACTATAAAGACTGTAACCTGTGCCAATATTGTATGGGGGAGAAGTGACGACCACGTCTGCTGTCTTTTCATTCAAGCTCTTTTCTAGGCCGACCAGACAATCCAGAAGGTAGAACCTGATGGATGAACCCGTGCTATCTGGTGGCATAACCCAGTAAGGAGTGAGGCTTTGGCCTTGCATATTGAGCTTGGGAGACAGATATTCTACAGGCGGCAAGCATTTATCCTTTACAATTTAGCCCCTATCTTCTGGAAGCATTTGGCCCCTAGTTGCTAGCAGAATATAGATAGACAGGTAGGTAGACAGTTACATTGGCTATGTTCAGTTATCCAGCCCATTTTACTGTAAGAGTGTTATGATGGTATTAAGAATGAGGCGGTGCGGCATAACTTGAAGATTTGGTGCCAGAAGACAGCAACGAAGGTTCTGTCGCCGTCTGCTTGCATCAGTGCAAGAGATGCGGCATAATATACAGCTGTGGCCATGGATGCCACCAGCCCTTCAATAGCGGTTACTGTCCACATTGCTCATTTGCCGAGCTGCCGTCCGCTAGCGTAGCATAGGCAAATTGAAGGAAATTACTTTTAACTTTAGTCTTGCCAGCATTGCTTTTAGCTCTTCGAGGCTGCCTTCTCTTCTTCCTTTAATTCAAACTGGTCATAAGTGAACTTTCTGCTGCTGCCAAAAGGTCTAAAAGGCCTTCCATTTCCATGGTAGAATTTAGAGAAGAATTCGACATAGATAAGCCTAGCCCCCTGAATGCCAGGCTCAAATACTCCAAGAACTATGTTGAATATGTGGCCGATGAAAAAGATTATCACTCCAAGAACAACATAAGGTATTGTGTGATGGAGAGTCTTTACAAAGATAAAGTCAATAACATCTGCCAGAATAACAGACGCAAGCAGAATACCTACAATTCTGGTATATGACAGTATATGGCTCACTATTGACGGCAGCTCCATTATTGCTCTGACTCCTTCTCCTACAAACATCAGCCCTATTCCACCAAAGATCAGGCCGAAATAAGCAATGCCTTCTATATGTCTGGCTGGATTTATGTGGCCATGGTGCAATAGCGCCAAGCCTGTGAGAACAACACCCCAGCCAAAGACAAGCCATCCTAGCTTGCCGATAACATGCTTCTTTTCTCCCTCTCTCATGGCGTTGATTATTCCAAGTACAAGACCAAAAGAAACCATACCAAGGCCGATGTATCCACTTATAAGCAAAAGCTTGCGAAGGCCAAACGTCCCTATTGGATCAAGGAACGCTCCATCCGCTGGCAGATGCAGACCTAAACTGTGGTTCAGGTACTGGAACAAATACTGATTAATATGAAATCCAAAGTACAGGTTGAACATGAACCCCAGAATGATTGCTATTATGGCACCGGGAGTCATTGCTTTTGCCAATTTCACCATTTGAGTTGGCCGCAATATGGTCTTTGCAAAGCTCATCAGTGGCCTAGGCATAATATTCAGATCACGCTTGCCCCCCTGTACCCTCCTTATTACCCATCTTGAAACAAGGAGAATTACAAGTCCGTATCCAACGTCTCCAAGCATCATGCCATAAAAGACAGGGAATATGAGTCCAAAGATTAGCGTAGGATCAAACTCTTCGCCTGAAGGTAGAGAGTAAAAGCGTATGAATGATTCAAAGACCCTAAAGCGTTTTGGATTAGCAAAGAGTGTAGGCGGGCTCTCTTCTGTGTGCAGCTCATAAACGAATATGCCTTGAGAATGTTTTTCAAATGCCCTTTTGAGCTGCTCGATTCTTGACTCTGGAACCCATCCTTCTAGAGCAAATGCGTCTTTTGTGACGCCAAGGCCATCTAGCACCTCGAGCTTTTTGGTCTCTATTTCCAGCTGCTCTTCAAGACTCAGTATCTTGCCATAATTTTCCTTCGAGATTTCAGCCAGCTGACCTTCAATTTGTTGAAGCTTGGAAGAGATCTGAGCATGAACAGCCTTCTGCTCGCTTATTATCTTGTCTGGTCTGCCGGTCAGCTTTGGAACAGGCTCTAGATGAACACCATGAGCCTGCACCACTGTCGCAAGAGCATGCGACGGAAAAGCTGGAAAGACTACCAAGACAATGCGAGTTGTATCCTTGCCTTCTGAAGAATACAGAACAACATCATTGGCATTGGGCTCCAGTGCTTTTCTGAACGCAGCAAACCTTGTTGTATCCACACGGCCAAAATATGATTTGGCAGAGGATAGATGCAGAACCCGAAGGTCCCCCGGAAAGAATGAGAACTCGTCAAGCAACTTGATATTATTTTCAGTCTCTCTTAGGTCTGTGAGAAGGTTTTCCCTTTCCCTCTGAAGCAATGCCACTTTGGCATCTATTTTTATGGACTCGGCAGTCTGCATCATCTCTTCAGTGGAAGCAAAGCGTATTTTTGTAGAAACAGGGATTGCAGGCAGCGCAGACTTTAAAGCCCTTATTCTCAGCAGTTGATCAGAAACATGTCGATAGAGGTCGCTTTCTCGTTCGCTTTTTACAATTGAAGCAACTTCTTTTGAAAGAGGTTCAATCTGGACTACTCCGAGGTCATGAAGTATGGAGACAACCTTTTGTCTCTCCCTCTTTAGTCCAAGTACGGCTATACGCTTCATAGAGACGGGCTTTAATACCATCTTGTTTCTCTTGCCTCCTCCCTATTCCTTTCTCCCTCTCTCTTGATCACTTTTCTTCTATCTGCCATCATATTATATTATCACTCGCCTGGTCTGACCATTCACCCATTTAGCTAGCAAGCAACAATCGATTAATCAATACCTTTGACAATGATGTCAATAACAGCCTTCATTACCTTGGGGTTTATCTGGAAAGATACTGACTTTGATTTTGCTTCAGCATCCTTTATTATTTTTTCAGCCTCTGCATTTGCAGTTTTTCTGGCCTCTGCGATACTGTCCTCAACCAGCTTTTCACCACCATGCTTTGCCTTGCTTATAGCCTGTTCTGCTTCCAGCTGCAGACTCTGTATTTCTTGATCAACAACCTTTTTCTTGTTATCTATTTCGATCTGCGCTTTCTCTTCAGCATCTTTGATTTTCTCTAAAATATGGACATAGTCTGAGCTAGTTGGCACAGCTTTGTGTTCGCTCTTTTCAACCTTGCTTGCCTGTTCCTGTTTAACCATCTTTTTTCATTTTTCTCCCTTTTGTTTACCTCTACTTCATTTTTTCTCTAGAAACCTATCATGTACTTTACGATAAGCAAAAGTGCAACTATGCTTCCTAGGATGTTGCCAATTTTGAAGGCTCTCATGATTGTGTAGAATTTTTTCTGTTCAGGGTTTGCAAAGCTACTCTGCAATAATCTCCTCCCCCTTTGCTTCCTCTAATGATGCTGCCTGCTCCCTTTCTCCCATCTTGCGCTTTACAGTCTTGAGCATAATAAAGGTGTCCCGTTCCATCTCGTCCAGCCGGAATGTTATGAATTTCACCGCTGCCTGCAGCCTGGGGATGAAAACATTCTCAATTGCATTTGACTTTCTTTTTGTTTTTTCAATCTCATACAAGAGTTTTCTCAAAGCTGTCTCTTTCTCAGCAACGTCAAGGACAATGCGATGGACTTCTTGAAAAGATTTGATAGCCTCATTGATCGATGTTGGAAGTTCCAGAAGATGTTCAGTAAGCAGCTGCTGCCTGGCGCCGCCTTCAAGTTTAGGGATACGGACGCCCATAACATTTTTGGACATTATCTGAAGATTGGACAGCTGTGGAATTTTCATTGCTTCGTTCTCCAATCGCATAGATCCGGCCAGCATTTCAGCCATTCGGATGCTTTCATAACCTTTTAGCAGCTCCGCCTGCAGGCCGCTTCGAAGCGCAGCTGCAGTTTTGCTAGTATTAAAAAACTCTAAAATCAAAGCCTGCCGCTTTAGTTTCAAGAGCCGCAGCCCTTTCTTTGCAATCAGTATCCTGCGCTTGGTACGTATGTATTCAAGCCTTGTAGGACGGATATTGATTGCTGTGGGCACTTTTTTTCCTCCTTTAGACTAGCTTCCTGCGCCGCCTTGGGCTTTTCTCTTGCCATACTTTGCAATAAATTCTGGCTTTACACGCTTCATTTCTGATTCGTCAAGCTCTGCCAAGAGTTCCCAGCCGATGTCCAGCGTCTGCTCTATTGAGCGGTTTTCATCAAAACCTTGGTTTACAAATTTGCGTTCGAAATTATTGGCTACCCTTAGGAACTTTCTGTCTGATTCACTCAATGCCTCTTCGCCAACAATAGCAGACAGCGCTCTGGCATCTTTGCCCTGAGCATATGTTGCGTAAAGCTGATCCGCAAGGCTTCTATGGTCTTCTCTTGTTCTTCCCTTTCCGATGCCTTGGTTCATAAGTCTTGAGAGGCTAGTGAGGACGTCGACAGGCGGGTGTATGTCTGCCCTGTGCAGGTCTCTGCTCATGACAATCTGACCTTCTGTAATGTATCCTGTCAAGTCAGGAATTGGATGAGTGATGTCATCAGCTGGCATTGTAAGAATCGGAATCTGGGTTACAGAGCCGTTCTTTCCCTTTATCTTGCCTGCACGCTCATAAATAGACGAGAGGTCGGTGTACATGTAACCCGGGTATCCCCTTCTTCCCGGAACCTCTTCACGTGCGGCAGAAATCTCTCTTAATGCCTCGCAGTAGTTAGTCATGTCGGTGAGTATGACCAGCACATGCATTTCTCGCTCATATGCTAAATATTCTGCAGTAGTGAGAGCAAGCCTTGGAGTGAGGATTCTCTCCATTGAGGGGTCGGAAGATAAGTTCAGAAATAGAGCTGTCCTTTCCAGAGCGCCGCTCTCTTCAAACTGTTTTATGAAGAAGTTGGCCTCTTCTGTGGTGATTCCAATTGCTGCAAATACTACCGAAAAGTTTTCGGAGCCGCTCAACACCCTAGCTTGCCTTGCGATCTGCGAAGCAAGAAGATTGTGTGGAAGGCCCGCGCCAGAGAATATTGGAAGCTTTTGTCCTCTTACAAGCGTGTTCATTCCGTCAATGTTTGACATGCCTGTCTGGATAAACTCAGATGGCTCCTCTCTTGAGTATGGATTGATACCAGAGCCTACAAGATCGTATTTTTGTTTTGATACTATTTTTGGACCATTATCCCGTGGATTACCAAGACCGTCAAATACCCGGCCTAGCATTTCATCAGAGACAGACAGTGTAGCAGTCTCGCCCAAAAACCTCGTTGAAGTCCCGGCTGTGCTCAGCCCCATTGTCTGGCCGTAGACCTGTACTACTGCAAGACCCCTGCGTGTATCCAGCACTTGTCCTTGTCTTCTATCGCCGTTGGCCAGTTTAATTTCAACCATTTCTCCGTATGCAGCATTCTCTACCCCTTCGACAAATATAAGAGGCCCTGCGACCTTTGCCAATGATTTGAATGCAATCTTGGACACTAGTGGGTCACCTCCACAACCAGGCTGCTAAACTGCTGTTCCATGCTGCCTTTGATCTGATTGATAAGTTCTTCGACTTGGTCTTCTTTGGTCCATTTAATTTTTGATATTAGTTTTCTGACTTCTAGTGCGCCTATTTTGGCAGTCGGGACACCTTTCTTTATCGCTTCTGCTTCCATTCTTCCAAATTCTAGTATTGTAGATAGCATCAGATACTGTTTCCTGATGGAGGTATAAGTATCGACCTCATCATAAGCGCTTTGCTGCAAATAGTCTTCCCTTATTGATCTTGCAGTATCCAAGACACCTTTTTCAGGCTCTGGTAGTGCATCGTAACCTACCAGCTGAACAATCTCTTGAAGCTCCGATTCTCTCTGCAATATCTCCAAGGCCTCCTTTCTGAGAGCTGCCCAATCTTTAGACACGTTGGAATTGTACCAGATTGATAGTTCATCAGCGTACAGAGAGTAGCTTGTAAGCCAGTTGATAGACGGAAAGTGCCGCCTCGAGGCCAAGCTTGCATCTAGTGCCCAAAACACCCTTGTTACTCTGAGAGTATTTTGCGACACAGGCTCAGAAAAGTCACCGCCTGGCGGAGATACTGCTCCGACTAGTGTGAGTGAGCCGACACGCTCTTCTGGCGAGATTACAACTGCCTTGCCGCCCCGCTCGTAGAACTCGGCAATCCTTCTTCCAAGGTAAGCAGGATATCCTTCTTCTCCAGGCATCTCTTCAAGCCTGCCAGATATTTCTCTGAGTGCCTCTGCCCACCTAGAGGTGCTATCTGCCATTAGTGCTACGCCATAGCCCATATCACGATAATATTCACCCATGGTAATTCCGGTGTAAATACTGGCCTCCCTGGCGGCCACCGGCATATTCGAAGTATTGGCAACTAGAATAGTTCTTTCCATCAGCGGGCGCTTTGACTTTGGATCCTCAAGCTCTGGGAATGTTGTAAGCACTTCAGTCATTTCGTTGCCTCTCTCTCCGCAGCCTACATAGACAATTACATTGCTATCAGCCCACTTTGCGAGCTGCTGCTGGGTAACGGTCTTGCCACTGCCAAATGGCCCCGGAATTGCGGCCGTTCCACCCTTTGCTACTGGGAAGAATGTATCAAGTACGCGCTGTCCTGTAAGTAAAGGGGATTCTGGAGGTAACTTGCGAAGCACCGGTCTTGGTGTTCTGACTGTCCACCAGCTTGAAAGGCCGATATCGACCTTGCCGTTGCCCGTCTTGACGGTTGCTACTATCTCGTTTACAGTGAATTTGCCATCAGAAATTTCTGCAAGCTGACCACTTACGTTGTAGGGAACCATTATCTTGTGATTTATCAGTGGAGTTTCCTGTACTTCACCAATGATTTCACCTGGAGCGACTTCTGCACCTTTCTTTTTGACAGGAACAAAATCCCATTTCTTTTGCTGATCAAGCGCTGGAATGATATTCCCCCTGCTAATAAAGTCGCCGCTCTGCTTTCTCAATACATCCAAGGGCCTCTGAATTCCATCGTATATAGATGTCAATAGGCCCGGCCCAAGTTGCATTGACAGTGGCCTTTTTGTATTGATTATCTTTTCCCCTGGCTTTAACCCTGTTGTGTCCTCATATACTTGGATCGTTGCCTTGTTTCCTTCCAGACGGATGATTTCACCCACTAGGCCCAGGTCTCCTATTCGTACCACATCGTACATTTGTGCACCTTCTAGACCAGACGCTACTACAACTGGTCCTGAAACACGTGAGATTACTGCTTCCACCATACTACGATCACTATTATCTTGTTATCCCATTCTATTCCATCTTGATACTTATGCCAAGCACTCTCTTTGCAAGTGAAGATATCGACTCTTCTTGCACACTGCCCTGCAGTGAAGGCATAAAGAGCACCAGAGGCTCGATTGATGCCTCTATCTTTGACCTAAAGGCAGCCGAAAGGCTTTCGCTGACAGACTGGCTTGCAATGATTAACGCATGTTCGCGTGAAGAAAAGAGTCTTTCCATGATCTTTCGTGCTTCCTCTCCGGAAGCGACAAAAGTATCGTTAACACCAAGAAGCCTATAGCCTATTACAAGCTCGCGGTCTCCTACAACCGCAATTTTTCCAGCATAATCCAATTTTTTTTGCTGCTTAGACATTCTGCCTTATTTTACTCCTGCATTTCATTCTGTTCATTTGTCTGCCGACCAATCATTAGCCTATCACTATTCATAAAGCAACATCGAATTAATCCTCTCAGCTGAGAGGTTATAGCGCTTGCCATAGGCGATCCTTCTTATATTTTCTCGCTCATGTTCTGCGACAATGATGAAATAGAATATTGTACCAATGGATAGGGCAATATTCTTAAGTTTTTTAATATAATTTATATAGATAAATTTATCCAATGCAACTTCAAAATCAATGAGGCTATTTGTTTTTTTGTACTGAGCCAGTGCTGAACCCAATACAAATCGGCCTTCTACTCTTCCTACAAGCTCTGCCACGTTCTTCGCGTTATAGAATTCAGAAAGCTCATTTAAAGGAATCTTTCCTCCTTCAATTAGGTGTCTGCTGACTATTTCTCTGTCTATACCCGAATCTTTTGCCTTGAGCAAACTTAGAATGTTTTTCTTATCTATCTCAGTCCTTACCATTTCTCTTATGATACCTTCGTCGCCTTGGAAGAACCTGAGCGATTCTAGCAATTGTTTGTAATAAAAGGCCTGCATTGCAGTCATCATAGGGCCCAAATCTCCGCTCTTTTGATAGGAATCCAAATGTTGCATCAGAATTGTGCCATATGGATATTTTACGAGCTGGTTTACCACCCCATCTACTCCTGTCTGCGCCAAGATAATTTTCATTTCATCATGGGGAATATTGCCGGCAGTTATACCAGCCGGAAAATTCCTACTGGAAACCAAGAAAGGTTCGGTTTCTGTTATTGTTTTCCCCATGCTCTTTGAAGATAAAATCAGCTCAATATTGTGAATGTCCCATTTTAGAAAGTAGGCGCGTACAGCCACCTTGCCGTTAAATGGCGTAGCTTCAAGTGCAATCCTATTAGTATTCACAAGATGGGCATTGAGCGCAACTTCGAGCAGTTCTGGAGGCTGGTACGTAGAAGCGGCTTTTTCAATTTCAGGTCCATACCAGGTTGATTCCAACATCTTGGCCATTTCGTTTACATCTTTGGCTTTGATAAGGTTCTGCATTGTTTCCTTTGAAAGCAGGTTTACAGAAAGCGCCTGAAGCCGGCCGAAAGAAGATGAATACTGTGATGTCGGCATGTTAGAGCATTTTCTCCACTAAGGAGCCTTTAATTTGATCTTCGTTATTCCTCAAAAGCTCCTCAAATGTCAAGTCAAGCTCTTTTGTTCCCTCTTTATTCTCGGCCAATATCCCGCCAATAGTCTGGATCGCTGGGCCCATTGTGATTCCCAGATCTTTTAGAATAGGTCGGTCCTGCTCGCGGCACCTGATGACTATATCAGGCCCGAGCTTTTTCTTTGCTGAAGAGATCATCGCCTCCAAGACTTTTCTGTACTCTGAGCTCTTTGTGAAGTTCTTCAACTCTTCTGTTATTACACTCATTGCAGATTCCAGATTGGAATTGATAGCATCAAAGAGTATCTTTTTGGCCTGGAGTCTTGAGGCTTCAATTATTCTGGCAGACTCTCTTTCTGATTTTGCTTTTGCTTCCTTTGCGTACCGCTCCTTGATTTCTGCCAAGGCGGCGTCCCTTTCGCTCAGTATCTGTGCTTTTTTTTGAGCCAGCTCGCTATCTAGGCGTTGGAGGTCACCCTTCTTCCTGTTCTCTATTTCATAGACGAACGTCTCTATGCTCATGCGTCATGACATCCGCTACAGTATGCCCAGCAGCAGGATTATACCAAGTACAAAGCCAATGATCCACAATGTCTCAGGGATGACAAAGAAGAACAATACCTGACCGAACTTTTCTGGCTTTTCGGCAATTATTCCCATACCTGCAGCGCCAATACCTTGCTGCGCATTACCAGTGCCGATCAGACCACCGGCAATAGCAATTGCAGCTGCAATTGCAAGCAGAGGCTTTCCCAAGCTTGAATTGGCAGAAGCACTTGTTTGGGCAAAAGCGTGAGTTGAAAATAATGCAAAAATCGCTACTGCCAACCCCGCCGATATCATACCTGCAGAGAATTTTAATCGTCTGGCCCGCATCATCGCTAAGGCTTCATTAGAGAGGCTATATTAATTTAATTTTTTATATATTGGATATTATCAGGATTTACTCTCAGCATAAAACAATAGTTTTTAAATGCCTTTTCTGAACGGGATAAATTATTAAAACTGTATATTGATTTCGAATGTTTCAAGTTTCTTGTATTTTTAGATCTGCTAGAATGCATCTTAAATGCCAACAAACCAAGCTATTTCCGCTACATCGACCTTCGCAGACTTCAGTCTCATCTATCTAGCTATCGTATAACCATTTTTTGCTTTCAATTTAGTTCGGTCCAAAACAATTAACCTAAGGCCTTTTGACTGTACTATTCAGCGTCGCTAATAGGCGCGCCTCTCTACTAGGGTTTCTCTCAAATATCCGTATTTTCTTTTTAAGAAAGTTATTAGATTGATTACCAGTGGCAAAAGCAGACCTAGAGCGGTATTCGCTTGCCTCCAACCTTACAATTTGTAGGATACTCAATGGCATGTGGCAGGTTGCAGGCGGACATGGACACATCGATTCACGGCTAGCAATTGCAGAGATGATGAAATACCATGATGCAGGCTTTACTACATGGGATCTGGCTGATATCTATGGCCCTGCTGAAGATTTCATAGGCGAATTCAGGCAGCAACTTTTATCCCAAAGAGGAAGCGATGAGATTACTCAGGTGCAGACCTTGACAAAGTGGGTTCCGCAACCAGTCAGGGTAACAAGACGCATGGTTGATGAGAGCATATCAAGATCCCTGAACAGGATGAAAGTAGACGTTCTGGATCTAGTGCAATTTCACTGGTGTGACTACAACAACCCATATTACATGGATGCACTGACATATCTCTCTGACCTCAGGGATTCAGGAAAGGTCAAGCATATTGGCCTTACTAATTTTGATACGGAACGCATAGAGGACATGATAGATGCGGGCATCAAAATTGTTTCAAACCAAGTGCAATATTCTATCATTGACAGGCGTCCCGAGGTAAAAATGGCTCAGCTTTGCCAGAATAATCACATCCAGCTATTGGCGTATGGCACCTTATGCGGTGGCCTTGTCTCCGAGAAATATTTTGGAAGGTCCGAACCATCTTTGCGCGATTTGGATACGCTGAGCCTGCGTAAATACAAGCGCATGATAGACGCTTGGGGAGGATGGAGCCTATTTCAGAAGCTTTTGTCAACATTAAAAGATATTTCGGAAAAGCATGGTGCAAGCATTGCAAATGTTGCAACTAGGTATATCCTTGACAAACCAGCTGTAGCAGGTGTTATTATTGGAGCCAGGCTTAGCATAACCGACCATAGATATGATAATGCCCGCACATTTGCCCTAAAGCTAGACGGGGACGATCAGAGTAGAATCGATCAGATCCATAACGAATCAAACGATTTGTTTGAGGCTATAGGCGATTGTGGAGACGAATACAGATAGACAGACAAATAACGCCGATTGGAACAATTCCTTCATTCAGTCACATAGTTAGACGCGATGTCAGGGTGTCAAACTCGCAAATATTTGGCAAAACACTGACTATTTCGGGTCTCAATTAGGCTATCTGGCAGGTATCCCAAGCTAATATCAAACCATCTCCTCCTAGTCGGATATGACCATGCAGAATGCGACAGGGGCGTATAGAGGACGACATTTTTGGATGTTTTCTTCCTCCTACTCTCTTTTTCTGTCTTTTTTTCTTCTTGCATTGAGCCTGAAAATTATTATCACTGCTATTCCCCACAGTATCAGCGCTATAGCCTGCTGCTGCAGAAACCAGGCTGCTCCGCCGGCAGCTGCCAGAATAATTCCTATTATTCCATAGGATTGCCTCTTTTTGACCAAGATTGTACTATTATCTCCTGTTTCATGTTGTTAGTACTGCTAGTTACCTTGCTTTAATTTCAAGAGACTCAAAGCCTCTGATCGGCTTTTTTGAAGTATCTAGCATTTTCGAGCGGGATTGTTTTGCAAGCATTTCAAGCAGTCTCTTTCCAGCCTTCATTTTCTGTTTCTTTAGCTCAACGTCTTTTGCATCCGTTTTTGAATATTTGCCAATACTATCTCCAAACTCCATTCCGACCAGGACTATCTCCCTGGCACCAAATTCTTCAGCCAGGAATACGCACCTGTCTCCATCAGTAAATCCGCCGAAATTATAGACATTCGCTACTGGCATCACCTGTGTAGAGCCTACAATATGCCGAAGTTTCGGGACTATCTTCTTCAGCATTGTAATATTGTCGGCGTGCGCATGGACAACCATGATCGCTCCTTTTTTGTCCGCCTTTTGCAGATATGAGGGGTTGCCGTCAAGGTCAGTGACAACAATATCAGGCATAATTTTATTTTCGATAAGCGGCTCTACTGTTCCATCTGCAGCTATTTTGACGTATTTGCGGCCCTTCTTGATAAATTTGATATGCTCTTCCAAGCCAGGTCCTGCGCCTATGATCATTACTGGCTTGCCGGTAATCTTTTTTTGCAGAATCTTTGGCTCAAGAGCTTTTCTTTTTATCATTTTCGAAAGCAGGTTTGCTGCCTGTTGATCTTTTTCGGTACTATAGCCAAATTCTGCTCTGATTTCCTGATAGTATGGGAACCAGTCTGCGAATTTCACGCCAGAGGTTGCGTAATGGGTGTTAATAATATCTTCGACATGAATATGGTACAGTCTCAGAGCATGATCAATACTCAGCCAGTTAGAAAACACCATTTTAGTTCCATGTTTATGGTAGCCAAAAAGAAAACGATTGATTTTATCTACTCATAGAGCGACATTGCGCAGGACAAAATCGTGACCTTACTCTTATAAGCAATCGCATTCTATAAATAAAAAAAGGCAGTCTGATCAATAGTTGACAACCCATACCCTATCAGGTTCAATTCCCATAAACAAGCCATGGATTGGCGAGGAAGAAAGGCGGGAAGTAATAAAAGTCTTGGAGGAAAATGCACTCACGACGGCAGCACGCGACGGGGGAAAGAGAGTGCGGGATTTCGAGTCGCTTCTCAGAAATTATCTAAACATAAAGCATGTCGTTGCAGTCAATTCTGGGACTTCAGCTTTGCATGCAGCACTGCTTGCAGCTGACATTACACAGGGAGAAGTTTTGCTTCCGTCATTTACATTTGTGGCTACCGCAAATGCAGTAATAGCAGCCGGTGCCAAGCCTGTATTTGTGGACGTAAGAAAGGACGATTATACTATAGAGATGTCAGATTTGAAGTCAAAGATAACAGCCAAGGCCAGAGCAATTATACCAGTTCATTTGTATGGCCATCCTGCAGAGATGGATGAACTTGTTGACTTTGCAGAAAAACATTCACTGCACATTATAGAGGATGCTTGCCAGTCATTGGGCTCTACGTACAAGTCGAAGCAGACTGGGACATTTGGTTTGGCTGGTTGTTTTAGTCTCTATGCGAGCAAGGTTCTTACAGCTGGAGAAGGTGGAGCGGTGGCAACTGACAATGACGAGATAGCTGACAAGCTGAGGATGATCAGAAACCATGGTATGGTCGAAGGCTATGATACAAGAGTATTTGGCTTAAACCTTAGGCTGCCAGAATTAAGCGCAGCGGTGGCAAAGGTTCAGATGCAAAAGCTGCCTGATATGCTCAGAAAGAGAAGGCAAAATGCAGAGAAGCTGACAGAACTTTTGGCTCCGGAAGCCAAGAGAAATGGTCTGGTATTGCCTCATGAAACCAGTGATACGATATTCAACTGGTATCTCTATACTATAGCATTGCAGAAGAACATCAGGGATAGGGTTAAGGGCAAGCTAGTCAGTGAAAGGATCGGTGCCACGGTATACTATGATCCACCGGTTCACAAGACGCCATATTATAGCGAGGTTTGTCCGGGGACAAAACTTGCAAATACAGAGTGGTGCTCGACACATGTGCTATCCCTTCCAGTCCATCCGTCTGTAACAGAACCAGACATCCAGCACATAGCTGGCAGCCTTCTGAAAGCAGTAGGACTTGAGTAATCAAATGTATGTATAACTATAAGATTAAGGAATGTAAGATGCTTCCCTAATCTGACGACCTGATATAGACAGGCATTACTCTTTTATACTAAAAATTTTGAATTTTTCGTCGTTGAGGCTGATAATCTATACTGGCAAGGGAGGCACAGGCAAGACAGTTACATCATGTTCAACTGCGATCAGGCTTGCCCGACTGGGCTACAATACCTTAGTAGTCTCCGCTGACCCGGCACATACTTTGAGTGACGCCTTTATGGTGCCCAACATAGGAAGCGAGCCAAAGCAGATTATCAATAATCTGCAGGCTCTACAGATCGACCCCGTTGTCGAGATGAGCAAGCAGTACAGTACAATACTCTCCTACATGGCGTCAATATTTTCTGCAAAGGGTATTGATGAGACACTGGCATATGAAATAGCAATGCTACCCGGTACAACTCAGCTTTTTTCTCTGCTCAAGATCGAGGAGGTAGAGCGAAACAAGACGTTTGATGCATTAGTGCTTGATATGCCTGCTTCTGGAGAGGCAATGCGATACCTCTATTTTCCAAAGCTGGTGGGGAGTATTGGAAGAAAGCTGACGGGCCTTGCAGGCATGTTCAGTGGCGTTGCCAAGATCTTTCAGCCGCTTTCCAAGATTCCGGCGCCTACAAAGGATGTTCTCCAAAGTGAATTGCAATTGCTGGACCGTCTAGATGCTCTATCTGACATTGTTAAAAACCGCAATATAACCACCTTGAGGCTCGTGGCCAACCCGGATATATTTAGCATTGAAAATGCAAAGAGGGCATTCATGTCTGCATGTCTTTACGAGATCAATGTGGATATGGCTATAATTAACAAGATAATGCCGCCAACTGCCGTAGGCTCTGAGTATTATGCAAACTGGGTACAATACCAGCAGCAAAAGGTACAGGATGCAAAGTCAAACTTTTACCCACTACCAGTAAAAGAGGTCCAGCTCTATAATACAGAGCTCAGGGGCATCGACATGTTGGAAAGACATGCTCAGATGATTTTCGGCGACAGTGACCCTGCCTCTAGGTTTTACAATGGCAAACCCTTTACTTTTACCCCTGAGGGCCGGACTTTGCATATGGCCGTCACAGTTCCATTCACCGAAAAGGATGATTTTGATATTGAACGCTACGGAGACAGGTTGACAATAAAGGTAAAGAGTGCAACAGGTACGGTAGTAAGCATAGTGCCTCTACCAATCGCGGCGGCAGGCCTCAAGCTTGCAAAAGCAAAGCTAAATGATCATGAACTGAATCTGCTCTTTGAAAGGGAAAATGATAGAGAAAAGGAAAAGCAGATGTAGAAACAGAAGAATCGACACGAGCCAAGGAAACAGTTGAAGAGCTTCTGGCTTTGTTTTTGCATATCTTATCTTTGCAGCTGTCAAACCCCACATCGTTTATATAATATATATCTCGACTATGTCTAAGAAAGAGATATGCCAATTGATCCAGACTTTCCTAGGAATCATCATTCAATAGGCAAGCATAAGCACGCTGATGGCGAGCACTACCACTTTGTTTGGGGGCCGGGCAGAACAGCAGAAGCCGCAGAAAACGAAGAGGTCAAGGCTTCTTATGCTGCCAGAGGAGAACAGTTAGTCCCATTGGGCGTTCATGGAACCATGGTTGCTGTCGACTGGGACTCTTGCGTGGCCGACGGTGCGTGCATAGAAGCATGTCCAGTGCAGGTATTTCAATGGTACAGAAGTGAAAATGACGTTCCTGCCAAGGACATGGTCAATGCAACAAGTGCAGGCACAGGCAGCAATGTGAAGGAAGAGCGCAAAGATCATACCGATAAGGCAGATCCTATTAGAGAACATGATTGTATCTGGTGCATGGCCTGCGTTTCAGTATGTCCTCCTCAGGCAATAAAAGTAGATCAATCCAACTTGGAATTTCATGAAAAGGCTTCAGGGACATTCAACGAAGCCCTTTCAAAGAGCAGTGCGCCTCCACCTCACGCGCACTAGCCTACTTTTTCCCTTTATCGATTTTGTTTTTTCTATCTATCTTTTCTGTCTTATGCCATTATCTCTCTTCCATTCTCTAATTATCTTCATACACTGCTAAGTCGAATTAAAGTTAAATCAAGGTACCGCACTATTCAATTGTTGTCAATCCTTTCTGATTCGTATATGGGTATTTTTCTTCCACAGGAAATTCCCAGCAGGATAATGCAGTTTATGTCTTCCAAAATTGAATTTCCATTTATACAAAGTGATGAAACGGTAGGAATCTTTTTTCTATTTGGCAAAGAATTTGGCTCAAGGCAGGAAGCACAAATCAGAGCTACAACAGATCTTGCGCGGCGGACAGTAGAGCAGATTGCAAGAAATATCAGGTTGTATCGCAGCATGCCAAGCAAGCTTGACTCTAGATACATACGGGAAAATTATACCAAAAGGTCACTGCAGATAGTTATTGAATGTCAGCCAAGAGGCTTGATAGAAGGTTCAGAACAGAGCCAGAAGGCTGCCTCGACGGGTCCGAACCAGATAAACAGGCGCATCTCCTCCGATCCAGAAATTCTGTCAGAATGCTATGCGCAACATATAGCACACTACAGGCAAGATTATTTTTTCGAGTTATTCCAGCCATTTAGAAAAGAAAAGTTACCACCACTTTTGCAAACAAGACTTGAAGGGCGCATGCTGATGCTTGGGTTTAATGTAAAAAGCGCAGAGATGCTACCGTTTGTGGGTCCGCTTGAGCCATTCTTTATGTGGTTGCAGAGTCAGCAGAGGGTTTGATGCAATGCAGCTTCAGTATAGGATTCTCAGGTCAGACTAACTAAAAATTCGATGAATGATCGATTACTCTTACCATATTTTTTACGTCAAAGACCATTACTTGTCTTGGTAGGTTTATAGTTAATAGACGCTCCTGAGGAGGGTTATGCTTTAAAACGTGAATAAGAGACCCTTTGCCAATTTTCTTGCCACTTCTTTTTTCAATCGTCACTTCTGGATCAAATAGCGCATCAAATGCAAACAGGTAGGTGCTTCCCCATAGATTTACAGAATATTCCACCCTGTAGTATGGAATTGATAGCCGCGGAAACATCAGGGCAGTTGCTGCGTGCAGGTTTTCATTAACATCATGCATTCTTCCATGGAAGTCATCTACAAACGGCACCTTCGCATACACAGTTGAATTTGCAGATTTTCTTGTGCATATCTGTTCATAGTGCTTGAATTGGACATCAGGTAGTGTTGCAGGACCATATTTTGCATCGTCATGGAGGCTAATTCTTCGATTGACTAGAACTTTATCTGATGTTTCTACGAGCCGGCGGATATTTTCTACAAACTGGTGCTCATTGCACTCGTATAGGGGCATAAGTAGCTACTCCTAGCTGCTGGCAAGTTGGCTGTCTATACTGCCAATTACTTTTGAGATGGTGGTGCCCGAGCCGCAGATTGTAATGATTGGATCCTTGGGGTATGCATCACCGATTTCGTCTGAGACTGTGATGGTCTCCTTACCCCGAACGTACAGCATCCTATTCCAGTACTTGCCGTCTGTAATGATTGTTACAGAACCCCCGGGTATAAAGCCCATCTCTGATAGACTTGACTGTATCCTATCTACGGGGATAAGCACAGAAATTGACTTTAGCCTCCGCATGCTGTCCATCTATACTTTTTAATCTCATTTCAGGTATAAAAATCGGTCGCATATTGAATAGAATATTTGCTATCGTCTTTTTGGAACGGGCGACTGCAATCTAGCCAATATATAAAAGTAGGAATCCAAGTTTAAGAAATGGGCAGATGTGGCAGAGTGGTCTTCTTGCTCGCATATGTGTGCGTAAGAACACAATAATGCGTCGGCCTTGAGTCCTTTACAAACCGAATCCGCCAAAAAAGGCAAGCCAGCCGATTCGCCCTCGGGCGATCAGGAGTTCGAATCTCCTCATCTGCGCCATTTTCTTATTCTACTTCGCTCGCGAGTGTCTTTTCAGATCTATGTCTTTCCATTGTTTCATTGGCTGTTGTCTTATCTATGTTTCTGGCAAACAACAATGCCAGTTCAAGCCTTTCTGGCAGATTCTCTGTGCTGCCTGTCTTTTACTTTTTGGCTATGTTCTGACTTGATTCTTCTTTCAAGCCTTGCAATCAAATCCTTGGATGCACTTATTGGATCATAACCTACAGCCTTGGCATCAATTATCCCCCTAGTGGTCATGAGCCGCGTTCTGAGCGAGTATTTACGCGTTTTATGTTTGTCGGCATAAATCACCACAGATCTGACGTCTTCGATTCTTCCCTGTATCTTTTTGAGAAACCTTGACATCTGGTCTTGGATTTCTCTCCGAGCTTCTGCCTCATCAAGATGTGATATGTGGATTATAGGCTCGCTTTTTTTTGGCAATACCAGCTCTAAAGCATCCTTGGGTGTGACTACGCCAATAGGTCTGCCATCACCTACAACGACAATTTCTTCCTTATTCCTGAAACTATCAAGAACAGTATTGAGTTTGGAGCCTCTCTCCACAGAGATAGCCTTTCTTATTATGTCTTTGACCTTTACATCCCTAATGTCAGCAATCCCGCCGCTTACAGCTGCTGACTTGCTCGTTCTTTCTCTAGGAGTTGAAATTATTCGGCCAATATCCAAGGCATTTATTGTGCCCTTGAGTATACCTCGTGAATCTATGACAGGCAGCCTCGAGATATTGTATCTTCTCATTTTAGATATTGCATCGGCAAGCTTGGTATCCTCCTCGATGACGATTGCTCCTGACATGACTTCATCTACCGTTGCATGGCCAAAATCTGCCGTCAGAACTATGTCTGTCTCGCTGACAATTCCCGCCAAGTTTCCCTTTCCATTTTTAACAACAGGCAGGGCACGGTTTCCGCTACCTATTACAAGCTGCGCTGCTTTTTCAATACTATCGTCAGGATCAAGTGTTGGTGTCCTGACTATAAAGCTCTTTAACTTTGACGAAGGCATGGGATTGGTGGCAAGAAATTGCTTTGCAAATATCATCCCTGCATATCTGCCGCCATCATCGACTATCGGTATCTGATTAATGGATTTATCCGTCATGATGCTGAAAGCTTTTGCAACTGTATCTTCTGCACTCAAGCTGAAGACGTTTCCAACCATGATATCAGAAACTTTCATGCTCATTATCTTTTGCGCCCTCTTTTTTCCAATTGCTTGCTCACAAACAAAAGGTCCGACATTACATTAAAAACCTTCCCTCTAGCACCTATCAAATGAGCATGGATCGCCGCCTTGCCCTTACAGTCGCTGCCGCTGCAGCCGTTATTGCCATAAGTGCGGTGACAATTTACAGAGCACCCTCTGATACCTCTATACCAATTCCGCAGCCTGGCAGTCCTGGCGGCGGTAGCGCCGATAGAGGCATACAGATCGTAGCTAACAACTTGGATGCACCATGGGCAATTGATATTGCCAAAGACGGTAGGATCTTTTTTACCGAGATGACAGGCGAGATCAGGGTAATTTTACCCAACGGCACTCTCATAGCAGACCCGGCAGCTTACATAAATACCCAGCACCACGGAGAATCAGGCCTGTTGGGTCTGGCGTTGCACCCTAACTTTACAGAAAACCATCTGCTTTACATATACTATACTTACTCCAATTCAACCGAGGAAAAAATCTATAACAAGGTCGTAATGCTTACAGAAAAGGACAACAAGATAATTCAGGCCAAAGTAATAGTTGACCGCATTCCCGGAGCTGATAGAGACAACGGCGGACGGCTAAAGTTTGGACCTGACGGCAAGCTGTACATATCGACCGGTGATGCTGGGAATCCAGAACTTGCAGGAGATCCAGGATCTCTTGCTGGCAAGATCCTCAGGGTGAACCCTGACGGAAGTATTCCAAGAGATAATCCATTCCCCGGCTCACCAGTATACTCATACGGGCACAAAGACATTCTTGGCATGGCATGGAATCCCCAGACTGGGGGGATGTATGCCAGCGATCAGAGAGAGGGAGAAGATGAAATTAACCTGATAAAGGCAGGTGCGAACTACGGGTGGCCTATTGTTGAATGTGCTGATGCTGAAAAGTCAGGCAAAGCTGTAATATGCTTCAGTCCTCAGATCTCTCCAAGTGGCATGGTATTTGCATCTTCTAGCCGGCTTGGATACCAGAACGACCTGATAATTGCTACGCTGAAAGGGCAGAGCCTCAGGCTAGTCGACTTCAAGTCGCAGACTCAGGAGAGTATACTGGTAGGTTACGGCCGAATGCGCGATGTCATAGAGGCACAAGATGGTTCGCTTTATGCTATCACAAGCAACAGAGACGGAGAAGGAACGCCTCAACAAGGTGACGACAAGATTCTAAGGATAACCAAACCATAGGGAACACAGGTTAATTCGGCTTCTTATGTTATGTATATCAAACATCATGCTCTGCTCTAGGTATTATTATATCAGATCAGCAGACGACCAGCTCTACAAATAAAGGTAAGCATGCAAATAAAGCCAGCAAGGACAAACTGTTGGCAACCAAAAAGAAATTCTATGAGATGAGCAGAAAGGAGCGGCTGGCCTACTTGAAGAACAAGGCAAAGTTATCTGACGGCGACATAGATGCTATACTATCTCCTTTGAGCTTTGGTGCGGCAAACCAGATGATAGAAAATGCAATAGGAACAATATCAATCCCCATCGGAATAGCAACAAATTTTGTTATAAATGGTCAAGAAAGGCTCATCCCTATGGCTATTGAAGAGCCATCAGTCATTGCTGCCGCAAGCAAGGCAGCAGGGATTGCCAAGAAGACTGGTGGATTTACCGCCGAAGCTAAGAGGTCGCTCATGATAGGACAAATTCAGGTCGTATCTGTTCCGGATCCTGTCAGTGCAAAAAGGAAAATTCTTGACGGCAGAAATAAAAGTGATCTGTTGGCTGTTGCAAATTCAAAGGGAAGGTCGGTTAGCGCGCTAGATATATCTGTAAGGGAGATGCAAGACAGCAGTCCAAACAAGATGGGCCACATGATGGTCGTGGAGCTGGTTGCTGACACCAAAGATGCAATGGGTGCCAATGCAATAAATACAATGTGCGAGGCAATAGCTCCAAAGATTCAAGAACTAGCAGGCGAGGGAAGCAACGTAGTTTTGAAGATACTTTCCAACTATGCCACCAGAAGGCTTGCCAGATGCAAGGCCGTTTTTGCAAAGGATGACATTGGAGGCGGCGAAGTCGTAAAGCGGATCCTATATGCATATGCTTTAGCCTATTCGGATACGTATAGAGCAGTGACTCACAACAAGGGAATAATGAATGGAATCGATGCTGTTGCATTGGCTACGGGTCAGGATTTTAGAGCAATTGAAGCAGGAGCTCATGCTTATGCATCAAGAGACGGGACATATAGATCTCTGACAAGATGGCAGATGACAGAGGATGGCGACCTGGCAGGGGAGATTGAGCTTCCCCTCGCAGTCGGAATCGTTGGAGGGATAGTGTCTGTCAATCCTATGGCCAAAGTTGCCCTGAAGATCATGGGCGTAAAAAATGCAAGCGAACTTGCCATGACCATGGCAGCGACAGGGCTCGCCCAAAATCTGGCAGCAATAAGGGCTCTAGCCTCTGAAGGTATACAGAAAGGTCACATGGCGCTACATGCAAGGAATATTGCAGTAATGGCTGGCGCAAAGGGAAAGCAAGTCGAGCTAGTTTCTAGAAGAATTGCAAGCGAGGGAGCAGTTACAGTTAGTAGAGCAAAAGAGGTCCTTTCTGCTTTACGTAAAAAATAAAGTATTGTCTAGAAATCTCGAGAAAGTAACAAACCAGATATAAATATATATTCCAATGGCAGGCCTTGCTCAACTATTCAACTATGCCTACAGTAAAATTTGCCATTCCAAAGGGCAGCATAGAAGAACCCACCTTCAAGTTGCTGGAGCAGGCGTGGCAGACTGTCAGCGGGCGTGGGCGCACGTACCGCGTAAAACTCAGTGATCCTGAGATAGATGTCAAGGTTCTAAGACCTCAGGAAATTCCGACCTATGTGCAGGAAGGGTTCTACGATGTGGGCATTACAGGCAGGGACTGGATACTTGAGGCTAAGGCTGATGTCAAGGTATTGCTTGACTTAGAATACGGACGCGTAAAGCAGGTGATTGCAGTTCCTACAAGCTTTGAACAAAATGACCTGACAGGACTGATAACAGAGTTTGCGAAAAACAACAGGCCCCTCAGGATATCCTCTGAATACCTTACTACCACATCGGCTCACATAAAGTCAAATCCAGCCTACAAGAAATATTTTGGGGATGCTGATCCGATGATTATTACACCGTGGCTGCGGGTAGGCAAGAACAAAAATGTGGAGATATTCCTCTCATTTGGAGCCACTGAAGCAAAGCCTCCAGAGGATGTAGATGCGATATTTGATATCACCGAGACAGGTACCACGCTTGCGCAGAACAAGCTCAAGATAATAGATACTGTGATGGAATCTACAGCAGTTCTTGTTGCAAACAAAAATGCGCTAAAAGACCCAGTAAAAAGAGAGAAAATAGCAGATATGGTTGCACTCCTGAAAGGTGTGGTAGAAGGGCGCAAGAAACTTCATATCTTTGTCAACGTACGAAAAGAGAATCTAGAAAAGCTCCTTTCAAGCCTGCCTGCGCTAAAAAGGCCCACTGTCAGTCCTCTCAGCGAGGATGGATGGTATGGCGTAAATACAGTAATTGACAAAAATGAGTTTATCAAATTGGTGCCCAAAATGCGAAAAATGGCCCAAGGGCTTGTTGTAATGGAGCCCAGTCAGATCTTACCACTAGAGGAAATAAATTTGGACTGATATTCTTGAGCCTGATACGGATAGTTAATGTGGTTGATCCCAAGGCCGATGCTGCCAGGCTGCGCGGCTCAATGTCAGATGCTCTGAGCTCTTTGATTTTAAAAGTAAAGCCCATCATGGACGATGTAGCGCACAGGGGTGATTCGGCTATTGCAGTCTATACCGAAAAGTTTGAAGGAGTCAGACTGGATTCGTTCAAGGTTACAGACTACGAGATAGAACAGGCCTATAGGGCTGTCACCAAAAGCCAAATACAGGCCATCAGTCTCATTAAACAGAGATTAGCCGCAACTGAACTTGCTCTGCTACGGCAGCTCAAGAGGATTCCGCCTGTCAGAGCAGACGGCATCTTCATCTGGCGCACAGCGCAACCTGTCTCCAGCGCAGGATGTTATATTCCTGGCGGCAAGGCGCGCTATCCAAGCACTGCAATTATGTGCGCTATCCCTGCAAAGATCGCTGGTGTAAAAAGAATAGTTGCAACCTCCCCGCCAAGGCAGGATGGCACGATTGACCCTCTTACCTTGGTCGCTGCTGACATATGTGGAGTAGACGAGTTTTACAAAATTGGCGGAGCCCAAGCAATTGCAGCCCTTATGTTTGGGACAGCAACTATTGCACCGGTTAGCAAAATTGTCGGCCCCGGTGGGATGTTTGTAACCGCAGCCAAGATTCTTGCCTCAAGCAGGGTTTCAACAGATATGGTCGCCGGCCCCACAGAGCTAGTAATCTACGCAGACGCAAATGCCAACCCAACGCTGGTTGCATTGGACCTTATCTCACAGGCAGAACACAGCAACGATACTGTCTGCGGGCTTGTGACAACATCTGAAAAGTTGGCAGTTCAGGTTAGCAATGAAATTGATAGCATTACAAAAAGTGTATCTAGGACAGATATTGTTAGGGCAAGTCTGCGGGAAAATGGATTCATTGCTATATGCGATAATGAAAAATCTAGCCTTGAATTTGTAAACGAGTTTGCTCCGGAACATCTGCAAGTAGTTTCAAAAAGGGCAAGAGCAATAGCAAAAAAAGTAACATCAGCAGGGCTTGTGCTGCTAGGGGAATTCTCAGCATCGTCTGCCAGCGATTACTGCCTTGGATCAAATCATGTTCTGCCCACGCTTGGATTTGGCAAGTCAAGGGCATCGCTATCTGTTCTTGATTTTCTGAAAGTTGTAACGGTAGCAAAAGCAAGCAGACAGGGTCTAAGGAAAGTAGAGCCGGCCATAAAGGAAATCGCTTATGCAGAGGGACTTTTGAACCACTATGAGGCAATCAGGAAGAGATTCAGTTGAGTTATAGCAGGCATCTGTTCGGCTACTGCAGATTAAGAATTGAATCAAAGCTCAAAGCAAAGAAAAAGCGAAGCAAAGAGAATGAACAATAAGAAATGACTCGACCACAATCCTTGCGTAGGAATATATCTTCTTCACTCAAGCCCAAGCCCTCCAAACAGCCGGCGATAGACAGTGACAGGAACTGGCTTTCAGAAGAGCTAGATAGGATTAGTAGGCTTGATCGTTATGTCAAGCCGGAAAAAGTCAACAATGCCATAAAACTGGATTCAAATGAAAACTTTGTCTTGGATAAGGAGTTTATTTCAAAAGTTATTACGCGAGCAGTAGAACGGATCGACCTACGGGAGTATCCACTTAAGCAATTTGACGATCTGTCAGCTCAACTTGCAAAGTATTCTAAGGTGGACGAAAAATACATTGCAATAGGAAACGGCTCTGATCAGATAATCGAACTTATTCTGTCAGTTATTGGCAAAGAACGCAGAGCAACTGTATTTACCCCAACTTTTTCATATTTTCTTAACCGCTGCAACCTGCATGGCATAAAGACTGAACAGGTGCCACTGAACATGAATTTTACCCTCAACAAAACAGCATTTTTGAAGAGTGCTCGCAAATCAGACATCATATACATATGTTCTCCAAATAATCCTACAGGAACTCAATTTGACAAGCAGGTTGTTGTCGAAATCACAGAGTCGCTTGAAGACAAGCTTATTCTCATAGACGAAGCATATGTCGATTTTGCTGACTATTCCATGGCAGATTTTGCTACAAAACACAAAAGGAATAGCATAGTGGTTCTACGCACAATGTCAAAGGCATTTGGACTAGCCGGCGCAAGAGTAGGCTATGCCATAACAAACGAAAAGTTTGCAAGTGTATTTAGGTCAGTAATCCAGTCACCCTATCCTGTAAGCAGCTTATCACTTGAAATTGCAACTAATGCTCTTATGCTCTCCGAGCAGGTCATGGAAACAATCAACCAAATCAGAGCAGAGAGGCAGAGGATGATCAAACGGCTAGAGAAGATAAAATCGGTTAAAACATTCAGATCGGATGCTAATTTCTTGTTCATCGATACAGGGAACAGATATAGCCAAATTTCCAATGCACTAAGGAAAAATAGAATTATAGTTAAAATGCTCGGAGCAGTTGCTGGCTACAGCGGATGTATGAGAGTGACTATTGGCACCAGAGAAATGAATGAAAAATTCCTTCAGTGTATTGAAGGAGCAGTTTGAAACCGATGTCGGCTGGCGACCTGTTAGATAGTAAGACAAAACCGCAAATGCTGTCAAAACTTGATTGCATTCTCTTTGACGTTGATGGTGTCCTAGTAGACATCAGGAAATCATACAATATTGCTATCAAGAAAACAGTTGATTTTGTTCTAAAGCAGCTGTCAGGAAGGGATTATACAAATAGACTGGTTACTGACGAGCTGATTTTGAAATTCCGGCAGACAGGTGGATTTAACAATGACACAGATACAAGCTATGTCATAATCCTGTCTGCCCTCGCATTTTCCAAAGCCGAGAATGTCGCAAGTATAAGCAAAATGAGAAAATTTCTTAACAGGGTCACAGAAAATGCTGATGAGGCGGGCATTACCTCAGTAGAGAAGTTTCTTTCCTTTAGTGGCTATGCAATAGATGAATTCAAGGATATTCTGTCATATCCCGGGCCAATAAGCCAAAGCTTGGTTGGAAGAGTATTTGATGAAATATTTTATGGGCCGAAGATTTTCAAAGAGCGAAGTAGGCTTGATCCGGCATATTATAACGGTAGGCCGATGATAGAAAATGATAGATTGGCTGTAAGCCAGAAGACAATAAAACAGCTCTCTGAGACCTTTGGCGGGAAACTGGCAATAGTCTCCGGGAGAAGTAAACTGGCTGCAGAATACTCTCTAAAGCCGGTCTTTGGTTATTTTCAGCTAGATGCTTGCGTATTTTTGGAAGATGAAAAGCGGGAATACGCAAAGCCTAACCCCTACGCAGTAAAGAAAGCTATGGCAGCAATGGGAGCAAACTCTGCACTCTATGTTGGTGATTCTACCGAAGACCTGATTATGGCCAGAAGAGCAGAGAAGGAAACAGGCTGCAAGATCACATTTGTGGGGGTCTATGGGTGCAGCCCAGAGCCGCGTAAAACTGCAGCAAGATTGAAAAAAACCGGCGCAGATTTCATAGCTAAAAATGTAAATCAGCTTCCCGTCATGCTAAGAAAATTCAGATAAGCAATTCATTCTATAGATATCTGGTTGCCAGCAAAAAATAGCGTTGTTTGTTGCTCATCATCATTGAGCAACTATGGCGCGCCTTCCCAAAGCAGGCGCCACTTCTTTGGCTGCAATTATAACAGCTATGGCCGCACCAACAGCAAGTCCTGCTAGTGCAAATACGGTCATCGGATCTACCCCTGATAGTGAAGGTACACCATTTCCAAATGCCCCTGGCTGAGTGGCGACCTGCACCTTTTCGTGGGCCAGTTTTAACAATTCGCTATAACCGCTTGGAAGGCTGGTGTCGGTGCTGGTGCCAAATGCCACACGGACAGTGGACAGGATTGCTGCCAACCCGGCTAACATAGCTGCCGCAGTCTTGGTCAACCATCTTGATATTCCACCGAACATGCGACATCACCATTTGATCAAATTAGTAGTGATCCAAAATTTATTTTTTACTTATTTTCACAGATATGGCCGATTCTTTCACTGACCATTCCTGTTTATTTTCGACGGAAAAATTTTTATCCAGAAAATTGCTAATACAGAATAGAGGTCGATTGCATATGATGTTCAAGAATGCAAGAATCTCACGTGCAATCACAAATTGGCTACCTCTGAGTGCAATAGCAGCAGGAATAGCTGTAGTATCGGGTCTGCTGTTTCACCTGCACGCGATTAGGACACTAGTCGCTGCTATTGTCACTGGCGCTCTGGTATTTTCTGCATTTCTGCTTAGATCATATAGCAGGAAGGGAGGACAGGAAACCGGACAATATTTGGAGCCCAAAAGTAGCCAGTAGATGTAAATCCATAGTCTCCTAATTTTTTATTTTTTCTTTTCATTAACAATAATTAATTCAACATACTGCTTCGCACAAGTATGCTGACAATAGCTCAGTTTCTTGACCTTAAAATCCAGTATTTTGAAAGAAAACTTGTGCCACTTGGTATAATTTGCATTAGATCATCAATAGAGCAGGATGGAATAGCAATAATGGAACAATAATCAAAATGTACTTCTCTCTATGCTCATTCGCCACTTTTAAATAAAGTATCTGAAGGAAAGAATGTATCAGGATCTCCGCGAGTTATGCAGACAGGAACTAGGATTGAAAGTGTGGCATGAGAGCTGCCAAGATAGAGCGCGTTACGAAGGAAACCAGCGTTGTAGTCAATGTCAATATTGACGGTTCCGGTAAAACACATGTAAGAACGAGTCTGCCTTTTATTGATCATCTTGTAAGCTCAATTGGCAAACATGGTATGATAGATATTGCCTTGACCGGCAAATCTAACGACGGTATAGCTCACCACTTAGCAGAGGATGTTTCAATTGCACTATCTCAGGCCATTGACAATGCACTAGGTGATAGGTCTAGGATTACAAGGTTCGGTTATGCAATGATTCCGATGGATGAGTCTCTGGCATATGCCGCAATTGACCTTGTAAAGCGCCAATTCTCTAATATCCATCTGAACCTTACTAGAGATAGCATAGAGCAAGTTCCAAAGGAGGATATTGAACACTTTATTGGATCCCTCACACAGAACCTCAACGCCTGCACACACATTATGGTCGAATATGGCAGCAACGATCACCACAAAATTGAAGCTGCGGTAAAGGCCTTTGCTGTAGCGCTTAGAATGGCTGCAAGCGTTGATACCAAACGAAAAGGAGTACCTAGCACTAAGGGTACCATGTGATGCGAAGATGGCAGGAGCAGAAACCACGACTGCAGAGCCAGCCGCAGAAAGTAATAGAAGAATTAAGAGAGCTGAAGGAAAGAGAGGCAAGATATCAGGCAGAGATAACACAGATGCGGAAGGGCCAAAGATTGCAATTTTCGACTATGGAGCTGGAAATATCTTTAGTCTAAAATCAGCCCTTGAAAGAAACGGAGCGGCAAGCGTTTCGGTAATACGCAGTCTGCAAAATCTGAACAGGTTCAATGGGTTGGTTTTGCCCGGGGTAGGAAACTTTGACCCGGCGATAATGTCAATCAGGGCGGATAGAAAACGTTTTGTCAATGCCATCGATGACGGTATACCTATAATGGGAATCTGCCTCGGGATGGAAATGTTATTTGATAAAAGCGAAGAAGGCAGCCTCGACGGCCTAAAGATATTTGATGGTAAAGTAATGGCTCTACCAAAGACCAAGGTAAAGGTTCCACATATGGGGTGGAATAATCTAGAGATTAACATTTCAAGAAGGAGCAGGCTGCTTGAAGGTGTAGGCAACGGAGTGTGGGTATACTTTGTCCATTCATACCACGCAGTGCCTGAGGATGAGAGCATAGTCATGGCAAGCTCAAATTATGGAGTCAGCATTCCTGCAGTGATTGAGAGAGACAACTTGATAGGAGTACAATTTCACCCGGAGAAATCAGGAACTAGTGGAGCGATTATGATCAGAAATTTTCTCAGGATGTGCAAAGAACAAAAAATAACAAGGGCAGCTGAGTAGCAGGATGAAAATTATACCGGCCATAGACCTAATGGAAGGCAAGGTTGTCAGGCTGGTTAAAGGCGATCCTGCCAATAAAACAATCTACAGCGATTCTCCCTTGGAAATTGCAAAAAGGTGGGAAAAATCAGGTGCGGACATGATCCATGTCGTAGATCTTGATGCAGCGTTGCAAACAGGCAGAAATAACATCGGGATTATATCTGAGATAATAAAGGCAGCGGAGCTTCCTGTGCAGGTCGCCGGAGGCATCAGGTCAATTGAAGCGGTAAACGAGATGTTTCAGATGGGAGCCAGCAGAGTGGTTCTGGGCACACTTGCCTATAAAGACCCTTCTGCTGTTGCCGGCCTTGTCAGAAAAAATGGTGGCAGAAAGGAAAAGGCAAGAAAAATAGTGATTTCTATCGACCAGGTAGCAGGCAATGTAATGGTAGGCGGATGGAAGGAGTCAACAAGCGTAAAAGTTTCTGACGCGATAAGCCGGTTTATGTCACTTGGCATAAACGAGTTTCTGCTTACCAGTATAGAAAAAGACGGTACACTTCAGGGACCAGATGTGGCCTCGCTATCTATTGCCGTAACAGCCGGCGGAAAAGTTATTGCAAGTGGTGGAATTTCAAGCCTTCAGGATGTAATTATTGTCAAGAATATAGGCTGCTCTTCAGTCATTCTTGGCAAAGCAATCTATGAAGGAATGCTGAGCATAGATAGGGCAAAGGCGATAGTTTGATGCCGCTTGCAAAAAGAATTATCCCATGTCTTGACGTTGACGCGGGCAGGGTAGTAAAAGGTGTCCATTTTGCCAAAGTCAAAGATGCAGGCGACCCGGTTGAACTTGCCAAGAGATACAGCCAGCAGGGGGCAGACGAGCTTGTTTTCCTCGACATTACTGCTTCCCAGCAGAAGCGGGATACAATGAAGGGTGTTGTCAGAGAGGTCGCAAGAGTAATAGATATTCCCTTCACGGTGGGCGGAGGAATCAAAAAGCTGGAAGATGCCAGAGATATACTGCTTAGCGGAGCAGACAAGGTCTCTATTAACACGGCAGCCGTCAAAGACCCTCAGTTAATCACACAACTGATGTCGATTTTCGGAAAGCAATGCGTAGTAGTAGCAATCGACGCAAAGAGAAATTATCAGGTAAACAAAGATAAGAAGAGAAAGCAGAATATTTTCAAAGCAGATAGAAGAGAATACTGGTTTGAAGTTAAAATTTATGGCGGTATGGAAGGAACCGGCATAGATGCAATAGAATGGTCCAAGCGCGTTGAATCTTTAGGGGCGGGGGAGATTCTGCTTACAAGCATAGATGCAGATGGAACCGAAAATGGATATGATATTGAACTGGTTGATGCGATTTGCAAGTCTGTCAATATCCCTGTTATCGCTTCAGGCGGCTGCGGGAGCCCGTCGCATATGTTCCAAGTGTTCAAAGATACAGACGTAGATGCAGCGCTGGCTGCATCAATTTTTCATTACGACAAATCCACTGTTGATAAGGTAAAAAAATATCTAATGGAAAATGGGATAAAAGTTAGAATAGAATAGGATGGCTAGATGTTTTCTTGTTCTATCATAATAGAAATGAAGAGGTGCCGAGCTGACAATAATAATTTCTTGCTTTGTTTTCTTGTTATATTGAAGTAGAAAAAATAAATGTCGAAAAAATAAAAGCTGAATAGAATGGATAACAATGTTGGAGTCGGTGGCGATATGGGTGTAAATAACAATCCATCAAGGCTACAGATTGATACCCATCTTCAAAATCTTCAAGAGCCCGCCAGATCGGCAATGGTAACTATCAGAAATTTTGTAAAGTCTCTTGGAAACAATGTGATCGAAGAGATCAGGCCTCATAGAATTGTTTATGCAAAAACCTTGAATTTCAGGACATTTCTTGATGTCAGGCCCCTTGGAGATTCACTTGCTATAACGATACGGAAAAGCAGGGCAGGTCAGCCCATACAGGCTGCCATAAAAACAGTGCAGGATGCTGAGGATATAAAGTTACAGATTGCAGAGGCCTTTGAGAGAATTCAATAGTTTACCCTGAAATCCTGAAACTCACCAGTATATGGCTGGTATGTTATACTTACATCATCCACCTCAGCCTTTGGCGGACCAGCATGGCACCATTCAATTACTTGGCCAACATTGGTTTCGTCACCCTCAAATACTGCTTCCACTCTTCCATCACTCAGATTACGAACCCAGCCTGTGACATTGTGCCTTGTAGCTACTATTCTGGTATTCTGCCTAAAGTATACACCCTGAACTTTGCCGTGTATGAATACATGTGCCCTGATTTTTTTGTTCTTATCTGACTTTTCTTTCAGGCGGTGTGGCGGACCAGAAGGCAAAGTCACCTCATTTCACTTCACTTTTACTGATTATCAAATCAAATTGGCCTGATTTAAAAACGTAGCTTGCTTGCGCTATTATGTTACGCTATGTTCCAAGCCTCTTGTTTTCGAGTAGAAAGGAAAGGAAAAGAAATGAATAGAGACGGACAGCGAAAAAAGGAAACTAGTCAGTCAGAGACCCATCTAGCTTGCTTGACTGACCTGGGTTGTCCTGCTTGCTACTCTATTCTATTTTACTCTAACTCTCCGCCCTCTTCAGCAAACAATTGTGCAAAGGTTGTTCCCTTTCTGACCAGCTTAAATTCTCCGTCACTATTTTTCATGACAATCGGTGGCTTGGTCTGGCAATGGAACGGCATATTGAAGACTACGGAATATGCTCCAACATTATAGAAAGACACGTACTTGCCAACGTCTGCTTCGTAGAGGCTCGATGCCTTCGATAACGGGAAAACATCATACGTATCGCAAAGTCTGCCAGCAAGGTGTATGTTCTTTGCTCCGGTGTTGGCTGCATTTATGGTGTTGACTTTGTTTTTGCCACCATTGTTATTGAGAATGCTTTCCTCTTCGCTAGTGCTGCTGTTTACCTGTGGCACTATTTCTTGGGGATATTCCTGTTTTAGGAGGGCAGCATCTAATAGTATGTGGTAGCCTGCGTCGACAATCACGATCTTGTGTTCGTTATACTCTTTTGTGTTTACAATTCTGGATATGAGAATTGATGACTCTGCTACAAGAAACCTGCCGCTCTCTATCATCAATGTAAATGCGCCGTGTGTTTCAGCCAGCAGGTTTAGCTTTTCAATATGGTTCCGGGCCATTTGGGCAGGAGTCGGCACTGGGTCATTGTAAAAGACAGGGGTTCCTCCTCCAATGTCGAATGTCCCGATCTGGAAGTTTGGATATTCTTTTTTCATCTTAGTTATGAACGCATCCATCTTGTCAAGAGCATGTGTATAGCATGAAAAGTCTGTGATCTGTGAGCCAAGATGGAAGTGAAAGCCTTCAAATTTTAGCAAGTCGTTGCCCATTAAGTGCCTTACCATTTTTGTTGCACTGTCAATTGTTCCGCCGTTAAATGGAACACCAAACTTGCCATTTCTATATGAAGCACGCACTTCAGCTTTTACTCCTACCTCAGGGTTGACTCTTATCATGGTTAGAGGCTTGACCTCTAGCTTGCTTGCAGCCTTGGCAAGATTGGTCATGCCGTTGAATGAGCTGACAACAATTTTTCGCACTCCTGTCTGCAACACCTCAAGGTACTCGTCCTGCTCTTCCGTAACGCTTGTATAGATTATATTTTCTGGATCGCCTTTGCATTGTCTGACAAAATAAAGCTCTCCGAGGGATGTCAGATCGAATGTTATGCCATCCTTCATAAAAGCCCTAATGATTGCGGGATTGAAATTTGCTTTGATAGAATATGCGACCTTCACTGGGCCTTTGAATCTGGAATAGGCTCTATGCAGCTCTCTGACTTTTGCGTGCAGTGTATCTTCGTCGACAAGATAAAGTGGTGTGCCATATTGTTTGACTAGTTTGCTGATGTCGTTGTGCGTTGCAAAGCGGTTTAGCGCAACCGCTGCGGGCTTTTCTACAAGTTGAACCTGTGGATTTTCCACCAATTTCTTTTTGTTGTTTTATCTAAAAAGAAATAACTTAAAAACATTGCCCCCGGAAAATCAGGTGAAAAGGTATTACTCTGCCAAAAAATTCAGACCCGATTAGGTACGATTGGCTTGATGCTGTTGCGTTGTTGTAGTATTGCAATTTTTTGTGGATTGTGTTAGCACGCTATGCTAGCATTTGCAATTGTTGTAAATGTGGAGCGAGCGATAATGGAAAAAAAGAGAAAGGAAGAGGAGGAGAAAAGGGAAGAAATAAAAAAACTGAATTTTTCCTGTTGCCTATTTGCCTGCTACCTGTAGTATGATACAGGGACCTTTTCTCCAGGTTTGCCTTCTCTCTGTGTCTTTATCTTTTTCACTGCTTCTTCAAAGTGCCGCATCATTACATGTGCTTCAGAAGCGTGTTTTGCAGCCTCTTCTGGCGTAGGATATTTTGCTAGATATTCATGCAGTACAAGGGAAACTGCAGTATTTGCGACTGCACTGGTATCAGCACCGCTAAACCCGTCTGTTAGATCAGCAATCTTTGCAAAGTCTACATCAGGCCCAATTGGCTTACCCTTACCATGTATCTCAAGTATTTTTTGCCTTGCGGGCTTGTCTGGCATTGGAACGAATACTATCTTGTCAAATCTTCCCGGCCTCAGAAGAGAAGGGTCGATCATATCAGCCCTGTTGGTAGCTGCAATTACCACTACGCCTGAAAGTGCTTGAATTCCGTCTAACTCAGTCAACAGCTGTGATACAACACGCTCTGTTACCATGCTGTCCCCACCCATACCTCTTGTCGGAGCAATAGAGTCGATCTCGTCGAAAAAGACTACACATGGTGCTGCCTGCCTGGCGCGTCTGAATATCTCTCTTATTCCCCGCTCTGATTCGCCCACCCACTTGCTCAATAGTTCGGGTCCTCTTACGCTGATAAAGTTAGCTTCTGATTCGGTCGCTACTGCCTTGGCCAGAAGCGTCTTGCCGGTACCTGATGGTCCATGCATCAGTAGACCCTTTGGCATAGTGTGCCCAAGCTTGGCATATAGGTCAGGGTATCTCAATGGCCATTCCACAGCCTCCTGCAGCTCCCGCTTTACCTCTTCAAGCCCTCCGACTGCAGACCATGGAATATCGGGAGATTCTAGATAGACTTCCCTCATGGCAGATGGCATTACCTCTTTGACTGCATTATCAAAATCTCCCATGGTAACAATTAGTTTGTTCAGCACGTCTGGCGAGAGCTTTTCATCTTCTAGGTTAAGCTCTGGCAAAAGTCTTCTCAAGCATTTCATTGCAGCCTCTTTGCAAAGGTATTCAAGGTCTGCCCCGACAAAGCCATGAGTTACTGCAGCTACTCTATCTTGGTCAACATCGGTGTCGAGTGGCATGTTCCTAGTGTGGATCTGCAGTATCTCAAGTCTGCCACGCTTGTCTGGAACCTTGATCTCAATTTCCCTGTCAAACCTTCCGGGGCGCCTGAGCGCAGGGTCTATGGCATTTGGTCTATTAGTAGCAGCAATTACTATTACCTTTCCTCTTGCTTCAAGACCATCCATAAGTGATAGCAGCTGCGAGACTACCCTCCTTTCGACCTCACCTGTTACCTCTTCTCTTTTGGGCGCTATAGAATCAATCTCGTCAATGAATATGATTGAAGGAGCCTTTTCTTTTGCTTCCTTGAATATCTCCCTTAACCTCGCCTCGCTTTCACCGTAGAACTTGCTCATTATTTCTGGCCCAGATATGCTAATGAAGTGGGCATTACTTTCATTTGCTACTGCCTTGGCCAGAAGCGTCTTGCCGGTACCTGGCGGACCATACAAAAGTACACCTTTAGGTGCCTCTATACCTAATTTTTCGAATATCTCAGGGTGGCGAAGGGGAAGCTCTATCATTTCCCTGACTTTTTGGATCTCTTCCTTCAGACCGCCAATGTCTTCATATGTAACTTGGGGAACCCCTCTTAGAGTCTCGCCCTTCTCTGCAATGTGGAAGATTGTCTTTTGTGTTACCAAGACTGCATCTGCAGCCGGCGTTACTCCGATTACTTGGAATGTTAGTCTACCTCCAAAATAAGGAACCATTACATTATCTCCCTTTATCAGGGGAACACTTTCGAGAGCATCTGCAAGATACCGCTCGTCTATTGGCGGTATTGCCTCCAGAGGAGCAACAATGACCTTCTCTGCAGGCACAGCCTTGATCTTTCTTACTACTACAGTGTCGCCAATGGCTATTCCAGCATTGTTCCTTACAAGGCCATCTACTCTGATTATGCCTTTTCCCTCGTCTGAAGGATAAAGAGGTAAGCACTTGGCAACTGTTCGGCGCTTGCCCCTGATCTCGATAACATCTCCAGTTGACGCGCCCAGAGAATCCATAGAGTCATAATCAATGCGGGCTACCCCGCGACCTACATCTCTGGTGTACGCTTCAAGTACCTTTAGGGAGAGAGTGTTCTGGCTCACATTAACACCTTGTTCATACTTGTCTTTATACCTTTATTACCTTTCGCCCAGATCTAGAATAGTATATCTGCGCTTGTTCTGCCTGCACCCATTCTGACATTGACACCACATAGTAGTTATCTATCTCCTAAATAGGTATCAGGACGCATAAAAGCGGTAAAAAGTGCAAAATTAGCCGCAAACAGTTTATAACCAGTCGCCCGTCCAATCACCGGTGTGCAATGAAAAAAGCTGAGGATGAAAAAAGTCTTATTCTGCCAGGTGAACGAGTTGCGTCCATAGAGGAATTTGAAGGCGGAAAAAATACTTACCTTGCTCCTGACGGAACAATTAGATCGGCGGCAATAGGTAACAAGGTTTTGGATTTGAAAAGGAGGATAGTAAAGATCGACCAAAAGAATTCACCAATGCTCCCAAAGGTTGGAGATATAGTAGTCGGTTACATAGAAATGCTGTTTAGCAGCATGATCTCGGTGAGGATACTTATAATAAATGACAAAGAGTCTACTGCAGGATTTAGTGCAATTGCCTCTGCCAAAGTTGGCGGGCGCGACAGAGACAGAAGAGGCAGAGTAGTTTTCAGGACTGGCGATATAATTCGAGGCAGGGTAATCAGCCTTTTGAATTCCACGATACATATCACAATTGCAGAGAAGGAGTTTGGAGTTCTTTATGCACTCTGCTTCAACTGCGGCGGCGACACCGTCAGAATAAATGATACAATTAAGTGTATAGAATGCGGAGCATATGAAGAGAGAAAGCTGACAAATGATTACGGTAAGGAAACCTTCAGGCTAATCCACAAGGCAAGTAGATAGATAATTATCGAACAGTGGCTGGCAATGACGGCAAGGTCTGCAGTTGCGGTCGCATTCCAAGGCGAACGAGGGGCGTACAGCGAAATTGCAGCCCACAGGCATTTTCCCGCAGCAAACCTTGTACCTTTTCGGTCTTTTCAGGACGTGTTTGACTCTATCAAATCAGGGTCTGTGGACTATGCAGTAGTACCCGTAGAAAATTCAATCGAAGGAGCTGTCAGTGAAGTCTATGACCTGCTACTTCAAGTGAGCGGTATCACAGTTACAGGCGAGATTTATCTCAGGATAAGGCACTGCCTGATCGCCAACAAGGGAGTCAAGGTCGACAAGATCAAGTCAGTCTATTCTCACCCTCAGGCCTTGGCTCAGTGCAGGACCTATTTGCAACAAAAGAAATTAGAGCCGGTGCCTGTTTATGACACCGCTGGATCTGTAAAGCTTGTCAAGGAACAAGGCCTGCAGGAGTCTGGTGCAATAGCAAGCAATAGAGCCGCGGACCTTTACGACATGGAGATAGTTGAAGAGGGAATAGAAGACAGAAAAAATAATTTTACTAGATTTCTGGTATTGTCAAAAACAAGCAAAGATACGCCAAGTGAAGATAGGTTAGAAGAGAAAACAAGGCTGAGAAAAGGGGCTGCCGAAAGTACAAGACAACACAAAAAGGCAAAAAAAACAGGCAAGAATGTAAAATCTGGCAGACTTGGATCAAAAGCTGGAATATCCAGTAATGAGAAGACGTCCATTATCTTTTCAGTTAGCCATGTTCCCGGAGCGCTATTTGGAATTCTGAAAGAATTTGCAAGTCGCAAGATTAACCTAACAAAGATAGAGTCTCGGCCTACAAAGGAGACACCATGGGAATATAATTTCTATATGGATCTGGAAGGCAATGTAAACGACCGTCAAGTCCGGGATGCACTCGAATCAATAAAGAAAAAAACATCTTTTATCAAGATACTTGGATCATATAGAAAGGCAGAATTTAGCTGACAGACTGATCATAGCAAGTCAGTCATGCTATACCGGTTTTAGTTCGCTAACTGGTTGCAATTGTTTATTTATCCATTTATCCACTTGCTACGCTGACTAACTGTGCCGGCTGACTAGTGATATTTATTTACTAGTTTATTTATTCTTGAACCTGAGGCCTATACCCACTACAATAACTCCCGTGACTATGAGTGTCAGCTGGGCGCTTAGTTCAAGCGCGCTGCCTTTTGTGGGTGCATGTCCGGTGATATCCAGCTCTGAATTGCCCGTGTTCTTTACTTCAATTTTGTGTATACCATCCTTTTGGGCAGTAAAGCTATAGCTAAAGTTTGAAGAACCAATTTCTGACTTGATTACATTACTGTCTGGATCCAGAATGGTGATATTAAATGCAGAACCTGTAAGCGTTATATTTGCCACATTACCGGCATTCATATTGGGTGTCAAGGTATCCGAAAGCCCCGGGCCTACTTTGCCATCCAGTGCCACATCAACTGGAACATTTGAATAAATAGCAGCTGCGATCCCTATGGCAATGAATGCCAATCCAGCTCCCAGAGAAATATAGAAGGCTTTCGCCATTGACTTCAATCATTCGTGGCAATATAAATACTACAATCGCAAGATAACGAGGTAGAAATAGGAATGTCGTCTTGGTCATTTCCAGTGAAGCTTGTCTTCTCAAGTCATCTGTATATCGCCCTTGCGGCTACCATTGCTGTAGCATTCTGGGTATTTTTCAATTTGTTTGATCAGCTTCTTTTCTTTTCTCCTACCGTCACCTTTTATCTGCCAGCTGATGCGGTGGATGGATTTGTGCTCTCCACCATAACCTCTGTTCTACTGGGAATTGTCATAAGCATGAATGTATACCTTGTCAAGAACTCTGGACTAAGGATAGGAGGCTCGCTATTGTCCGGCTCTTCTCTGGGCATGCTTTCAAGTGCCTGCGCCAGCTGCTCATCACTTGGCTTTACGCTGGTTTCAGCCTTTGGCGGGGCAGGGGCTGCAGTCTCGACAATACTCACCGTTTATCAAGTTCCACTAAGACTCGCATCTATAGGGCTGCTCGTGTGGGCGTATTACTCTCTTCATAGCAAGCTGAGGAATGGATGCAAAATAGACAAAAAACCCTGAAGTATAACTTGCCTAAACTTGTTGAATTGGCCGACCAATTGACGATATACCATATGAGTATTTGCAATCGATCTTGATTTGCTCAGAAAAGTTATGCAATGCCTTTGGAATAAACGTTAAATAAAATGTCAGGCTAGTTTTCAAGATGAGAGCTGCATTTTTTGATAAAGCCGGGATTGAGAATTTAAGGGTCGGTGAATTTCCAGATCCTGTCACGACTGGTCACGATGTACTGGTAAAGGTACATACTGCTGGTGTCAACCCTATTGATTATTTTGCAATATCAGGCAGACACGGGCTAAAATCAGGTCCTGCACTTGTGGCAAAGCCTATGCCGCACATTGCAGGCGCCGAAATAGCAGGGACCATCTCAAAGCTGGGAAGCCATGTAAAAGACTTTGTAGAAGGCGACAGAGTTGCCATATATAGCAGATTGTTTGATGGAACGTGCGATTATTGTCGGGCCGGCCTTGAAATGCTCTGCAGGACAGGTGGGATAATTGGTGTTGCGTGCAACGGAGGGTTTGCAGAGTATGTTTCAGTTCCTAGTAAAAATGTCTGCAAAATACCGGATGGCATGAGTTGGGAAGAAGCAGCCAGTATGTCAGTGACAGCCCTTACACCCTTCCATGCCTTGAGGGAGGCTCACCTAAGAGCAGGAGAGGGGTTGCTTGTATTTGGAGCATCAGGTAACACGGGGATGGTCGCAGTTCAGCTTGGCAAAATGGCAGGAGCCAGTGTCATTGCAGTTTCGAGCAAAGGCTGGGTGAGAGACTTGGGGCCTGACCATGTAATTGAGGACCGAAATACTGTAGTGGAACAAGTCAGAGAGTTCACTGAAGGCAAGATGGCTGATGTAGTCTTGAACTCCCTCGGGGCAGAATCGTGGGAAGCAAGCTATGAATCAGTTGCTATCAATGGAAGGTGGGTAACGTTTGGTATTCTTACCGGTGCCCAAGTCAGCTTGGACCTTAGGTCTCTATACAACAAGCAGATAAAATTAATGGGCTCTACTGGAGGCACCATGGAAGAATTTCGAGAGCTTGTTAAAGAAGTTAAAGGTCTCAATGTGAGGGTATGGAAAAAGTTTGGCCTTGAGCAAACACGCGATGCACTGGATGCATTGTTTGCAAAGCAGAGGGACGGAAGGATTATGCTTGTCTTCTAGCCAGCATAACGCCTTCATTTGTTGCATTATTTTAACTTTGGAGTTTTCCTATGCGTTAGATACGGCTCGCTTAGATAGACTGGCAGAGAATCTCCAGTCTAGCCTAGTTGCTAGCTAGATAGCTACTTTGATTTTATTACTTGCATTTCCCTTGTAATAACATTGACCAGCTTGCCATCATATCTTCCTGCTGAAGCATTTAGAATATTCTTTCTTGCAGTGTTGACATTTTCCTGATACAGGTCAATTCCAGTAAAGTTTCTGCCAGTCAGAGCTGCAACTATCCCTGTTGTTCCTCTGCCCATAAAAGGATCCAGCACCCAATCTCCTTCTTGGGAAGCAAAATTAATGATACGTGCAACAAGGTCTTCGGGAAATATTGCAAAATGCTCATTGCCGTAATGAGCTTTGGTGGATATCTCCCAGACGTTGCCTGGATTCTTTCCAGCAGGATTGCATACAGCAAATATTGGGTAATGCTGGTGCTGCCCTATCCTCTTTCTTGTGGCGTGCCGCTTGAATTTCCTGTAGCAGGTCGGGCAGTATTTTTCTGGATCGTAGCCGTATGCCCAAGAGATATCGGTAGTAGAAGGGAGTTGGTTAAAAGGAGTATTTGGTTTTGCATTATGGATGGTTTCTTGTAGCTTGGCAACTTTGTCTTTGTCTGGGTTGATAGGTTCGTATTGTATAAGGTGCGGAGGTGGGATCTTATTTCGTCCTTCTCTGGCCTCATTACCCTGGACTCTTATCAGATCAAGGTTAGTGTAAGATTTCTCGTTCTTTGATAAAAAGAGGATGAACTCGTAGGCTTGGGAAAGATTCTGCCTTGCTGAACTTGAAACATTATTTTTCTTGTACCAGATAATATCGTCCCTGAACGTGTAGCCATTTTCAGCAAGTTTCAACGCCAGTCTATGTGGAATCATTAGCTTGTGCATATTGCGACGTGTATCACCTATTACTATCCATAGAGAGCCGTCTTCGGACAGAATATGCCTGCAGGTGATAAAAGTTTCTGCCAGATCGTGAATAAATTCTGCATCAGTCTTTTCCTGTCCAAGTTCATCTTTGTTGTTGCCATAATACCTCTGTCGGTAGTATGGAGGTGAAGTTATAACAATTCGATATTTTCCTCTCTCGCCTGGCTTGTCTGAAAGGCTCCGAAGAACTTTGCGAGCGTCACCTTGCAGCAGGTTGCAATGGACCATGATAAGCTTGATTGGTCTCTGAAACTATGACGATTTAACCTTTTTGCGGTGCAACACTGCGCTCATTGGCGCTGTGAACTTGGCATGTCAAATTTCATAGTATTGCCCAGAAGCAGGTAAGTAGATGAAGAATTAAGGAAATGGAGATATTTGCTGGTAGGCTATTGCAGATTTGGCTCTGCCAGCAATTTCTTCTAGCTATCCTCTCGATCCGTTACCGGTCATGGCAGTAGAGTTTGTAACATTGCCCTCTGGAGTCTTGTAGTATTTTACAATTCCTCCATTGAAACCCAAATCAATTGCGTTAATCTGTATTGCAGGATCTGCAAGTGAGTTCATTTTCATAAGATTGTTGGAGACTGTATAGAGAGTGTTGCCTATGTAAAAAGACCTATCGCCTTGAGATCCATAGGCGTAATATGTGCTGCTATCGGTTCCGTTAAAGTGTTCTATCTTTGCTTTCAGCGTAAAGCCGTGTTGAGGGTCTATTCCAAATACATAAAATCCGCGCCAGAATTCGGGGTTTATCCTGATCGGTGGTTCTGGCATAGGAGGAAATGGCGATGATGTGCTGGCATTGCTGGAACCTGATTTTTCCCCAAGCGGCAGCGGAGGAACATACTGGGTCATTGTGACAGGGATAGATAGGATGTTCTTTTCTTTGCTAAAGAGCAGCGCCTTGTGGTCGTAGAGCACTTCAGAATCTGTCCCTATGCCACCAATCAGGTATGTGCCGACAGTGACAGGACTGGTGACGTTTGAGACATCAAATAGCGCTATCTTGACCCCGGCTGCCTGTACTGCTCCATATCCATTTTCTTCAGTATCTCTGCCAATTCCGATTATATGGTTCTGATCATATGGATGAAGATAATCTGAAAACCCGGAAAGTTTGAGTTGACCCAGCACTTTTGGTTGGTCAGAAGAGAGATCTATTACAAAGAATGGGTCGATCTGCCTGAACGTTACCAGGTAGAGCCTGTCTCCCATAAACCGTGCTGCATAGATAGATTCGTCCGGCGCTATTCCTTCAAGGCTGCCAACTGTTTTCAGGCTGTCATCAAGAACATATACATTGTTGGAATGATAGCTCTTGTACTGGGAGAAATAATCCAGCGTCGTTGCTACCCTGAATCGGCTGCCATTCTCATCCATAGAGAACTGATCAACAAGCCTGCCGGGAACCTCACCCCTTGCTATGTAATTGATAGAGCCATCATACCCGATGGCTATCTTGTGAATCTCTGTTTTCTGTATGTCTTTTTGCATCTTGATATCATATTCTGCTATGGAATTTTGGATGTTCTGAAAAAGCTGATCCTTTTCAGTTTCTGTGAGTGTGTTGTAATAGTCCTGTAAAAGACCTGATATTATATCCCACTTTTCTGGAGAGGCAAGCGTATCGTTCTGATCAACTGCTCTTATCTTTTCCTGCAGGCCTTGTGGAAGCATGGTAACTACAGCCTTGAAAAAACGATCTTTGCTGTTTGATTGGTAGTAGTTGTACGGCATGTACTTCTGGTATGTGATGTAGAGATTCTTCTCAGATGCGTATACTGCTCCTGCAGGATCCATCAAGAAAGTCTTTGATACAAGGGTAGAGTTATCTTTGCCAAAAATACCAATAGATGTAACGGTAGTAAAGCCATAGTTCTGCTCAGGATTATCAAAATAGTAAATGTCAGGCATAGCAACGACTTTTGAGCCTTCCATTACACGTGGCACAATCGGATGGTTGTAATCGCTGATGCCAGTATTTGTGATGAGATACACATAACCCCCCACCATGCGGGCATCATTATAGTTGCCGGATACCTTGTAGTCATGAATGACCCGGGGATTTTGCCTGTCTGATATGTCCATTATGATGGCATGGGTCTTGGGCAAATAAACTGGCTGGGGCAAATAATCATACTGTGGTACGGCGTATTCCTGCGAGTAATCCTGATAGAATATAACAAGCCTGTCATTATTCAGAAACATATTCTGCAGACTCTGGCCCGGAGGCAGGTCCAGGCCTATCTTTGAGACAATAGAAGCATTCTCTGCAGGATAAGCATCTATGATCGTAAGCTTGTCCTGAGATAAAATGTAGACGTACTTGCCATCATTTTTGAGAAAGTCAGGTTCATCAACGTTTGTCACTTGGACGTTGGTAGTAGAATATGCTGGTCCAGTTGAGCTGCCAGAACTTGGCTGGTTTGCAAGCGAGGGCTGAGAAGATGAAGAGTACGGCAATGGAGCAGGTGCAGAAGCAGATGGAACAGCTTGATTGACTTGTCCAGATCCCGTTGCTAGTTGAGGTGCCGGGCCAGAGCTAAAAAAAGATCCGGTAGATTGAAGTGCAGAAGCAAGTTCTTCCCTGCTTGATTGTGCCTGCTGGAGGAAACTCTGCAGCTCTTCAGTTGAAGAAAACCTATGCAGGGCCTGCGTAGAAGCTATCGGAAAGCTGATGCCAGTGATATTGCCAGTAGCATTTTTGGAAAGTGTAGCAGATTCTTCATGCACCTGACCCTGAATCGTGGAAAAAGATGGATTCGATGAAGAGATGACTTGGGCAGGTGACAACAAGTTGTTAGCTGAAGTTAAGAAAAACACAAGCGCTACAGCAGCTCCAGCGCCAGCAGCTACCATTACAATTGTCTGATGTCCTGCCATTTACTTTCAGAATCACTCCTTTCTTTTCCTTTCTTTTTTCGTTACCATTATTATACGATCTTTTGGTCTTAAGCCTAATCTTTAGAACAGTTGTTGGAAGGCCGTTCTAGCAGACTGAACATTACTGCAGATGAAAAAGACTGTGGCTTGCTAGCTTGACATGATGTCAGTTTGGCATGTTCTTGTTAAAGTTTTTGATGGCATTTTAGAATGTAAAGCTGCTTCATAGCCTTGACAAGATTGTCTTGCTAAAGATGGACTCCCAAGTCCAAGATATACTGCAACCACTACAAGAAAAACTCGAGCTGCTCTAATAGAGCGAGAATTACGTATAGAATGTCGGTAGCCGTTAGCGCAACCAGTTCTTTAAACAAATCAAAGTCACCAGTAATGAAATTATTTTGGATGTGATGAATTGGATAAGAAATTCATTAGAGTCAAAACGTCTTCGCTCAGGCAGGCTCTTAATTCACAATTGTTTCGCATTGTTTGACGACAAGTTTAACATGATAACGCATATTCTTGTATAAGCTGACTGCAGAGATAGAAGGGCTGAAAAAGCAACATCCTCCATCTCCATTTGCACCATCTTCAGCTCATCTGGACTATTTTTGCTCGATGAGTTATGCCACCACATCTTTGTATTTGAATTTGTGGGTCGTCAGTCTTCCAGCTCTTCTCTCTGAAGCAAAGAATGCAGCTATTATAGGCACTGCTATTGTAATAGCAATCGCAGGGGCAACCAACGAATCAAGAGCATATCCATATACCATTCCAATTCTCACCTCGACAATTATAGGACGTTCTAAAATATAATTATTTTGGTATTTTGTCGTAATTATTATAAATAACCCATTTAGAGAACGGTGGTCATAAAATATGTCACTTAAATAGAGTGAAATCACAATAAATTTGTAACTAGATGTCTTCAGAACCGGCAATTCTCCACTAGGACAGAGTTAAGCGCAAAAATGAGATCGAGACAATATAGACATGGGCATCATTATTTCAGAAACAAAAGACAACACAACCATAATGCGAGGTGCAAGTGTGAATGCAGCATCCCAAAACGGCACTTTACTGGATTTAATGGAACCGAAGTTTACATACATAGATTTGACGTATTCAGAGATGATGAACTACTACAAATTTCAGTAGAGCTTCCATACTTTTTTAAAGTCTCATATTCTCCAGACTTGAATGAAGCATAGATCCCAGCAGAGAAATCAGGCTGTAGGGTTCATGCAGTTGCCGAGGTACTATCCTATATAATGACAGATAAAGTAGCATTCTATCCTACATTACGTCAACATCGTGAGGTTGGCTTTCTATAAAGCCTGCTGATGTTATCCGGATAAACTCGGCATTCTTTTGCATTTCACCGATTGTTTTTGCGCCGCAATAGCTGAGACCCGATCGCAGACCTCCGGCTAGCTGCCTTATAATTTCGACTACGCTTCCCTTGTACGGAACAAGCGCTTCCACTCCTTCAGGTACATAGTCATTGAGGTCATCAGAATCAACCACCGATGAACCTTCTTCTCTGTATTTTCGGCCAAGCGAGGCATAGAAAGACGCCATGCCCCGATACATCTTGTATTTTTTGCCATTTTTCACCAGAGTTTTGCCGGGGCTTTCGTCTGTTCCCCCAAATAGGCTGCCCACCATGACAGAAGAAGCTCCTGCAGCCAGAGCCTTTGTTACGTCCCCTGAAGTTCTGATACCACCGTCGGATATTACTGGGACTCCATATTCTCTTGCCACCTTGACACTGTCCATTACAGCGGTAAGCTGTGGAACCCCGGAGCCCGTAACCACTCTTGTAATGCAGATTGATCCGGAGCCTACGCCTACTTTGACAGCATCGACTCCTGCCTTTATCAGGTCCCGCGCCCCTTCCCCTGTTGCAACATTTCCTGCCACAAGCTCGCAATCGGGGAATGCCTTTTTGATCATATGCACAGTATTTATGGCATTATCGCTGTGGCCATGGGCTATATCAACCACAATTATATCAGCGCCGGCCTCCAAAAGCGCATCTGCGCGCTCAAGATAATCTCCCTTCACTCCGACAGCGGCGCCCACAAGCAGCCTACCTTTCTTATCCTTGGATGCATGCGGGTACTGCTCCATTTTCATTATATCCTTGCTTGTAATAAGACCTACAATGCGCTTTTTGTCGTCTATAACTGGAAGCTTTTCAACCCTTTGGTTATGTATTATTTCCTTGGCCTGCTCTATGGTAGTGCCTGCCCTAGCAGTGATCAAGTCCTTGCCCTTGGTCATGACCTCCGAAACTTTGCGTTTGGTATTTTTTTCAAATGTTATGTCCCGTCGCGTGATTATGCCAGCCAGGCGGCCCTCTTCTTCTACAAGAAGGCCAGATACTCCATGCTCTGCCATCATTTTCTGCGCCTCAGATACAGTGGCATCCGGTTTGATTGTATACGGCTGCTCGATTATGACCGATTCAGAGCGCTTTACCTTGAGGATCTCATCAACTTGGTCTTCGATTGTCATAAATCTGTGTATGATGCCTATGCCGCCTTCTCTTGCCAAGGCGATTGCCATACCAGACTCTGTGACTGTGTCCATGTTGGCACTGATAAGTGGCACATTTAGCGAAATGTTGCGTGAAAGCCTTGTCCGAAGGTCAGTCTGGGATCTGGATATTATTGGCGACCGTTTAGGGACAAGAAGAACATCGTCAAATGTCAGACCTTCTCTAATGTCCAACTATTCCCTTGCTGTCTAGTCGGCCTGTAGCATTATAAGCGTTTCCTGTTGCATTGCATTAGCTGCAGGTCAAGGCAGCTCATGGTCAGCTTCTTCCTCCTCCCTTCCTTTCTTCCTTCACGGTCAGCATAAAAGCTGCAGCATCGTCAGGGCCTGGACTGTCTCTTTGACATTGTGCGTTCTGATAATATTTGCCCCATTTATTGTGGCTATTGTTTCGCATACAATGGATGGAACAAGCCGGTCCTCTGCCCTGTCAAGGCCCAGCAGATGGCCTATGAAGGACTTCCTTGAAGCAGAAATACAGATAGGCTTTGAAAGCTTTTTCAGGCTGCCGAGTCCAGATAGCACTTCGATATCACGGATATACCATGGAATATCAGTCATTTTTGTAAAAAAGGAGTTTCTACCCTGCTCCCTGAAAAACCCAATTGATGGATCAACTATTATCTTGCTTTCTTGGACCCTTGCTTGTTTAGCGATCAACAGAGTCTCTGCCAATGCTTTCAATGTTCCTGACATCTTGCCGGTAGATACCCTCTGGCTATATGCTCCGGCGATAAGAGCTCTGCCAGACCTTGCAACTACAGAGGCCATTTTTGCATCGTATTTGAGGCCGGTTACGTCATTGATACAATCAGCTCCTGCCTTGATAGCCTGCTCTGCAACAGCTGCCCTTACTGTATCGGCCGAGACTGGAAGCTGACAGACCTCCTTTACAAGCCTTATGGCGCGGGTTATCCGGCTTGTCTCTTCTTCAACTGGTATGAGAGTATCTATATAGGGTGCAGTGGACATTGCTCCGATGTCGATCATATCGGCGCCGCTATTCTGCATCTCCCTTGCAGCATTGGCTATGTCTTTATCAGCAGTTCTTACCGAAGCTTTGTAGAACGATTCAGAGCTGACATTGATTATCCCCATTACCCGGACAGGGAATTTATCGCCTATAGACACACTGCCTATAGATGCCAACCAAGTGCAGTCTGCCGGCAGGATATTTAATTCAATTTGTTGAAAGTAGAGGAGAATTGAATTATTAGCATTACTGGCACAACAAGTGCTCACACCAAGCTACACACAATACAATTTCCCTTCCATTCTGCTTTCTCTCACCTTCTTTCCCTATCTCTCCTGTCGTTGTAGCAACAGGCGGCAAGTGATATCTCTGCAGGCCGAACCAAACGATACGTAATTATTAAAATCTTGATAACCAGTTTTGATACTCTTTGGAAGAAGCAGGAGAAGACGAATTTAGAGTTGACATAGAGGGAGAGGTCCAGAGAGAACAGCATGACCAAGACGCTACTAGCTTCCGCAGCCATCGAGCTGACAAAGAGAAAGATAATGACGCTTCAGGCAACAATAGAAAAGTCTTGGATGATATGGCGGCACTAAAAGATGAGCTTGACCAGACAAAGCAAGAGCTTACAAAGGCTAAAGAATCTGCCGAAAATAACCTCAACAGGCTAAAGTACCTGATGGCAGACTTTGACAACTATCGCAAGCAGATGGAAAAACAGCTCTCCTCGAAGGTAGAGGTCATGAAGGCAGACCTTTTGTTAAAATTTCTAAATATCCGCGATGACTATTTGCGCGCCCTGGCAGTGGCAAGGCAACAGAGCAAAGATCCAGTGGTCATTGAGGGCCTTGAGGGGATACTGAAAAATATTGACTCACTTCTGAGGTCAGAAGGAGTAGTAGAGATTGAGACTGTTGGGACGCCATTTGATCCTAACATACATGACGCTATTGCTTTCTCTCCACGTGACGATTTGCCGGAAAATACTGTAACTGTGGAAATACGCAAAGGATACATGCTGAACAATAAAGTGCTGAGGCCAAGTCTGGTGGAAATATCCAAAAAGATAATTAAAAATAATGCTGACGAGACGAAAGAGTTAGAAAAGGAAGGAGTAGAAGGGAGATGATGATTGACTAAATGGGCAAGATTATAGGAATCGACCTTGGAACAAGCAACTCCGCTGCTGCTGCAATGATTGGCGGCAAGCCGACCATAATACAGGCTGCAGAAGGAACCTCTATTGGAGGAAAGGCGTTTCCATCTGTTGTAGCGTTTACAAAGGAAGGTCAGCTTATTGTCGGTGAGCCTGCAAGGCGCCAGATGATTTCAAACCCTGAAGGCACCGTAATTGCGGCAAAGCGCAAAATGGGCACTGACTTTAAATTCAGAGTATATGGAAAAGAGTACACTCCGCAGCAGATATCTGCATTTATCCTGCAAAAAATAAAGCGTGACGCTGAAGCTTTTCTGGGCGAAACTGTAGATAGAGCTGTCATTACAGTTCCGGCCTACTTCAACGACAACCAGAGGCAGGCGACAAAGGATGCCGGGGAGATTGCAGGGCTTCAGGTCGTGAGGATAATCAACGAGCCTACTGCCGCTTCGCTTGCATATGGTCTTGACAAGGCGCAGAAGGACCTCAAGATAATGGTCTTTGACCTTGGCGGCGGGACGCTTGATGTCACGATAATGGAGATGGGAGGCGGGGTGTTTCAGGTCAAGAGCACGTCAGGGGATACCCAGCTTGGAGGCACAGATATGGACAATGTCCTGATAGAGTACGTCCTGCAGGAGTTCAAAAAGCAATCCGGTCTTGACGTGAGAAACGACAAGGCTGCCATGATGAGGGTCCGGGAAGCTGCAGAGAAGGCCAAGATCGAGCTGTCAAACGTAGTCACCACCGAGATCAACCTGCCATTCCTTGCATATGACCCTGCGCAGGGACCGAAAAATCTGGTGCTTTCGCTGACAAGGGCAAAGCTGGAAGAGCTGCTCAGGCCGATTGTTGAAAGGTGCAGGGCTCCCACTATGCAGGCGCTGCAGGATGCAAAAATGACTCCAGCTGACATTGACAAGATCATACTGATAGGCGGTCCTACCAGGATGCCAATCATAAGACAGTTTGTTGCGTCAGTGATGGGAAAGGAGCCGGAGCGCGGTATTGATCCGATGGAAGCCGTTGCGATGGGCGCTGCGGTGCAAGGCGCTATAATTGCCGGCGATGTGTCCACCGATATCCTGCTTGTGGATGTTACCCCCCTAACCTTGGGTGTAGAGGTTCTGGGAGGGCTGAAGGAGCCTCTGATTGACCGCAACACAACTATCCCGACCAAGAAAAGCAAGGTGTTTACCACTGCGGCAGACTACCAGACTGCAGTGACGATTCACGTTGTGCAGGGCGAAAGGCCGATGGCATCTGACTGCGTTTCGCTTGGCATGTTCAACCTGTCTGGTATTCCTCCGGCTCCAAGAGGCATCCCGCAAATAGAGGTCACTTTTGACATTGACGCAAACGGCATCCTGAATGTCACCGCCAAGGATATGGCTACGCAGAAGGAAGCCAAGATTACAATTTCGGCTACAACCAAGCTATCAAAGGACGAGATAGAAAAGCTCAAGAAAGAGTCAGAGCAGTTTGCAGAAGCAGACAAGAAAAAGAAAGAAGAAGCAGAGATCAAAAACGAAGCTGACAACTTGATTTACGCCACGGAAAAGCTGGTCAAGCAGGACATGAAGGACAAGGTGAGGCCGGAGCAGGTTACAAAAGCAGACACGGCAATAAAGGAGCTCAGAGATGCCATGGCAAGCAATAATGTAGAGGCAATAAAGGCCAAGATTCAAGAGCTCAAGAATATACTCGGCGAAATAAGCACAGAGGCATACAGAAGTGCTGGAGCTGCTGCGGCTTCTGGAGCTGGAAGTGGAACTAGTGCTGGAGGGTATGGCGCTGGAGAGATGGCCGGCGGCCCGGGTCCATCATCTTCGTCGTCTACTTCGCCTCCACCACCATAGTTGATAGAGCTGATGAACAAGAACAAGAACAAGAACAAGTGGCCGTCTGGTAGTCACACCGTTATGCGTCGCGACAATAGCACGGGGAGCCGGAAAAAGTGCAACAGACAAAAGAAGCAATGCAAGGCTCCCAAGCTTGCGGTTCGTTGGCTGGTGGTGAGTCGTCAAATTGAGTAACAAAAGGGATTATTATGAGGTTCTTGGCCTGACCAAGAATGCAACCACCGAAGACATCAAGAACGCATACAGAAAGCTGGCGCTGCAGTACCACCCTGACAGGAATAAATCACCTGGCGCCGAGGAAAAATTCAAAGAGATTTCTGAAGCCTACGCCGTGCTGTCTGACGCTGAGAAGAGGAAAAGGTACGATACGTACGGTCATGTCGGGGCTGAAGAGGTATTCAGAGGGTCCGAGGCCAATTTTGACGAAATATTCCGCGATATGGGCTTTGGAGGATTCAGAGACATATTTGAACAGATATTCGAACGGGGTGGCGGCTTTGGGTTTGGAGGCTTTGACCCGTTTGGCTTTGGCAGGGCGCAGAGAAGGAGGGGCCGCGACCTGCTCTATGACATGGAGCTTTCTTTGCGGGATGTCCTGAAAGGCAGAAAAGAAGATATCGAAGTCCCAAGACTTGAGCGATGCAGCACCTGTGCAGGAACAGGGGCGGCTCCGGGCACGCAGCCAAGAAAATGCTCAGTATGTAACGGCCAGGGGCAGACCCGGCGCGTCTACAATCAGGGCAGGTTTTCGACATTTGTGTCTGTGGAGCCATGCAGGACATGCAGGGGACAGGGGCAGATAATTGACAGGCCATGTGATAACTGCGGTGGCTCTGGGAGCGTAAGGACAAAGAAAAAGATAAGGCTAGAAATACCACCCGGGGTTGAGGATGGCATGACACTGCAGCTGAGCGGCGAAGGAGAGCCGCCGGAGCAGGGGCACGGGCAGGGTCAGCCCGGAGACCTTTTGGTAAGAATACATGTTGCACCGGATCCCCAATTTGAAAGGTTGCAGGATGGAAACCTGCTCCATAACCTTGGCCTGAAATTTACCGACCTTGTTCTTGGCACGGAGGTAAAGGTGCCTGCTGTCGAAGGCACAGAGAAGTTGAAAATACCACAGGGCACGCAGCCAAATACGGTAATGAAGATCAAGGGCAAGGGGCTGCCGAGATATGGAAGCTCAGGCAGAGGGGATTTACTTGTGCGGGTTAATGTGAAGGTGCCCACCAAACTCAATGACAGGCAAAAGTGGCTTCTCAAGGAGCTTGACAGGGAACTTGATAATGATAATGATTGATTAATCAATCAAGCAAGCAATCTCCTGTCAATTGACAGAGCAGATGCAGGAGGCGGGAAAGGTAAGCAAGTAGAAAAACAAATATTTTAATTGTCTTGCGGCTGTAGATTATACATACACATGTCCTCACCGTTTGATGAGTGGTTCAGGAAAAGGCGCGCAGGGTCTTGGTTTCCAGATGTAGACGATATGATGAAAGAAGTCGAGAGGATGATGCAGGAGGCGTTTAGAAATTTCGAGCAGCAGATTCCAAAAGATCTGGTCAAGGAGCGCAAGTTGCAGGATGGCTCAACCGTAAGGGAGATGGGGCCGATTGTCTATGGCTACTCTGTAAAGATAGGCCCGGACGGCAAGCCGGTGGTAAGGAGGTTTGGCAATATTGACGCTTTTCCAAATATTCTGGGGGGAGGCGTGGCTGTCAAGGGAGAACGCGAGCCACTGATAGATGTGATAAAGGGTCAGAATGAAATTCGTGTGGTGGCTGAAGTGCCAGGCGTAAGCAAAGAAGACCTGCGCATATCTGCAACCGAAGATCACGTCACAATAGAGTCAGTTACAGGCGAGCCCAGATATCACAAGAAAATCGAGCTGCCAGAAAGCGTTGATCCAAAAACTGCAAAATCCACATACAAGAATGGAATTGTAGAAGTATCATTCCAACCAAAGAACAAAAGCGATGGCGGAATTCCAATCAAAATAGAGTGATCAACAGTGGAGAAGAAGGAGACTTCAGCTTAAGCCCCAAGCTGTACCAGGGACAGTATCTTTCTTTTTTTAGTAGAGTGCCAGCATTCTCCAAATCAAATATTACTGAGGTTATTCATTTCATTTCCCCTTTTCCTTTCCTATGCTTTTCTTTAGCTTTTGTTGCCTGCAGACTGGCAGGCTTGATTATAGAATGATAGATTGACTCTCTCCCTTCCTCTCTGCTTGGCAATGAATAAGCATTGCCATCAAGCGTGAATAAATGAATAATCCAAGCACAGGATGAATGAATAACCAATATATTTTCACGAAGGAATCTGTGAATAAACCAAGCGTGGATGAATGAATAATATTCATTGATGACGAATATGCATTCATGCATGGATGAATAATTATTCATTCATTGGATCACCACGATATCACAGGTCCTAATTCAGAGAGGAACGGATCAGTTATCCGCAAATCGACCAATGACGATTTCTTTTTCCTTCGCCGCCGGCTCCTGCTGTAATTTGCTCGATCGCCATCCAGTCTGTTTCCACATATCCTGCAACGACCTACGTTTTCAGAGGGTGTTTTCTTGGTTGCCATAGATGGACATACTCACATACACCATAGGCCTTGTCAGGTATAAGAGAACTAATTTTAGGATAGGTTAAACCTATCCTACCTTCTATCGTATTTACCTGGAGAGCTGGCCTGCGGGTAGTGCTGATCAGGATCAGCACCATGTAGCCAAGATAGTTGCATTATCTTTCAGGTCATTTTGTTGCGAATTATGCATATGAAAAAGATATTATTGCAGTCTACCATGAGTGATGGCGACTGTTGCGGGGGTTGCCAAGCCCGGTCAACGGCGTGAGATCAGACCACATTTCTGACACGATGCTCAGATGTTAATGATTGACTGGGATACCTCATCCCTTAGGGGTTCGTGGGTTCAAATCCCACCCCCCGCACTATTTTGCCGGGGATATAGTTAGGGCCGAAAATTTTGCCAATCTCATGTACTGTTGACAAAGAATTGACCCCCGCTTGTTATTGCCGGTAAATTGGCAGAATACGAATCCAAAGGGGCATTCATGGAAAGAGGATTCAGAAACTGAGCGGTAAGCCGTTGGGGCAACTGTAAAACTCCAACTTTTTCTAGCTCATGTTGCCGACAGGTTGACATTCAATGACATGGACAGTGCCTAGTGACTGGCAAAGGCTGACAGCGCTAGGTAGGTCTGAGGAGGTTTTTATATTCCAAACACCAATCTTGATCAGATGGCTTCCCGGCAGAACCTCAAAGACATCGTTGATGAAATACGAGTGCTACGCGGCAAGATAGACAAGCTTGAAGATATCGTTGAGAAGAGGCTTGTCGGCGAGGTAAAGCCTGATAGGTACGAAAAAAAAGCGATATCTGAATTTGAGAAGAAGAAAAAGTCCGGCAAGGCGAAATTCATCCCTCTATCAGAAATCGAGGAATAATATTGCCGTACAAGGTTTTTCTTGAAGACAAGGCTGCCAAGCAGATAAGGGGCTTGGATCCGACCACGCGGTCCATGATCTTGGACGCGCTAAGGGAATTAGAAAAGGGTTCTCCGCTAGATTGGACATAAAGAAGCTAAAGGGTGCTAAATATCATTACAGGATACGCGTGGGTGACTACAGAATCTTGTTTGCGTTGCAGTCGAGCAATGCGCTAGTTTATGATGTTGCACATCGACAGAATGTCTATGATTAGTTCCTGTTTGAAATATGGGTCCGTACTTCCATAGGATCCGGGTCCAGAGGAACTCGAACCACCTTTTGGCTTACCGGTAAAAGCAAGTGTAAATCCCACCTCCTGCACATTTTTGTCAATCTCGTACTGCTGACAAAATTTTGACCCCCGCTCATGTTTACCGGTAAATGTTGTCATAGACATGATAAGATTCTTACAAGGCATCTCTATTGAGCAAGATGGTTGAAAGTTTACCTTGACACTTCTGTTATAATTTCACTTGCGGATTCTCTTGACGTATTCCATACCCAATCCTTGACATTTGTGAACAGTCTAGCCAAACGTGACATTGAGTGCAAAGTTGGCAGTCCGCTTCTGGTAGAGCTTGGAGGGATCTTCAAAGTCAGGGGAGCAGCACGATGTTTTGAAGTTACAAGTACGCTTGATAGATTTGGAATTGAACTTGAGGTCATAGATATGAAAGAAGTTTGGCAACTGTCCCAGTTATATCTGGATGAACATGCACTTACAGCAAGGCATCGCTTGGACATGCTTCATTATGCCGCAGCATCACTTATCCATTGCACTCACTTGGCTTCTTGAAACACAAGGCAATTCAATGACAGGGTTGCAGCAACGGTAAGCAACATAAATTCAAAACTGGGGCTGCTAAATTTAATAGCAGGTAGATCTGAATATATTACAAGGCGAGAAAACCTTGGCTAGAGGAAAACAAGATAACCTCAAAATGCTACGCGACATTCGCAAAGAATTATCTTCAGAACTGGAAAAAATGACCCCTGATCAACGCGAGGAATTCTTTAGAGGAGCAGAAGAATTCTACAAAGGCTTGACCAGGATGGAAAAGGTCAGAACCGCTGTTGCAAGGTAATTAACCGAGACTTTCTTACCGGTAAAAGCAAGTGTAAATCCCACCTCCTGCACTTTTATATCGAATATATAGTTGGCAGCACCGATTTTTCGCATTACACATTGTTACATGAACATGCCATTGTAACGTGACAAGCTTTAACGTCTGGTTACAGTCGATACATGGTAAATGGTTACTGTCATTTAACGTATTTACTGGAGCTTGTTTGGATGTCTATCCGTGTTGCAAGGAAAGATAAGGAATTGACCGAGCATCATGCAAAAGAAATTGGCAAGAAAATCATGGTGTGTATGGAGCGTTACAACGTATGTAATTGAGGAATATATCAAACTGCCAGCGAAATATGGTAAAGCTACGGATTGACTAATGCACTAGATTATTCTGAGCATTTCTTCAACCGATACTATCCTAGCCCTTCTGAATCTTTTCAAATCAAGCAAATGCCTATCGCCTGACACTATATAGCTTGCCTTACCATCAAATGCTGTATTGATTATTGCATCGTCATCTGAATCTTCCTTTATTACTTCAAATCTTGACTTCACCTCAACTATCTTTGAAGCTGTTGCAATGTCCCGCAGAAAATCAGCTACATCTTCGTCTGAAACGTATCTTCTGATTCTAGGCTCATCAGCTATGATGACTAGCTCTTCCAATATCTCTTTAGAAGCTATCAATTGATGTCTGCTTTTGACTATCTTGAATAATAGTTGCCTGGGCCCGCCTTCCTTTATCAAAGCA
>Ga0209581_1000566_pt1 | contig 70796 bp, 63 predicted proteins | sample Coa_R2_FD_187160 | JGI IMG/M metagenome (GOLD analysis project Ga0209581, IMG submission 187160) | Surface soil microbial communities from Centralia Pennsylvania, which are recovering from an underground coalmine fire - Coalmine... | ecosystem: Environmental > Terrestrial > Soil > Unclassified ...
CCGCGCGAATTGGTCTGTGTCTGCCACCGGAATTTCTTCTCGTTGCTTCGCCGAATCCGGATTTCCACCCCCGGGAACGAAAGGCCCTCGGAAGTGAAGACCGTGCCCTTTACCAGAAAATCGTCAGCGTGCTTTGCTTTCTGCTTTTTGTTGTTCTTGGCAGTGCTCGCTTGCGCAGAAGCCTTGGGAGACGACGTCTCCGGCTTGGTTTGCGCCGCAATCGAGACCAAAGGGAAAAATAGCAGGGGGGCAACGAGGACGAGTCTCCGCTGCACGGTGTGCACGATGGGCTCCTTCTATTTGGATGGTCGGTTCGGCAATGGGAGATGCCCGGCAGTTCCAGGAAGCGAATTACTCCTCGTCCTCTTCTTCGTCCAACTCTTCTTCGTCCTCTTCCAAATCGCCGTCTTCGGAAAGCTCCTCTTCGGCCTCCTCTTCCTCTTCCTCGTCGAGGTCATCCGATATCAGGTTCAAATGGACGGGATGCGTTTGCGTCACTTCGAGCTCGGATTCGCACTCGGGGCAGCTTAGGATTTCGCCTTCTTCCACTTCGTCTTCATCCACGTCAATTTCGGCGGCACATTCAGGGCAGCGGATCACGGCACCGTCCTCCGACCATTAGTTTCCGGGGTGGATCCCGCAGGCATCGCGGCCGCCACCTTCCGTCGTATTATATAACGCGTCGAGTGAAATCAACCGTCTGGCGCGGGGCCACTTCTTCGAGCCTAACCCGCCATTCCACTCGGTTCAAGTCATGACCTCGTCCCGTGAATTTCCCGACCGGCCCATCGTCGGCGTAGGCGGCGTACTCATCGAGGAGGGCCGAGCGCTTCTGATTCGCCGCGGCACGGAACCCTTGCTTGGGCAATGGTCCATTCCAGGCGGCACTTTGGAACTGTGCGAAACACTCACCGAAGGGGTCGCCCGCGAAATGCTGGAAGAGACGGGCCTCGTGGTGAAGGTCCACGACCTGATCGAAGTCTTCGAGCGCATCAACCCGCCGGATGCAGCGCTCTCTCGCGGCGGCAACGGCCGTCCGCGCTTCCATTTTGTCATTGCCGACTATCTCTGTGAGCGGATCGGCGGCGAACCGAAAGCCGGCAGCGACGTCACCGATCTCGCCTTTGCAAGAGAGGATGAACTGGCAAAGTTCCAGCTGACCGAAACGGCTACGCGTATTCTTCGCAAGGCGTTTGCCATGGAGCGCGCGCGCCGTGGCCGCTCCTGAATCTCCAACTTCTTTTACTGTGCTTTTGCAATCTCGATGTTCCCGTTGGCATTCACAAGCTCGAGCGTGCAGGTCCCGTTTCCGATTGTCCCGTTCAACGAATCCTGTCCAATCGTCCCCGTGGACGTAACCGGAAGCTCCGAAGAAATATGTCCGAACGAAGTGCGCGCCGTCAATTTGTAGCCGGTGCTCGCCGGAATTCGCACCAGAATGTGCGAGAAGGAAGTCTTTAGACTGATGTCCTTGCATCCCGAGGCTTGCGAAGCGGTAACCTCGATGGCTCCGTTCTGATTATCGACGCGAATCTTTCCGCCAATACCCGAGAGCGTGACCCCGCTGAACGACGTGTCCACGCTGGTGTCGCCCTGAATGGAGCTTGCCGTGACCGGCCCGTTCGAGTCCCGCACGGTCAGGTTCCCTTTGATGTTCTGCGCCTGCACCGAACCAAAACTCGTCTTGGCAAAAACGTCGCCCTCCACGTTCGCAAGCTGCACATTGCCATTTCCGGTTACCACGTTGGCGCCCTTGTGCAGTTCGGCTGCATCCACGCCGCCAAAGGACGTCCTGACGGTTGTTAACCCGCGCACCTCCCTGATGCGTACCTGTCCGTTCGAATCGTCAACGGTAAGTTCACCGGCGATGCGTTCCGCCTGCACTTCCCCAAAGCTGGTCCCGAGTTCCGCATTTCCGGAGACGTCGTAGGCTTCGACCTTGCCGTTGCTGTCGCGCACGCTCAAGTTTCCTTTCAAATTGCGAACAACAACCGGGCCGAAAGAATTTGTGATGGTCGCGCCTGCGCTTGCATCGGTGAGGTCCACGGAACCGTTTCCGCCGGAAATTGTCACCGCGCCGCCGATTTTCGCGGCGCTGATGGCGCCGAAGCGATTCCTGATATCCAGTGTTCCCTTCACATCCGTCGCGCTTACGGCTCCGTTGCTGTTAGTCACCGTGCAGTTGCCCGACGCGCTTGTCAGTTGAATCCTGCCAAAGGAGTTCGCCAGCTTGGCGGCGCCGGCGTCGCGAACATCCATGGATCCGTGCCCGTTCTCCATCTGCGACCATCCATGAACTCCCGCAACTTCGACGTTCCCGAAATCGTTGCGCAGCCACAAGGGCGCATCGGCGGGCATGGCCACGTCGTAATCGACGGTGTATGACATGCGATTCCCCACCGAAAACCAGCGCTTGATCTCTTCCGGATAAATCGTGCGAATGTGAACGCCGTCCGCGGACTGTTGCACGTCAATCTGAATCTTCTGCGCGAAGTCGTTCGCATCGGCTTGAGAGCGCCCCTGTACCCGGATCGTCGCGGAAATCTTCACGTCGTGGCCGGAAATTCCCGTTATGCGGACCTGTCCGAGGCGGTGATCCAGGCTGACTCCCTGCTGGCCGCTTAGCGTCACCGTCTTCTCAAAATTCCGCGTCGCCTGATCCTGCGGAGAACCCGCGGCCCGCGTCGGCGAGCCGGTCAAGAGTAGTGAAGCCGCCGCTAACGCTCCGAACAGAAATCGGACTTTGCTGCTTTCGTAAGACTGGACCTGTGAGGCCATCACTGTTTCCCCTCTAATACCTGTTCCAACGTGTCTTCCTTTTCCTGATACATGGCCAGAAGCTGGCGCCGCACGTGCCCGTTGGCGGGATTCTGGTCCGCTTCGGCGCGCAATTCGGCGATCGCGCTGTCCAATACAAGAAGTTTTTCGCGGTAATTCGCCATGAGCGGAGTCGTCGGATTATCGAGTTGCGGCCGCGCCTGCGCATCCAGCTTGTCGATGGCCCGAACGTAAGCCGCTTCCGCGTGCTCGACTTCCTCCACGGCACTGTTATTCAAGAGCGCTTGGTTCTTGGGAATCCCGGGCTCCGATGGACGGACAACGATCCACACCGCGGAGCCGGTAATCACAAGCAGCACCGCTGCCGCAGCCGCGGTTTGCCACGTAAGAGACGGAGTCCGCAGCGCTTCGATCCAGCGTTGCCACCAGGCTTTCTTTGGCCTTTTACTCTGATCGAGGCTTTGTGCAATCCGCGGCCACAGCGAAGGCGAGTCCCAATCCTGTTTCAAGTCCTGGGCCGCCAGCGAAATGTTTTTCCATGCCTGCAACTCTTCGGCGCACTCGGCGCACGATGCGGCGTGCGCTTCTAGCGCCTTCCACTCATCGGGTGTCCCACCCGCAAAAATGCGCTCGCGATCCTTGCAAGTGACGTTCATCGTGCTCACCTTGCCTCCGCTGCGCTGCTGCGCGGCGGCTCCAGCATTTGGCGCAGGTTCTTTTTTGCCTGGAAGAGGGTGTTCTTCGAAGCCGCCTCGCTTATTGCGAGCATGTCCGCGATTTCCGCGTGGCGGAAGCCTTCCACTTCATAGAGCAGGAAGACGCTGCGCTGATGCTCCGTCAGTTCCGCCAGCGCGCGTTCGAGCGCCAGCCGGAGCGAAGGGTGCGCTCCGGGCGCGCGCCGCTCCGGAAGGGCATGCTCTTCCGAATCCTCGCCGCTGACTTCCTTCTTGCGCGTCCGGCTTCGCCGCGCGTCGTAGCAGGTGTTGATCAGGATGCGAAACGTCCAGGTCACGAAGCTCGACTGGCCGCGAAAACTGGAAATCGCTCTTTGCACCTTCAGAAACGTTTCCTGCACCGCGTCCTCGGCGTCGCTCTGATTTCCCAGGAGATTTCGCGCCAGGCTTTTCATGCGGGCGCCATGAAGCGAATATAATTTCTCAAAGCCCCGCAGATCCCCGGCTTGGCAAGCCGTGGCCAGCGCAGCGTCTTCCGCGGAGGCTTCTGAACCGGCGGCCCTGGCGCCGTCGGCGAATTGATTCGAGGGTTCCACTCGCTTCTCTCGTTCCCGCGACTCTTGAGGGATTTTAGCCTCCCAGGGCAGCGCAAGTCCCATCGTTCCCATTACTGGCTCCTGAGATATAGACGACGGGTAAGGCCCGAATGTCAGGGGACGAGGGTTGCCAGGAACAATGTGTTATGTCTTTTGCCTACAATGCGTTAGCGCAGGGCGAGTGAGGATGACGGAGTAGGGGGCCAGAGCGCAAGCAGAATCTTCCCATGGAACGGGCTGTTTTCGTGGTCCACGATCAGCGAATCCAGCGGGTCGGACTCAATGTTTTCTGCGGAGTGAGAATTCCGACCCCAAGCAACAGGCGCCATAGCCCGAAATCCCCAGAAACGCACCTCCCGCGCCCAGTATTGCGGCGACCCTGAACTTGCGCAATCCGTCATACGCTGCAAGCAGCAGGCAAACGAGAATGAAGAATCCGCTGCCGAGAAACAGCAAGAGAAAAAGGTGAGAGAACCGGGGAGTCTCCGCCATGCTTTCTCTTTTTCTAGCTCGCAAGGTCCTGCGGCAATGCGCCGCGTGTTCGCTCGCGGTGAAAGTACTCGTTGAGGGCGTCTTCCAGGTCTCTTACCGTGAAGTCGGGCCAGCGCCTTTGCAAAAACACGAATTCCGCGAAGGCGCACTCCCAGAGCAGAAAATCGGACAGCCGCTGTTCTCCCCCCGTCCGAATCAGAAGATCCACCTCCGTGGACCCTCCCCGCTGAACCTCCGCCAGGACGCGGGAAAAGGAATCCGGCGACAGTTCCGTCACTTTGTAGAAGCGGCAGGCCGCGAGGTAAATGGCTTCCCGCGCGGAGTAGTCAATCGCCAGCCGCAGATGCAGGCGTTCGCCGCGCGCCGTCGCCGCCTCCGCGTCCGCGATGGCGGTTCGCAACGTCGCAGGGATGCGGTCCCGGCGGCCAATGATGCTCAGCCGCACGCCTTCATTGACGCAATGCGTGGTCTCCGCGAGCAGGTATTCGTGCAGCAGGCGCAGAATCCCATTGACTTCCCCCACCGGACGCTTCCAGTTCGCGGAAGAAAGCGCAAACAGAGTCAGCGTGTGGATTCCGAGTCGCGGAGAAGCTTCAATGATTTTTCTCGCGGTCTCGGCCCCCGCGCGGTGCCCCGCTGAACGCGGCAATCCGCGCGCTGTAGCCCAGCGGCCGTTTCCATCGGTGATGATGGCCACGTGCAGGCGCGACGCGGGTACGGCTGGAGCTTCTTTGAGCAGATGCCCCGTGATTGCGGCGTGTACGGTCATAGTCGAACTTCTTTCTCTGCGGAAATCTCGTTTGTGCAAATAGCTTTGTAATACAAAGCAAGCGAGCAAAAATTTTTATCCTTCCCGCGTCGCCCGGATCAGCGCCTCCATGTGATTCAGGTAGCGTTCGAGCGCTTTGCGTCCAGCCACCGTCAGCCGGTATTCCGTCTTTGGCAATCGCCCGTCGAAGAATTTCGTGCAGACGATGTAGTCTGCCTCCTCCAGTTTGCGCGCGTGGACGCTTAGATTCCCATCGGTGGTCTTTAGCAGGGATTTCAGTTCGTTGAAGGTCAGAGAGCGGTTGACGGCCAAGGCGCTCACGATTCCCAGCCGGATCCTTTCATGAATCAGCCGGTCCAGATCCGGCGCCACCGCCTCGCGAGTCTGCCCCTTAACCGAGCTCAACGTTGCGGTGCGCTCGCGTTGCGGCTGCTCCTGCCGGGCTGTTGAAGTCTTTGCCATGTCTTATCGATCAGCCTCCATACTTCAAGGCAATCCACGCCCCAAATCCGATTTGCACCCCGCCAAATCCCATCGCCATCAAAGCATCGCCCCAGTGTGCCGGTGCCAACAAGGCCAGTCCCCCGAGCGCAATCAGGCACAGCCCCATGATCGGAACAACCCGCACGGAAAATGCTCCGCCAGTTACGATTGCCGTTCCGTACAACATCAGCCAGACCCCCGGCAACAGGGAGTAGAAGCCCGCATGCGCCAGGGCCAGCGTCATAAGTCCGCCGACCATGATCGGAGGCGCAAAACTAAACAAAAACTTCCGCCCCGGGCCGGAGAACAGTTTCGCGTTGGCCCGATGCGCCTTGGTGGCGGCCGCGGGAGCGGCAATCGCCACCGCTACAAATGCCTCCAGGAGCCAAACCGTGAGCCATCGTGCCGGATTCGCTTCGTGAGCCGCAAAATAGGCGGCCGCCAGCGCCGTCACGCCCATGGCCACGCCGCCCCATCCGGGAACCGCCGTAAATTCCGCCGCGCTTTCCATCGTTTCGCGGATATAGCGGAGATGGTCCGCAGCGCGGGCATCGATGGGAATCGGCTCTGACGGTTTCGACCGGAGAGGACCGGCGGTTGCCATGGCAGCAATCTAGAGGAAAACCGTGCCGTTGTCAAGTACTTTGCATTGCAAAGTTACGACGGGCGGCGCCGGCGATACCGCCCCAGCAGCGCGTTCCACCGGATCCGGAAAACATCCAAAAACATCTGCACGCTGTCCCGCAGCATGTTCACCTTCGTTGCCGGAGAATGCGCCCATCGCACGGGAATCTCCACGGACTTCAAACCGTGATGCCGCGCCAGGTAGAGCAATTCGGGGTCGAATCCGAAACGTTCAATCCGTTGCTGTTCGAAGATGAGCCGGCAGCCTTCGCGCCGGAAAGCTTTGAAGCCGCACTGCGTGTCCACAAAGGGAAGCCGCAGCACGATGCGCACGATCCTGTTGAAAATGATTCCTGCGAACTCCCGAAACGGCGATTCATGCACCGCGATCAGGCTGCGGTCCAGCGCGCGCGAGCCGATGGCCACGTCGTTGGTATTGAGCGCGGCAATCAGCTTGTCCGCCTCTTCGATCGGCGCCGAAAGGTCCGCATCGGAAAACAGCACAATATCGCCGCGCGCCTCCAGCATGCCGTGCCGCACGCTGAATCCTTTGCCGCGATTTTGGCCGTTGGGAATCACCCTCAGGAGCGGAATCCGGTCCTTGAAAGATTCCGCAACCTCCGCGGTTCGGTCCCTTGAGCCGTCGTCAACGACAAGCACTTCGGTCGTGCGGCCGCTTCCGCGAATGTACTCCGCGATTCGCTCAAGGGAAGCCGGCAGCCTCCGCTCCTCATTAAAAGCGGGAATGACAATGGAAAGAGCGGGGCGCGGCGCGGTGTCACTCGAGTTCATGACTCAAGCTCAATGCGCCGCCACACGTTGTTCCCATGCGCGCGACTCCAGGATCTCTTCCATCTGGGAGAGCGCGAAATCACATTCTTCTTCGCGATTGTAAAAATGAGGGGAGAGTCGGATTCCCGCCTTGGGCCGGTAGTCCACCAGGATGTCCCGCGCCAGCAAAGCGCGGCAAACCTCCGCTGCATGAGGACACTCCACGGAGACTGTCCCGCCGCGCTCCGCGGGAGTTTCCGGCGTGTTTACCCGCCAGCCGCGCCGCTTGGCCCCTTCCATCAAGCGAGCCGTCATACGCAACGACTTTTCGCGGATGGCTTCGATGCCGACTTCGTTCAAAATCTTCAGTCCCGGCTGACAAGCATAAAGCGCGGGAATGTGCGGCGTTCCATTCAGGAAGCGGAAGGAATCTTCGCGCGGATCGATCTCCCCGGTCTCAAACTCGAATGGCCTGCGGTGCGCGATCCATCCCGTCAGCGCGGGACGCAGCTTCTTCCGCAAATCTTCTCGTACGTACAAGTAGGCTACTCCGGGTCCGCCGCACAGCCACTTGAGTACGCCCCCCACGGCAAAGTCAGCGTTCAAGGCGCGCACGTCCACAGGAACAGCGCCGGTGGCTTGGAACAAGTCGAGAATCACGTGCGCTCCCACTTGATGAGCACGTTCGATAATGGCCTTCGCGTTTACAAGAAACGAACTGCGGAAAAGAACCAGCGAAATCGGCACCAGGAGCGTCGTCTCGTCGATTGCCGCTAGAAACTTTTCCAGGTCCAGTCGTATCGCGTCGCTGCTTGGAACGATTTCGACCCTTGCGCCATTGCGGCGCTGCTCGTGGTAGAAATACTGGATCGACGGAAACTCCAGATCCGCCATCACGATCTTGTTGCGGGGGCCGCGAAAATCAAAGCAGGAGGCGATCACGGCTTGCGTAATCGTGACGTTTTGATGCAGCGAGATCTCGCCCCTTCCTGCGCCAATCAGCGGAGCGATTCGGTCGCCCACGCCGACCGCCATCTCCCACCAGCCTTCTTCCCACGCCCTTACTCCTCGCGCCCCCCAGGAATCCGCGTAGCTGCGGAGGCTTTCGTACACTCCTCTCGGCATGGCCCCCAGCGAGTTGCTGATCAGGTAGGTCGTTCGTTCCAGAATCGGAAATTCCGGCCGCCATTTTAGGAGCTCATCCATGCGTAATCGTTTCCTCGCTTCCCCCGCGCGAACGAAACTTGCGCCACATAAAGTAGCACAGCGTGAGGAATACCAGCCACGGTGGTCCCGTCAGCAGGGTCACATGAAAATCGGGAATCCACCACGTCGAGGCCAGCACTGCCAAGAGGGCGGCGATGCCCAACAGTGAGCTCCAAGGCCCCTTCGGTGCCAGCCACGCAATCTTCCGCTTTTGCTTTTCTACCGTGCGCCGGAATCCCAAATGCGTCACCAGAATCATCAGCCAGCTGAACGGCCCCCCGAAAAACGCCACTCCGATCATGAAGACGAACGCGGTCTCTTTGAAGTAGTTCGATAGAACCAGCGCCGCCGCCATTCCTAGGCTGGAGACGAGAACCGCCGCGACAGGCATCCCGCGTTTGCTTAATGTTCCGAAGATCCGCGGCGCGTAGCCTCCTCGCGCGAGAGAAAATAGCAGGCGGGCGGAAAAGTAGAGATTGCAAAGCGCGCTTGAAAGAGCTGCCGTCAGCACCACAAAATTCATGACGTGCGTCGCAGCGGGAATTCCGGCCATCTCGAACACCCTCACGAACGGGCTCTCTTCAAGCCCCACCCGCGGCCACGGCACGATTCCCACCACCAAAGCCAGGCCTCCGAGATAGAAGGACGCAAGAACCAGGAGCGTGCGCCGCAGCGCACGCGGCACGGCCACTTTCGGGTTTTCCGCTTCGCCTGCCGTTGAGCCAACCACTTCCATGCCCAGGAAGCTGAAGACGGCCATGACCACGCCGAGGCCCACTCCCTTCCAGCCGTTGGGAACAAATCCTCCATGCGCCGTGTAGTTGGCGGTTCCCACGCGCGGAAAGAAAATCCCGAAAATCAGCATTGTGCCCAGAATCAGAAACGCGACGATGGTCACGATCTTGATCATGGCCAGCCAAAATTCGAACGTCCCGAAGCTCTTGATGCTCACCGCGTTCATCGTTACCAAAATGGCCGAGAATGCCGCAATCCACACCATCGGTGGAACGTGCGGGAACCAGAGCTTGCAGTAGATCGCGGCCGCAACCACTTCGCTTCCCACGATCACGACCACCGTCAGCCAATACGTGTACCGGATCGCGAATCCCGCCCAGGGATGCAAATACATTTCCGCGTAAAGACCGAACGATCCGGCTGCCGGGTGCTCCGCCGCCATCTCGGCCAGCGCCCACATCACCGGAAGCGTAATGAGCGCTCCGCCCAGAAAACTCAGCAAGACCGCGGGTCCCGCGAGTTTCACGGAAATCGCGCTGCCAAGGAATAGCCCCGTTCCGATTGTCGAGCCGAGCCCGATCATGGTGACTTGTCGTGGGCTCAGGCCGTGCCGCAAACCTTCCTCGCGCCTCAAAAGCTGCGACGGGGCGTCATCCGTTTGTGCGCCGGCGGGTTCCGTCACGAAGCGTTCCGTCATGGGGCCGCATCCTAACAGACTTCCCCCCTGCCTCCTACCGCGGCCCAATGCGCCCTCGCTGCCGCCGCCCTCCCGCCTGAACGAAAGTACAGTCACCGAGCGGGCACGACTGTCCTTCGCTCCCGCGTTCTGCGGCGCGGCGCTTTCCTAAAATTGGCTTTGTGGCGGAGCAAGCCAGTGAGCCCGCCGGAGGAAGTCATGAAAGCCGCACTCGCCCTGATCCTCATCTACGTCGGCACTTTTCTTGTCGCCATTCAGGGAGCATCCAACAATTCCGCTCAGGCCGCGCAGAACACCTCTCAGGACGCGCAAGCCTCCTCTCCGGCCGGCGCAATCGATCCCGCAAAGGAAGCCGATATTCGCTCGCTTCTCGAGCTCGTCGGCGCGCGCGACATGATTCAGGACGCGGCCAACAACTCCGTCGAGCAGATCAAGGAAAAGATCGCGGCGTCCCTGCCCAACAACGAGCGGGCCCAGAAAGTGGCGGATACCTTCGCGAACGACTTCCAGAAAAAATACGACCCCGACGCCCTGATGGATCTCCTGGTGAAAATCTACGACAAGCATTACACCGATGAGGAAATCAAAGGCTTGATGCAGTTTTACGGGTCTCCCGTTGGACAGAAAGCCGCCCTTGAAATGCCCAAGATCACCCGCGAAATCCAGGCCGCGACCCGCGCCATCAGCAATCAGGCCGCCAAGGAAGCCTGGCAGGAGCTGCGGGCCGAAAATCCGGGCGCGGCTCAGGGCGTTCGTCCGTTTGCCGGCCGCAGGCGCGGACAATTCGGCCAGAACCAGCCTCCGGCTGGCGGCACTCAGCAGGCGCAATCAGATCCCCAGCAGCCGTAACGACGGCTCGCGTTTAGCGCGTTTTTTTAGGGAAAGCGTTTCTTGATCTTGACGTCGATGCCGAACGTCCCGTTGTAATCCCGCAGCGCCACGATCGACACATTCCGGTTCACGTTGTACTCGACCTGGATGACCTGTTGCTGCGTGGAGCTCACGTTGGAGACGTAAGTAATCGTCAGGTCGCGGGCAATCTGTTGCTGCACGGTTACGCGCGCCGCCGCGTTCTGCTCCGAGCCGGTTGCTCCCACGCCGGCCAGTCCGGGATCAACGCGCAGTTTGGTGATTCCGAATAGCCGCTCCAGCCGTCCGCCCACTTGGCTGGAAATCGCTTCGGAGAGAAGCGCGGACGCTCCTCCCGTCGTGCTTTGCGCCGCCCCGGTTCCCCCGCCGCGCAATTCCGCTTCGGAAGTGGTCTGACCCAGCGCGAGAAGCGTGATGATGTCGTTGCTCGGCAGCGGCGGGTCGGACCGGTAGGAGAGCGCAAGCTTGTTCGCGGGGCCCGTGAAATCCAGAGTGATTTCATACTGCTGAATCGTCGTCGTCGCTTCGACGTTGACATCCGGATTCAACTGAAACGGATTCGCGAAGTTTATGTCCCCGCGTGATACGCGATACCGGTTCCCGCGGAAGTTCAAGTCCCCCGAGAGCACGTGGACGTGCCCGAGCAGAATGGGATGCTCCCACGTGCCGCGCACGCGCAGATTTGCGTCCCCTTCGAACTCCGCGCTCGGCCACTCCATCCGCGCATCGGGCGTCGAAACCGCCTCCACGTCAAATTGCAGGTTCCTCAAGAAAGGAGAATTCGTGCTCGGTCCGCTGATTCCTTCTTTGGCGGCAACCAGCGCTCCCGCGACTTCAAAACCGCTCGAAAGAGTAACGCGGTCCACCGTTACCTTCCCCGAAATCAGCCCCGCATCGGGCGTGCCTGTAAAGCGCAGCGTGCCCCCGGCGAGCCAGCTCACTCCCTCCGGGTATCGAATGCGGACGCGATCCGTGCGGGCGGTAATGTCATACCGGATCGGCCTGTCCGCGTAATTCACGCTTCCGCTCAGCTTCAGCGTTCCTCCGCCTTCTTCCGCCGTCACGTTCTCAAAAAACAGCCGCGTCGCGTCAAAAATCAGATCGCCCTTGATGGCGCTCAGGCCAAGCGGCGTGTCCGCCGAGCGGACCGAAGCATTGTCAATGTGGACCCTGCCCGTGATTCGCGGACGATCCAGCGTCCCCTGGAAGGACGCGTTGATTTGCGCCGGACCGCGCGTCTCCAGGCCCGGCAGATAGCCGCCCAGCAAGCGCAAGTCCAGCGCTCCGTTCAAGTCCAGATTGACAGCCTTTCGCCCCGTGAACCGGACGTTCCCTCCGATCCGCAGGTTCGTGTCCGTGCCGCGCAGTGTAGCCGGATCGAGGTCGAATTCGGAACTCGAGGAACGCAGATGAATCGGCCCTTCGTTTTGCAGTTGAACGCTTGCATAGTCCAGCGCCAGCTTGCTGAACCGGCCGTCCACCACAACACTGTCCATTTGCCCTAGGTTTCCTTCGGCGGAAATCTCGCCGTCCGCCGTGCCGTGCCCTGCAAAGTGCTCCAAGTGCAGCGCCGTCTGGAGAAACGGATCCAGGTTGATGTTTTGGATCGTCACCTTCCCCCGTATCGGATACGGATCCTGCAACCCTACCGTGTAGCCTCCGGAAATGCTGCCGTTGGTCATTGCCGAGCTCAACTCGAGCTTTGCCTCCTTTCCGTCGGAGGTCAGCGTCCCTTCGAAGCTCCCGATTACCTCCTGCCCGATGCGCAGATCCACCACGCGGAAAGTGCCGTCGCCGCTTGGCGCCTTCACGGGCCCGCTGGCTTTCAGGCGGAACGTCAATTGTCCCGCCACCGGCAGCCGCGGCAGTTGCAGCTTCTCGAAGTTCTCCAGCGGAAGTCCCGCTCCCACCAAATCTACGGTGACATTTTGGTCTGCATAGCGATACGCCACGTTCCCCGTCACGATGCCCGCGCCGTGCCCATTTTCCTTGCCGGGAGGAAAGATTCGCAGCTCCGCTGTGTTGATCCGCGCTTCGCCCGGCACGACGTTCAATTGTCCGCGCAGGTGGTCGAACGGCACCCCGTACACGCGCCCCTTCGCAAGATCGAACAAACCGGTCACCGATGGCTCCGCCCTCGTCCCGCGTCCGTGGAACTGGCCGGTCAACAGCTCCTCCACCGGATAACGCTTCTGAAAAAACTCTTGAAAACTGCTCAGAGGCACCTTTTCGATGTTTACGTCTCCGGACCATGCATTCCCCGGAAGGAAGCTCCATTTAGTGAGCTCCATCCGCCCTTCGACCTCCGCTTGCATCGCTCCTCGTTGCGCGCGGCCCCGCGCAATCGAAAGCCCTGACTCCGAGTACGTAACGTCTCCCTCGGTGAGGTCCAGCTCGAGGCCGCCGTACGCCAGCTTCTCTCCGTGCGCATGTCCCGCAAATTCCGGCGAATTCCACGAACCCGTCACTTTCCCTTCCCACCGCGCGCTCCCGCGCACCGCTCTTGCTTCCGGTGAGCCGGGCGCGATTCCCTGGATCGCCAGAATGAAGTCGTTGTAGCGTTCGAGCGCGCCCGTTTCGAACCGCACGTCCAGATCCGAATTGCTCCGGGCCAGAACTCCATTCGCCTGAATCCGGCTTGTTTGGGTTTCAAACGTCGCGGAATCGATGGTGATCCGTTCCGGATCATGCTCATAGCGCAATTTCCAGGAAGCGGTCACGGGAACGTGGTTCGGCGCGACTCCAGCCGGGACTGTCCACCGGGAAGTCCCGGAGACTTCGAAGTGTTTGAACGCTTCCGTCCACGTCTCCACGGTGTCGGCGCTCAGCGAGGAATCCCAATGCAGCGCGTCGATCGGAAAACTGCGGCGCGATGCCGCCGGAAATACTTCCGCAATGCGCACTCCTTCCACGTGCGTCTCCGCGCGGAATTGCATGCCCGAAAATCGCAGTGTCACCATTCCCCGAACTGTTCCTCCGAACGCCGCCGCGCTCAGGTCGGGAATCACCAGACCCCGGTTGTCCAACCGGTAGCTGCCCCGCCCGCCAAGGCCCTTCGCCCGGAAAATGTCGTACTCCAGATTGACGTCCGACGCGACAAAGCTTCCCGTTCCCTTCGTTTCCCCGCCGGAAAACGTACCTTCCCCGCGCACGTCCACCTTTCCCTCGGGAGTGTGCGGCGAACGCAGCGTGCGCCGGAAATCCAGAAAATTCACCCATCCTCGGTAGCGGTAGCTCCACTTGGGGTCGGCGAAATCCGCCATTTCGGCCTGCACGTCAAACCGCGAGCGCCCCGCTCCGATCTGCGCTTGTTCAATCGTCAGGCCTTCGCGCCAAAGCGTGAATCGCGCCGAAATACTCAGGGCAACCGGAACATTGCGGCCCTTTGCCAGTTGCACCGACTTCCAATCGAGTGTCCCCAGATACAGCGGACGCGCCAGACTTCCACCCGCATCCAGAGCCAGCCGCAAATCGTCGCCTTGCACCGCTAGGGGAGTTCTCACATCGTTGTATAGGATCCAGCCGTCCTCCAGCCGGACCCGCCGGACTCGGAGATCAAACAGCGTTTCCCGCAGCGGCTTGCTCGATTTCGGCCGCGGCGGAAACGGAACGTTTGACGACCCGTCCGGTTCCACTCGGATGTGCACAAGTGGTTTTCTTACCGTCAGGTCGTTCAGTGAAATCTTCCTGCCCCAGTAGGAATCCACCCGGAGTCCCGCATCCACTTGTTCCGCCGCAAACAGCGGTTCCGTTCCCTCCGGCTCCCTTCCGTGAATCACGAGCCCCTCGATCGTCGCCCGTATGGAGAGCCATCGGATCGACAAACTCTTTACCTCCACCCGCCCGCCTGTCATCGCTTCCAGCCTGTGAATCAACACCCGCCGCAACAGCGGGTTGCCCGCTCCGCTGCCGAAGAACACGACGATTGCGGAGACCGCCAACACCACGGCCACGCTGAACACCCATGCTACGTGTTTCAGCCACGTCCACTTTCGCCGTCGTGTCTCCTTGCTCATTTCCCTCCTTCGTCCAGAAATTTTTTGATCTGCAGCCGCGCCCGGCTTTCTTTCAACCAGCGGTCCGCTTGCTCATCGATGCCTTGCTGGATCAGCGCCTCCTGAATGTAGTCGCTGGCTGCTTCGAGGGAAGGCGGCGCTTGTCCCCTCGCTTTCGCCCTTGGCACGACGCGCGTGTTGTAAAACTCCTCGATCGCTTTCTCGTCCACGTGAATCAGCGGCCGGAATCGCGAATCCAGGTAATTGTTGAGGTAAACCTGCATCTGCACGATCTGCCGCACCTCCGCTTCCGAAAGCCCGGCTTGCTTCCGCCGCTCCTCGTAATCTTCCGGGGTGGCAAAGGACTTTTTCCATCGTTCCAGGCTCCTCTCCACGTCAGCGTCCGCGGGCAGCGGGAACCGCGCCGTCTCGGCCTCTTTCCGCACGATCCACTGGTCGATTAGCCGGTCCAGCAACTGCGCGTCGCTCTCCGATTTTCCCTCCACCAGTTGCTGGTATTCTCCGAGTTCTCGCAGGTCGCTCAGCAGGATGATGTCGTCATCCACCCGCGCCACGATGCGATCGATCACTTTCTGCGCGGGCCGCGCCTCCGCCGTCCGCCACGCGGGACCTGGCAGCAGTAACATCATCACGCCGGCGATGAGCCTCTTCTTCATTAGAAGCTTGACCCCAGATTGAAGAACACCTGCAGACGCGGCAGTTGCGTCGCTTGAAAGCCCAGTGATCCGGTGGTGCACGTCGTCGAACCGCTCGGGCACGGAATCGGAATCACGAAAAACGGCCGATTGATCTGATACCCGAGATCCACGCGAATCGGTCCCACCGGTGTCGCGTACCGGATTCCGAATCCGACCGTATGCGAAAAGTAGTTCAATTCGTTCGTGCAGTTGAACTGGCAGACCGTGGGATTCGCCGGATCGAAAACCGGCCGCGGCGACGACCACCGCAGCGTCACGCGCCTCAACCGGCTGTACACGTTTCCCCCGTCGTAGAAGAGCGTTCCCCCCAGCCGCGTTCCGATAAACGGCAACCTCATCGGAAACCGGAACTCCTGGTTCAGCACCAGCAGCGCCTGGCCGCCCACCGGAAACCCCGTTGTTGCGTCGCGCGGCCCCGCCTGGTTGAGCGCGAATCCTCGCAGCGAAGTTCCCCCTCCGCCAAAGAATCGCTCCGGCAAAGGAATCACTCTCGGCAGCGGCGTCGTCGTCACCGGCGGAAAGCTGAGCGAAACCGTATCGCGATATGGCTCCAGGATTCCGATGCGGATGGATCGTGCGAAGCTGAAGCGCCTCTTGATGGGATGGTAGGAAGCATTCTGGAAGAGGAACCGCAGGAAGCTCGCGCTCGATCCGATGTCCGTGTCCGCAATCCCAAGGTCTGCGGTGTTCAGCGTTCCTTTGGACGCATCCGCCGGGTTGTCCCGCGTGTCGCGAACCCACGACAAACCGAACTGCGACACCAGCGTGGGCTGCTGGAACAGCGGGATCTCTTCCGACGGAATCTTCAGGTTCGATACCAGCACTTTGCGGAAGCTGTACCGGTAGAGCAGCGTCGTTCTCGGCGAATACTGCTGCGTAAGCTGCACCGACCCTTCGTATCTTTCTTCTGAGAACGTGTTGATGTCCTGCGTTTTTTCGAAGTACGTCGTCGCCTGAAAACTTAGTTTGGGATTCGCGAAGGTGTTTGGCGCCGAATACGCCAGCAGCGCACGCCCCTGCAGCGTGCTCCCGCGCAGTTTCAGTGAAAGCGAATCGGCGCGCCCCGTCAGATTCAGCTTCGAAATCTCCAGAATCCCCCGCGGCGCCGCTTGTATCTCCCCTCCCGTCGGATTCGTCGTGCTCGCCAGTCTCTGTACTTCGAAGCCTCCTCCGTACGCCAGCGTGTACCGCTTGGCCTCTTCCACCAGCACCACCACGTCCTTATTCGGATCGCTTCCCGCCGGGTTTTGCGGCGCCACCGTCACCCGGTTGAAAGTTCCCAGGTTGTAGAGCCGCCTCTGCGTATCCACCACCTCGCCCGCCCGCAGCGGTTCGCTCGGTTGCACGCTCACCTGCCTGCGAATGATGCCTGGCCGCGTGTGCTTGTATCCCGCGATCAAAATCTGTTTCACCCGCGTCTGCGGCCCTTCCGTGATGCGGTACACCAGCCGCACTTCGCGGCCCGTGTACGCGGGCGCTTTTCCATTTTTCGAGGATTTCCCTGAAGATGCGTCGCCTGATCCGCCGGCCGCTCCTCCCCCTGCCGGATTCTGCGCCTCTTCCGTCGTCGCCTGAATGTCCGCTTCGGGAAATCCCTCGTTGTAATACAGCGCCAGAATGTTCGCCCGGTCCGTGGAAACGTTGAAGTCCGAGTAGGGCTGCCCGGGCGAGGACGCGACCACTCCTAAAATCTCATCCTCCGTGAACGCGTGATTCCCTTCGATCTTCAGCGACGCTACCCGCGTCTGCTGCCCCTCACGCACCACAAACCGCACGAACAGATCGCCTTCCTTATGCTCATAGTTGTCCACTACCTGCGTTTCGACCTTCGCATCCTGAAACCCGTTCGCGCGGTACAGGTTTTCCATGGATTGCCGGTCCGACTCCAGCAGTCTCCGGCTGAATCGCCCTCGCGAAGCGAACGCCGCCGTGTACACCTGCAGCCGGCTCTTCAGCAAATCCGTTCCAAAATAATGATTGCCGGTTATCTCGATCCCGGCCAGCTTGTGCTGCTCTCCCTTTTCCACCGTGTACGTGATGACCTCTTCCGTCTCTCCGGTCGGCGATCCTTTTTTCTGAAGCTCGCGGGTCGCCGTCGCATAGCTCACCGTCGCGTCAAAATATCCTTCCCGCTCCAACCGCTCCCGCAAGTTCCGCTTCCCTTCTTCCAACAAGTCTTGGTCCACGGCGCCTTCTTGATAGATCGGCAGAAGTTTCTTTAAGTCGCCCTTCGAAAAGCCGGCTCCCTGCACTTCCACTCTCACCAGCGGCCCTGCCGAAACGTCCAGCGTCAGCGGAATCGTTTTCGTGGCCGCGTCATATTCTCCGCGTCTCACGGATGCCCGCCCGCTCAGGTGTCCCTTCTTCACCAGAAACTTCCGGATCCGGTCCGTGCCCTTTTGGATCCGCGCGGACACCACTTCCGCCCCGGGTTTCATCTTCAACCGCGAAAGAATTTCAATGTCGGGATACCCGGTGTTGTTGGTCAATTGCACCGACTTCACTCGCGCGCGCGCTCCTTGATGGACGTGCACGATCACGTCCATCTGGTGCGTCTTGGGATGCGGCACCGGCTCCGTGCTTACCTTGGCTTCGTACAGCCCTTCTTCCTGCAGAATCGCCTCAAGCCGCTTCACGCCTTCATCCAGCGTCTCCTGCCGGAAGACTTCCCCCAGATTGATCTGCATCGCGGCTGCGGCGGACGCCTCGCTCGGCGGCGGTTTCAGCCCCTCGATCGTGATCTCGTTGAAGTACAGATTCTCCTTTACGACAAAATCGATCTGTACCCCGCCTTCCGTCGGCTGCTCTACGGCTCTTATGTCCGCGTAATCTCCCGTCCGGAACAGTGCGCGAATGCTCGCCGCCACCTTGTCCCTATCCAGAAATTGCCCGGCTTCGAGCGCGATACCCGTCGGCTCTTCGCTCAGCACCTTCCCGTCTTCCGTTACGATGCGCACGCTCTTCACTACCGGCGAACTTTCCTGATCCCGCGTTTCCTGCGATGCCGGTTTGGACTCCTGCCCGCGCGCGTGCCCCGGCCCCGCTCCCCCCAGGAGCGCGAGCGCCGCCATGCATCGTAATCCATTGACCCAGTTCGCTTTCATGCACACTCTTCGCTCAGACGAAGGGTAGCACAGCGGCGTTGCCCGTCCCCGCTATCTTTGGCGGTATCATGGAGTTATCGCGCTCGTCCATTGGGCGCGGGAGTTTTGTCGCGTGGACCCACGGCTGATAGAGCGATATTCTCGGCAGATTCTCTTCCAGGGACTCGGCGAACAGGGTCAGCGCCGCCTTCTCTCCTCGAGCGCCGTCGTCGTGGGCTGCGGCGCAATCGGTGCGGCGGCCGCGAATCTTCTCGCCAGGGCTGGCGTCGGCCACCTCACCGTTATCGACCGCGACTTTGTCGAGCCTTCCAACCTCCAGCGTCAAACCCTCTTCGACGAACAGGACGCCCGCGACGCTCTACCCAAAGCCGTCGCCGCCGAGCGCAAGCTCCGCGCTATCAATAGCGATATTTCCGTGCGCGGCATCGTCGCCGATCTCGGCCCGGAGAACGCCGAGGAGCTTCTGGCCAACGCGGGCCTCATCCTGGACGGCACCGACAATTTCGAAACCCGCTTCCTGCTCAATGACTTTGCGGTCAGCGCGCGCCGCCCTTGGATCTACGCCGCCGCCGTCGGCAGCTACGGCCTGACCATGGCCATTCGCCCGGGCGTCACTCCTTGCTTCGCCTGCCTGCTCGGTTCCGGTCCCGCCAAGGACGGCCTCGAGGAAACCTGCGACACCGTCGGCGTTCTTGGCCCCGTCGTGAACCTAATCGCTTCCCTCGAGGTCGGCGAAGCCCTCAAGTTTCTTGCTGGCCGCGAGGACGCCCTTCATGGCCGCCTGTTCTCCTGCGACGTCTGGTCCGGCCGCGTCCAATCGCTCCGGGTGGCTCGCGATCCGGATTGCCGCGCCTGCTCCCGGCGCGAATTTCCTTATCTCGAAGGCGAAGCCCAGCCGCACATCACCATGTGCGGGCGCGACTCCGTCCAGATTCACGAAAAGGGCCGCACGCTCGACCTCGGTCTTCTCCGGGAGCGCCTTGTCCGCACCGCTTCCGACGTGCGGCACAACGAATTTCTTCTTCGCTTCCGCGTCCCGCCCTATGAAATGACCGTCTTCGCCGACGGCCGCGCCATCCTCAAAGGCAGCAAGGATCCCGCCGTCGCGCGCTCCCTCTACGCCCGCTACATTGGAACCTGACTCTTTTCGCTTGGATCGCTGGTCCTTCGGTGGGACAAGCCCCTATCGCAACACGCCGCTTCGCCCGGGCGGAGTCCGCATCGATGCCCGGTCCAGATTCTCTCTCAGGTTCATCAGCGTCAAAAACGTGCTCAGGATTCTTGCCTTCAGGTCGTCCGTCAGCGGCATTCCGCTCGTCGCTACCCGCGCCAGGCGCTCACCGCTCTCCGTCAGATACCGCAGAATCTCCTTCTGCCGCTCGTGCGGCGCGTTTCCCAGCGCCGTTTCGCGGCGCATCTCGCCGCAGCTCGCCTCCAGCGAAAGCGTGTAATGCAGCACGCACAGCTGCTGCTCTTCGAGGGCAGCCGGCGCCGCGCTCTTGCACCCGGGGACTTTGCAGGGTGTGGCCATCGGATGATTGTCCGCTGTCTGATAGGTAACCTTACCTTGGCCAGAAAATCCAGTGCCCATCCCGAAACCTGTGCGAATCCTGCATGGGCCATTTGGATACCCTCCGGTTCGCGATCCGCTCTTGCATCTCAAAAAAGGATTTGACAAGCGGGCTTCTAACTCTGTATAAAAATACAGGACGATGTATATTTCTACAGCCATGGGCGCCGGCAAAACATTCCGCCACGGTCAGATCCTCCGGCTTGTTTCCGCCGAGCGCATCGCCAATCAGGAAGAGCTTCGCCGCCGCCTGGCCCAGCAGCGCCTCCGCGTCACCCAGGCCACCCTTTCCCGCGACTTGCAGGAGCTGAAGCTCGTCAAAACTCCCGAAGGCTACAAGCCCGCCGCCGCTCTGCCCGAAGAGGCCGCGCCTTTGCCTCCCCTTGCCCGCGCCCTCTCCGAATTTCTTCTGGATATCCGTCCCGCCGAAAACCTGCTTGTCCTCAAAACGCCCCCGAGCGGCGCCCAGCCTCTTGCCGCCGCCGCCGACGCCGCCAAATTTCCGGAGGTCGCCGGCACCATCGCCGGAGACGACACCGTTCTCATCATCACTCCCAACAAGAAGTCGCGCGAATCCCTCCAGCACAAAATCGAATCCTTGCTGGGTCGTCCCGTGCGTGCGCGCGTCTAGCATGAAAAATCCGCGTCACATCGCCGTCGTGGGCGTCTCCGGCTATACGGGTTTCGAGCTGGCCCGGATTCTTTTGCGCCACCCCGCTGCGGAATCGCTTACCTTTTACGTCCGCGATCCGCAGGGCAAGCGCTGCATGTCTGAGCTCTTTCCGCAGTTGCGCGGCTGGGGCGAAGCTCCGGTTCGTCCCCTTTCTGTGGACGCCATCCTGGCAAGCGGCGCGGGTGCCGCGTTTCTTGCCACGCCGCACGAGGCCTCCTCGGAAATCGCTCCGCCGCTTCTCGAAGCCGGCCTCCGTGTCGTGGACTTGAGCGGCGCGTTTCGTTTCCGCGATCCGGAGGTTTTTACTTCCTGGTACAAGCTACCCTCTCCCCATGCCGCCTGGCTTCCCCAGGCCGCCTACGGTCTGCCGGAGTTCTATTCGGATGCAATCTCGCAGACCGCACTCGTCGCCAACCCGGGCTGCTACGCCACCAGCGTCATCCTCGCCTTGCGCCCTCTCTCCGATGCCGGCTGGATCGCTCCTGCTTCGAGCGTCGTCTGCGATTGCAAGTCCGGCGCAACCGGCGCGGGCAAGGAGCCTCGCCGCGACCTCCAGTTCTCCGAACTCGACGAAAACTTCAAGGCGTACAACCTTTTCTCGCACCGCCACACTCCGGAAGTTCTCGAGCACGCCGGAATCGCCGAAGACCGCCTGGTCTTCTCGACGCACCTGCTTCCCCTTGCGCGCGGAATCCTCTCCACCATTTACGTCACCCTTTCCGCGCCGCGCTCTCCCGAGGAAGTGGAAACCCTCTTTCGCAAAACCTACGCCGGGCGCTCCATGGTCCGCATCTGGAAGGCGGGCTCTCTCCCTGAACTGCAGCATGTCGCCCACACAAATTTTTGCGATATCGGCTTCGTTCTCGATGCATCCGGACGCCGCCTGATCCTCGTCTCCTGCCTGGACAATCTCGGCAAGGGAGCCGCCGGTCAGGCTGTCCAGAACTTCAATCTCATGCTGAACGTGGAGGAACACACCGGACTCCGATGAGAACCGTCATCAAAATTGCAGGAGCTTTGCTCGAAGACGAATCCGTGGTTCGCGGCCTCGCGCGGCAAATCGCCGCCCTCGCCGGGTCCGGTCACGAACTGCTCGTGGTCCACGGCGGTGGCTGCCTCTTCACCGCCACCCTCAAGCGCCTCGGCATTGAAAGCAAGTTCGTTGCGGGGCTTCGCGTCACCGACCGCGAAACTCGCGACGCCGCCGTCATGGTGTTCGCCGGCTTGCTCAATAAGCGTCTGGCCGCCGCGATTTCCGCGCAAGGCCAGCCTGCCGTCGGCATCTCCGCCGCGGACGCTCACTGCTTTCGCGCCGAGCCCCTCGTCCACAACGAAATTTCCGGAGGTCTCGGCTTCGTCGGCTATCTCACGGGCATAGATACGCAGTTCATCGCCTCGCTCTGGCGGGTCGGCCTTGTGCCGGTTGCTCCTTGTCTCGGCATTGGCCCCGACAACGAGCTCTACAACATCAATGCCGATCACATGGCCGCGGCCTGCGCCGAATATCTTTCCGCCGATCAGTTGATCTACCTCACCGACGTCGCCGGCGTCCTCGACGGCGAAAAAGTGCTCTCCGCCGTCACTTGCGAGGAAGTCGAGCGCCTTGTGCAGTGCCGCGTCGTTTCCGGCGGCATGGTTCTTAAGCTGGAAGCCGCCAAGCGCGCCATCGAAGGTGGCGTTCGGTCCGTTCATATCGTTGGTGGCACCGCGCCGGACTCTTTGCTCAGCGCCGCGAACGCCGCGCAAACTCCTCACCCCACGGCTTCGCTCGAGATACCCGGAACGCGCGTCCTTCGCGAACCGTTCTCTGCTTCGCAAGCCGCGCTCTCCGCAGCATGATGACGATGCGAAACCCAAAGCGCTCCGTTCGAACCGCCCGCGCAAATCCCAGCGTTGTCCTCGAAGCGGAGCGGTTCCTTCTTCCCACGTACAAGCGCCAGCCCGTCCTTTTTACTCGTGGCCGCGGCGCCTACGTGTTCGATGCCACCGGCAAAAAGTACCTCGACTTTCTCGGCGGTATTGCCGTCAACGCGCTCGGCCATGCGCATCCCCGCATCGTCAAGGCGGTTCGTCGCGAATCCGCGCGCGCCATTCATCTCTCGAATCTATTCCACAACGAATTCCAGGGGCCGCTCGCTCGCAAACTTGCCGCTCTTTCCGGACTCGACCGCGTCTTCTTCACCAATAGCGGCACCGAAGCCGTTGATGGAGCGCTCAAACTCGCCCGGCTCTGCGCTCGCCCGGTGGAAGGCGCTCCCGCCGCGCAACCAAAAACGCGCATCCTTGCCATGGACAATTCCTTCCACGGACGCACCTTCGGCGCGCTCAGCGTCACGGCGACCGAAAAATATCGCGCGCCCTTCGCTCCTTTGGTTCCCGGGGTCGAATTTGTCCGCTTCAACGATGTGGCCGATCTTGAAGCCAAATTCGACGGTTCGGTCTGCGCCGTCATTCTCGAAACCATTCAGGGAGAAGGCGGCATCTACCCGGCCACGGAAGCGTTTTGGAATTGCGCGCGTTCCCTGGCCACGCGGCACGGCGCGCTGCTCATCGCCGACGAAATCCAGTGCGGACTCGGCCGCATCGGCCGCTACTTTGCCTATCAGTACTTCACTTCGAAACCGGACATCGCCGTTATTGCCAAGCCGCTTGCGGCTGGACTTCCTCTTGGCGCCATTCTAGCCACCGAAGCCGTCGCCGCCCGTATCTCTCCGGGCCTCCATGGAACCACCTTCGGCGGCGGCCCCATGATCTGCGCCGTGGCCTTGGAATTTCTTCGAATCCTGGAGGAAGAAAAACTCCTCCGCAACGTCCGCGCCAGGGGCGCCGAGCTGCGCGAGGGACTCGCGCGCCTTGCCTCGAAGTTCGGCTTCATCAAGGAAATCCGCGGCCAAGGCTTGATGCTCGGAGTCGAACTCGCCGTCGAGGGCGGGCCTTTCGTTGCCGAAGCCATGAAGCGCGGCTTGCTCATCAACTGCACCCACGACTACACGCTGCGCCTGCTTCCGCCGTTCATCATCACCTCCGCTCAGGTTCGCGAATTTCTCCGCCTGTTCGAGGCGGTGCTTTCTCACGCGCCGCGAGCCGCCTCCGCCGCAGAACCTCCCAAGCCGGAAGCTCCGCCGCGCGCGGCCTATTCCACAGCAAGGTGATCTTATGACCGCAACAGCCCTCTCCGTTTCCGTTCTCGTTTCCAACGACCTGCTGACCGGCGCCGAATGGAGTCCCGCGCACGCGCGCGAGCTTCTTCGGCGCACCGCGGACATCAAGGCGCGCCCGGAGCATTTCGCCGAAACTCTCCGCGGCAAATTCCTCGCCCTGATTTTTGAAAAGCCTTCGCTTCGCACCCGCGTCACCTTCGAGGTCGGCATCCAGAGCATGGGCGGCCAGGTCATTTTTCTCGACCACACCCAGGCCCGCCTCGGCGAGCGCGAATCCATCGCCGACGTCGCGCGCAACCTCGAGCGCTGGGTCCACGGAATCGTCGCGCGCGTCTATGAACAGCGCGTGCTCGAGGAAATGGCCGCCAGCACCGACATTCCCGTGATTAACGCGCTTTCCGACAAGTTCCATCCCTGCCAGGCCCTTGCCGATTTTTTCACTCTCGAGGAAAAATTCGGCGCGCTCAAAGGTTTCAAACTTGCCTACGTCGGCGACGGCAACAACGTTTGCCACTCGCTGATCTTTCTGGCGGCGCGCCTCGGTGTGCATCTCCGCATCGCCACGCCGCCGAACTACTCGCCCGACGCGGACGTTCTCGCCGATGCGAAGCGTGTCGCCCGCGAAACCAGGGCCAAGATCGATCTGTTCACCGACCCGCGCGAAGCCGTGGACGGCGTCCAGGCCGTTTATACGGACGCCTGGACCAGCATGGGTTTCGAGGCCGAGGAAAAGGTCCGCCGCGAGGTTTTCAAGCCGTACCAGGCCAATCGCAAGCTGATGGCCCTGGCCGCGCCGGACGCCGTCTTCATGCACTGCCTGCCGGCGCACCGCGGGCTGGAAGTCACGCCGGAAGTCCTGGATGGACGACAGTCCGTCGTGCTCGATCAATCGGAGAATCGCATGTACGTGCAAAAGGCGATTTTGCACATGTTGTACCGTTGAGCCTGCGTTCGTTTCGAGTTTGCCGCCGCGGAAAAATCCTCTTTGAATTCCGCGAGCGTGTTTTGACGGGCCGGTGCCGGCGCGCAGAAAAGGAAAAAGAAAAGTGACTCCGTTCGCGAACAAACCGAAGAAAGTCGTTCTCGCCTACTCTGGGGGACTCGATACGTCCATCATCATTCCCTGGCTGAAGGAAAATTACGGCTGCGAAGTCGTCGCCATGATCGGCGACGTCGGGCAGCAGGAGGACCTCGAAGCCGCCCGCAAGAAGGCTCTCGCCACTGGCGCCTCCTCCGCCTACGTCGAGGATCTGCGCGAGGAGTTTATCCGCAACTACATCTGGCCCACGCTCCGCGCCGGCGCCGTTTACGAGCACACCTATCTTCTCGGCACCTCCATGGCCCGGCCAGTTCTCGCCAAACGCCAGGCGGAACTCGCTTTGAAGCTCGGCGCCGACGGTCTTTCGCACGGCTGCACCGGCAAAGGCAACGACCAGGTCCGCTTCGAGCTGGCCTACAAGGCCATCGCGCCGCATTTGCAAATCATTGCTCCCTGGCGCGAATGGGACATCAACTCGCGCGAGGATGCCATCGCTTACGCCGAAAAACACCGCGTTCCCATCGAGCAATCCAAGAAGAACATTTACAGTCGCGACCGCAACATCTGGCACTTGAGCCACGAGGGCGGCGAGCTCGAGGATCCCGCCAATGCTCCGAGCGAAGCCATGTGGCAGTGGACCGTCTCGCCGGAAAAAGCCCCCGACCAGGCGGAAGAAGTCGAAATTGGCTTCGAATCCGGCACGCCGGTTTCCGTGAACGGCGCGAAATTAGGCCCCATCGATCTTCTGAACACGCTCAACGAAACCGCCGCGAGGCACGGCGTTGGCCGCGCGGACCTTGTCGAAAATCGCCTCGTCGGCATGAAGTCCCGCGGCGCGTACGAAACGCCCGGCGGCACGCTGCTCGTCACGGCGCACCGCGAACTCGAGCGCCTGACCGTGGATCGCGAAACCGCGCACATCTCCCAGGCGCTTTCGCTGCGTTACGCCGAGCTCGTCTATTACGGCGCGTGGTTTTCTCCGCAGCGCGAAGCGCTCGACGGATTTTTCAGCGTGGCGCAGCAACGCGTCACCGGAACCGTCGGCCTCAAACTTTGGAAGGGCACGCTGAACGTCACCAGCCGCAAATCGCCTTTCTCGCTCTATCGTGCGGACCTGGCGAGTTTCACCATGGGCCGTTACAACCCCAAGGACGCAGAGGGATTCATCAATCTTTTCGCGCTTCCGATTACCGTGCGTCCCAAGGCCAAAGCTGAATCCGGCGGAAACTCCTGAGTTGCCCAAGCTTGTCATTCCGAGCGAAGCGAGGAATCTCTCTTCGATGCCAACACCCCGAGACCATGACTGACCGCAAAGATTCCAAACTCTGGGGCGGCCGCTTCGACCGCCCTCCCAACGAACGCTTCGACACATTTCAGCGGTCGTTCGCGTTTGACAAGCGTCTTTTGCCCTATGAACTCGCCGTCGATCGCGCCTGGGCCAAAGCTCTCGAACCCATCGGCGTCTTCACCGCAGACGAAGTCAAACAAACGCTTGCTGCGCTCGACAAGATCGCGGCGCGCGCGCAATCCGATCCGTCCTGGGTCGAGTCTTTCGGTGCCGATGCCGAGGACGTTCATCACTTTGTCGAAAAAGCCCTCGTCGAAGACCTCGGCCCGCTCGGCTGGAAGCTCCACACCGGCCGCAGCCGCAACGAACTCGTCGCCACCGACTTCCGTCTTTTCGTGATGGACGCCGCGGCGCAAGCCAAGCACGGCGTGCTTGCCCTTGTTCAGGCGCTGCTGGCGCAGGCGAAAGCGAAGCTCGGCGTGCCGATGGCCGGCATGACGCATCTGCAGCACGCGCAGCCGATTTTGCTCTCCCATTTTCTCCTCGCGCATGCGGAAGCATTCATGCGCGACGTCACGCGCCTCGAAAACGCGGCCGCAAGCGCCGACGCCTGCCCGATGGGCTCCGGCGCGCTGGCGGGAAACTCGTTCGCGATCGACCGCCAGGCCATCGCAAAAGAACTCGGTTTTGCCCGCATTACCGCAAACAGCCTCGACGCGGTGAGCGACCGGGATTTCGCGCTCGATTATCTTTTCGCTCTCTCCGGCATCGCCGCGCATCTTTCCCGCCTGGCAGAGGATTTTGTCCTGTTCGCGTCGCAGGAGTTTTTCTACGTTATCCTGCCCGACGAATTCTCCACCGGCAGCAGCCTGATGCCGCAAAAGAAGAATCCCGACTGCTGGGAACTGATTCGCGGCAAAACCGGCCGTATCACGGGAGCTTTGCTTGGCCTGCTGACCACGTTGAAGGGCCTCCCGACGAGTTATCAGCGCGATCTGCAGGAGGACAAGGAAGCGTTGTTTGCCGCGCACGATCAGGTCAACGACATGCTCGCGGTGGCCGCGGGCGCGATCGCGGCAACGGCGTTCCGCGACGACCGCCTGCGCGCTGCCGCGTCAAATCCATCCTTGCGCGCCACGGAAATTGCCGACTACCTTGTGCGCCAAGGCGTCCCGTTCCGCCAGGCACACGATGTCGTAGGCAAGGTCCTCCAGGAAGCCGAGAAACAAGGCAAGAGCTGGACCGACCTGTCCTTGGCTGATCTGCAAAGGATCTCTCCACATTTTGCCGACGACTTCGGCGAGGGCCCCACGCTGGATAGCGCTATCGCAACGAAGACCGTCATGGGCGGCACGGCCATCGAGCCTGTGCGCGCCGCAATAGTTCAGTTGCAGAACCGGCTGCAGAAACTCGGAGAAGCGTCGTGACGCAGCCTCCGGCGGAATCCGCTCTGCCAAGGGGTTTTCGCTTCGCCGCCACGGCCTGCGGCCTGAAGAAGACGGGTGCGCTGGACCTCGCTCTGCTGGCGAGCGACGTGCCGGCTTCGGCCGCCGCGGTCTTCACGCAGAATCTGGTTGTGGCCGCGCCGGTGACGCTGTCGAAAAAGAATCTGGCGGCGTCGAAGGGGCACATGCGCGCCGTGGTGGTCAATGCGGGCAACGCAAATTGCGCTACGGGAGCGCAGGGCGACGCCGTATCGCTCCGCACCGTCGAGGAGACCGCGCGGCGGCTGAAGGTTGTCCCGCACGAGGTGATCGTCTGCTCGACCGGCGTCATCGGCGTGCAATTGCCCGTTGAAAAAATTCTGCGGGCGCTGCCTTCGTTGGTGCGCAACCTTCGGCCTTCGGCGCGGTCGTTCGCGGAATTGTCGCTCGCGATCTGCACGACGGACACCCGGCCGAAAACGGCTTCGGCGTCGTTTCGAATGGCCGGGAAGCGCATCCATTTGGTCGGCTGCGCCAAGGGCGCGGGGATGATCCATCCCAACATGGCCACGACGCTGGCCTTTGTTACCACGGACGCCGCCATCAGCCCGGGTCTTCTGCAGAGAACGTTGCGCGACGTAACTTCTCGGACGTTCAACGCCATCAGTGTTGACGGAGACACCTCGACGAACGACACGCTGCTGGTGCTTGCGAACGGCGCGGCGGGAGCGCCGCCCATCTGCACGGGAAGCAAGGCGCACCGGCAGTTCACGTCCGCGCTGGAGGAAGTGTGCGGGTCGCTGGCGATGCAGATCGTCGCGGACGGAGAGGGAGCGCGGCGCGTGATCGAGATCGAGGTGCGCGGTGCCAGGACGGGAGCGGCCGCGCGGCGCATCGCGGAAACGATTGCCACTTCGCCCCTTGTGAAGACTGCTTTCGCGGGCGGCGATCCCAACTGGGGCCGCATCTTTGCCGCCGCCGGGCGTTCCGGAGTAAAGTTCGATCCCTCGCTCGTGGAGATCACCATGGCGGGCTTCAAGGTTTTGCGGCGCGGGCAGCCGCTGGATTTCAACGAGCGCGCCGCGTCCAACCGGCTCCTCGCGGAACACGTGCCCATCATCGTCCACCTGCATGCCGGGCCAGCCAAGGCGACCTACTGGACCTGCGACTTCACCGCGGAGTACGTGCGGATTAACGCGTCGTACCGGACGTAGGAACGAGTCAACAGGCGACAGTTAACAGTCAACAGTTGACAGTTCACAGCAGGCAAGCCAAGGGGAACCTGGCTGACCGAGCAGGACTCCCTTGAGCGTTTCCCGAAGCGGAACCGAGAATTCATTGTGAGGGAGAGCCCATACACCCCTATTGTTTTGGCAAGAGTGCGGAAACCATTGAAGACAGAGGGCTTGCAGGAAAATTCGAGGAGATAAGGTGTGAAGTAGAGAGCCAAAGAGTGCGCAAGCCATTGAGAAAACAGGAGATGGAAAAAGAGCCGAGCATTAAGTCTTCGATAAGAGCGCGCAATCTCATGAAAGCCAAGAAGTTAGTTGTTGGAATCGAACCAAGGAATGGGTCAAGAGCGAAGGGCGAAGCAAGGTCCCGGCACCCCGCCTCGCAGTTATAGACGATGAATAATAACGTAGAAGTAAGTTCGTGTCAAGAGAAATTAGGTAATAGGGCTAAAGCCCGGCGCTGAGGGAGTGGCGTTACTCCCATTTCCAGTGGGCGAATTGTTCGCGGAGGGCGATCTTCTTGAATTTGCCGACGCTGGTGCGGGGAATGGACTCGACGAAGACGATGGCGTCCGGAAGCTGCCATTTGGCGAAGGAACCGGCGAGAAAACCCCGCAGCTCTTCCGGGGTGGCGGTCTTTCCCTCCTTTAAGACCACGGCGGCGAGGGGACGCTCCTGCCACTTCGGATGAGGCACGCCGACGACGCAAGCCTCTTTCACGGCCGGATGGCCCATCAACGTGTTTTCGAGGTCCACTGAACTGATCCATTCTCCGCCGGATTTGACGAGGTCCTTGGCGCGGTCCACGATCTTCACGAAGCCGTCCGGGTCGATGGTGGCGACGTCTCCGGTTTTGAACCAGCCGTCGGAAGTCCAGCGATGCGCCTGATCAGGCGACTCGTAGTAGTGGGAGGCGACCCACGGGCCGCGTACTTCGATTTCGCCGACCGCTTCGCCATCCCACGGCGCTTCGCGAGGTTCGGCGGCGGTGGCGGAGCCGGCCTCGGCCTGGGAAGGGCGAGTAATGCGTAGATCCACGAAAGGGACGGTCCATCCCTGTTTGGCGCGAATTTGGTATTTCCTTTCTTCGGGCCAGTCCTTCATATGCGACTTCAATTGGCCCGCAGTGGCGAGCGGCGAAGTTTCCGTCATTCCCCAAAGATGCAGCAAATGAAGGCCATAGGCATCGAGTTTGCGGATCAGATCGAGCGGCGGGGCGGTGCCTCCACAGAGAAGACGAACGGGCCAATCGAATTTCCACCGGCCCGGGTGCTTTTCAAGAGCGGCCAGAACGCCGATCCAGACCGTGGGAACGCCGCTGGCTGCGGTGACGCGCTCCCGCACCATCCAGTCGAGGAGGCCTTCGGGTTCGACATTGGGTCCGGTGAGAAGGAGGCGGGCGCCGGTCATCACGCACGAATAGGGAACTCCCCAGGCGTTGGCGTGAAACATGGGAGCGAGGGGCATGACCGTGTCGTTGTGGTTGAAGCCAAATGCGTCCGGCAAACATTCCGCAAAGGTGTGAAGCACGAGGGAGCGATGGGAGTAGATGACGCCCTTGGAAAATCCGGTAGTGCCGGAAGTGAAGCACATCACCGCGCCGTCGTTTTCGTCGATGGCCGGATAGGAAAAATCCGGATCGGCTTGCGCGAGCAGCTTTTCGTAATTCAGATAGCCTTCGGGGATCTCCGCGGAGGCGTAGGGAACAACGATCACTTTTTCAAAGGGGGCGTCGTTGCGGAACTTCTCGAGCACGGGCAGAAGAATATCGTCGATGATGAGAAAACGGTCTCCCGCGTGGCGGGCGATTCCGGCAATTTCGTGAGGATGGAGGCGAAGATTCAAGGTATGCAAAATGGCGCCGGCGCACGGCACGCCAAAAAAGGCTTCCAGGTGGACGGAGTGATTCCACATCATGGAGGCGACACGGTCGCCGCGGCGCAGGCCGAGCTGCGTAAGCGCGCCGGCGAGCCTGCGAGCGCGGTCGCGGAAGCTCGCATAGGTTCCATAGTTCACGGAGCAATCCGGGCGGCGCGAGAGAATCTGGACTTTGGAAAAATGACGGCCAGCACGTTCGAGAAGATGCGCAAGGGTCAGGGGATATTCCATCATCGTTCCGCGCATAAGTACCTCGTGGGAGGGAACAGGTTGGCGGCATGGTATCACCAAAGGCAGCAACGGGCGGAGAACAAAGGGGATGGCGCGGCCTGGACAGCCGGAAAGAAATTCCCGTTGCAAAAGACGTCAATTTCCGAGACCATGCAACAGACCGCTGAACGGGGTCCGCGCCCGCGGTAGATCGGCTTTCCGGCTGCCCGTGTACGACAGGTGTCTGTTCAGCGCGCTCCGCGACTCGCATTTAGGTTCCGGGCAGAAGGAGTTAGTCGGTGAAGAAGCTTTACGTTGGAAATCTTCCCTTTTCCGTAACGGAAGATTCCCTGCAGGAGTATTTCGCGCAAGCAGGCATCAATCCCTCGGCCATCAATTTGATCCGCGACCGGTTCACGGGACAGTCCCGCGGATTCGCCTTCGTCGAAATCGGAAACGACGAAGAGGCGGACCGCGCGATCAATTCCCTGAACGGGCAGAACTTCGGCGGACGGAACCTTGTGGTGAACGAAGCCCGGCCGCAGACCGAACGCGGCGGAGGCGGCGGCCGCGGAGGTTACGGCGGTGGCCGGGGCGGTAGGGGCGGCGATCGGGGAGGTCGAGGGGGCGATCGAGGAGACCGGGGCGATCGCGGCAACCGCTGGTAAGAAGTTCCCTCCGGAGAGGTCGAAAAAAGTCTTTTTCGAGAGTCTTACGTTCCAGCCACGCGCATTTTCCGGATGCGCTCGACGCAGCCTTGCGCAAACTTGTAGTGTTCCCTCACCATGGTCTTGAGTCCCTCGCGAAGAAGCTCTTCCACGTCGTAGCCCGCTTCGGCCAGGTCCAGCTCCTCGCTTGAGGCGAAGAGCGCGGGAGATTTGGGGAGAAACACCGGGCAGCAGTCGTGGAATTTTTCGGCAGAAATATCATGCGTCCCGATTCGCGCGGCGATTTCCTGAATTTCCAGTTTGTCGTCTCCGATCAGCGGGCGGTACAGGGGCAGGCGGGCAGCGGCCCCAACGGCTAGAAGATTTTGCAAAGTCTGCGAAGCAACTTGACCCAAACTGTCGCCGGTGACGATTCCTTTTGATTTTTCGCGCAGAGCAATGCGCTCCGCAATACGCAACATGAGTCGGCGGTAGAGCAGAATGCGGAATTTTTCGCCGGCGCTGCGAACGATTGCGCGCTGCAATCCCTCGAAGGGAACAAGGTAGAGTTTGGCGGTTCCTTGCCACGGCACGAGCTGCTCGACGAGGCGGCGCGCCACGTGCACGGAGGATTCACCGGCATCCGCGCCGCCTCCCCAAAAGTGCACGAAGGATAGGTGCGCGCCGCGCTTCATCATCTTGTAGGCGGCGACGGCGGAATCGAAACCGCCGCTGAGCAGGCAAGTCAGGCGGCCAGCGGTATTCGGCGGAAGTCCTCCCGGGCCTTTGATCCTGCGCGCATAGACGAGAACCGGGCCGCGCGTCACCTCAATCCGGCAGGTCAGATCGGGATTTTTCAAATCCACTCGCGGAGAACGGCCTTCCGCAGCGAGGCGGTCGAAGAGCATGCCGCCGACTTCGCGCTCGAGCGCCAGGGCATTGCGGGGGAAGCGTTTGTCGCTGCGCCTGGCACGCACGGCAAAGGTCGAAAAGGTCTGGTTCTCAATCTCCTGCCACGCTACGCCGGCGATGACTTCGATGAGCTTGCCCTGCTCCTGGGTACTCCAGTCCAATGTGCGGGACAGGCCGTAATGAGAGATGCCAAACACGCGGGAGAGGCGTTGAAGGGCAGCGTCCGCGTCGCGGGAATCGGCAAGTTCGATGATATAGCGGTCGCCGGGCTGGGTGATGCGCGTCACGGCGATTCCCTGCAGGGCGCGCTTCATGGCCTGGCGAAGTTGGTGCAGAAAAAACTGCCGGTTGCCCTGCTTTAGCCAGAGCTCATGATAGTGCACCAGGATGTAGGCTGGTGAAGGCATTTTTCGCTGTTCAAACCCCTGAAATGACTAGTATAGCGCCACAGGTTCGCAAGGCCCTCGCTCCGGGCGGCTAAACAGACGTCCCCACCCTCGTCCGCGAAACTGTAGGCCCCGTAACGTGTTTGAAACATTAGGCGAGGAAAATTCCTTGCCCAGGAAAATATATCGTATCGTCTCCGCTGTGCCGAACGAGGCGGACCCAGGCGGTTGCCGGGTTCGTCCGGCGTAGCGGCAGGAGAGCCGGGGAAAGTGAACCTTTTTTGAGGGTGGCGCATCCAACGCCAAAAGACAGCCGCAGGAAGCGGCGAAGCGGTCTGGCGATGAATTGAAGGAAATGAGCACCTGGCACAAACGCGATTGGAAGCAATTTTACGAACTGGCGCGCCGCCCCTGGCAGCGCCACCGCCCGCCGCGGCCGGTGTATCCGACGGGCTTGAATCGCGTGCTTCCGGCTCAGGGCTTCAGCCTTTCCGAACTGGATGATGCCGGTGTTGATTTGGATCTCGCGGAGCGGCTCGGGCTGCCCGTGGATGCGGGGCGAATCGGTGCCTACGGTCCAAACGTTACTGTGCTTCGGGATTTCGTGCGGTCGTCGCGCCAGCCCGTGTAAGTCAACGTACCTCCAGCAGAACGCGCTCTCACCTTCAAAATTAGCGGACTTGAGGCAGGAGATCATCACGCAGTATCGCCTGAGCCAAGCGTCCGTGTAAGGCAAAGCGACGTTTGTCGGCATTCCCAGGGTCGCGTAGAATAGCTTTTAGCACGATGGCTTCGCCTTTCCACATCCTCTCGAACGGCAGCGCCGCTCAGGCACCGCTGCCCGGAACGCATCCGCGGCCGGATTGGCTGCGGGTACGTTTTCTGGGCGGGGAGCGGTACCAGAACTTGAAGCGCACCATGCGCAGCCTGGAGCTGCACACCGTGTGCGAATCGGCGCGCTGCCCGAACATGGGGGAGTGCTGGGAACACGGAACCGCGACGTTCATGATCCTGGGCGACATCTGTACGCGGGCCTGCGGCTTCTGCGCGGTTCCTTCGGGCAAACCGGTGGGGGCGCCGGATGAGGAAGAGCCTTTCCGCGTTGCGGAAGCCGTCGAGCGGCTCGGGCTGCGGTATGCGGTGGTGACCTCCGTGAACCGGGACGACCAGCGCGACGGCGGGGCGCGAATCTTTGCCCGGACGATCGAAGAGATTCGGCGGCGCGTGCCCGGCTGCAAGGTGGAAGTGCTGATCCCCGATTTCCGGGGGAACTGGGACGCCTTGAACCTGGTACTGGAGGCGCGGCCGGACGTGCTGAACCACAACACGGAGACGGTCCCGCGGCTGTACCGGCAAGTGCGCAAAGGCGCCGTTTATGAACGGTCGCTCGAATTGCTGCGCCGCGCAAAGGAAGCGCATCCCGATATACCGACGAAGACGGGACTGATGCTGGGCCTGGGCGAAGAGAAGCAGGAAGTCCTGGACACGATGGAAGAATTGGCCGCGCAGCGCACGGATATTCTTACGCTCGGCCAATATTTGCAGCCGACGCGCGAGCACCTGCCCGTTGTTCGCTACATTCATCCGGAGGAGTTCGCCGAGTACAAGAAGTTCGGCGAGAAAATGGGATTCAAGCACGTGGAATCCGGGCCGCTGGTACGGTCGTCCTATCACGCGTTCGATCAGGCGGAATCGGCGCAGAGATAAGCCTACCTGGAGCGATCACCTCAGAAGTTCAGTCGATAGTCTGCTAAACAAGAATCGAGCAGCGTTTCGGAAGCGCTTGATTGCGGGCGACGTTAGGCAGAGTTGGATTTTTTGGACCGGGCACCAAAGAGCGCGAGTCCGGCACCGGCGACCAGCAAGAGCACGGAGACTCCCATCGGGACGGTCGCGGTTTTTTCCTCTTCCACGGTGGCTTGGACGGGTCCCAGCTTCGCCACTTCCTTCTTTTGATGGTAGGTGAAGTCCGGGTGGACAAGTCCGACAATGCCGGCCACGACAAGGACCGCTCCCAGGGCGACGATGGTGATCTTCATGGGCGCAACCCTATCACATTCCGGCGAATTTTCGTGAGGGGAGTCTATGGAGTTATGCGGACACACCTATGCGCCGACAGGGCGCACAGGTCTCCCGATTAGCCTGAGATGAGGAACTTAAGAGCGGCTGGCAGCGGCTTTCTTGGCGGCCTTGGCAGCGGTGGAAGCCTTGCGGCGGCGCTTGGTTTTGGGAGGAGTCGCCGGGGCCTCTCCGATCAATTCCGCTGTCATCATGCTGGTGACAAACAACTTTGGTCCGTGATCGTCGAAGTCCACTGCGGTGCGCTCCGCATCGGACGAGGTCACGATTCCCAACCCATACACTTCATGCTTGATGGTTTGGCCTTCCTGCATTACTTGCACAACGTCCTCCTTGGCCACTCGCTTGCTGTTCTGGATCTCTTGCGAAATTCTTGAGAGGGCGTCCCGGGCTTGCCGGGACGCCCGGGAACGGACTAGAGGCTTACAACGTTCTCAGCCTGAAGGCCCTTCGGACCCTTCTTGACCTCGAACTCGACAGCCTGACCTTCATTCAGGGACTTATAGCCGTCCATCTGAATGGCGGAGAAGTGCACGAAAACATCTTCACCGGTCTGGCGCTGAATGAATCCGTAGCCCTTCGAAGCATTGAACCACTTCACTGTTCCTTGTTCCTTCACTTCCTAAACCTCGTCAGTAAAATTGCTTTGCCTCTCTTGGTCCGTGCCCTCGGTCTCTGTTGACCGCTCAGCGTGAAGTCTTAGAGACGGCTGCTGCGCGGTCCCCCAAGCCATGTGCCGTGACTGCCTTCCGCTCGCAAAAAAAGGCTGCAAAGTTTGTCCTTGCAGCCCCCTGAACGAGTCAAAAGGTAATACAAGAGCAACAAACGCTATGAATTATGTTAGCACAACTTTGCAGCAAAGTCCATCTGAGCTTTTGACACGATGGCGGGCTATCTCAATGACAATAAAAGGGTTAAAGGGAATCCAGGAAGAAAAGGCTATTCGAGGGATTCCGGATCGAGACTGGCCGGACCGCCGCCAAGTGTCTTCTTTTCCCAATACTTACGGACCCAGGCCTCCCAGCTCTTTCCGGCGGCGGTATCCCGGCCGGAAAACGCAAGCGCCGCAATTTCGGAGTAGGCGATTTTGAGGCGGGTGCTCGAGTCGCGAGGCAGTACACGGACAAACGAAGTTTCCGGCGTGGGGCCGGAAACGCGGTCGTACACGTATCCCTCGACTTTTGCGCCATCCTTGCGGGTCAGTGTCACGTCGCCGCGGTAGTCGAACGCTTTCTCTAAGGCCAGCCTCAGATCTTCCGCACTGGCCAAATCCGGGATCCAGCCTTCGAGACTTTCCTTCTGCCTTCCGGGAGCGACTTCGAGCTGGTCGGGATCGAAGGCCGCCGCGCCAGGCTGCCCGTGGCGTTCGGCATGACTTGGATTGCTCACGCGCGGGTCTCTTCCATCTGGGTTTTTGCGGAATCGATTTGCACTAGGGGGTTGAAAGTGTGCACCGGGCGCACCGGCTCATTGAGCAGGGCAACCGCGTCCGGGTCTGGATAGGTTGTTGAGAGAGATGCCTTGACAGTCGCCCAGAGCCCGCGCAATCCGCTGAAGGTATGGTCCACGGCCGAGGCTTCGTAGCCACTGTGGACCATGCAGTTCGCGCACTTGGGATTGCCGGACTCGGTGCCGTAATTTTGCCATTCCGTACTATCGAGGAGTTCCTGGAACGTATCGGCGTAGCCATCCTGAAGCAGGTAACACGGCTTCTGCCATCCGAAAATGTTGTAGGTCGGCATGCCCCAGGGCGTGCAGGCGTAATTCCGCTTGCCCATGAGGAATTCCAGGAACAAAGGCGATTGGTTAAATCGCCAGCCTTTTTTGCGATTGGAAAGAATGGCGCGGAAAAGCCGGCGCGTGCGGGCCTTGCCCAGGAAGTGCTTCTGATCCGGAGCCTTTTCATAGGAATAGCCCGGAGAAAGCATCATGCCTTCGACGCCGAGTTCCATCATTTCGTCGAAAAAGGCGCGCACGCTCTTCGGGTCGGCGCCGTCGAAAAGCGTGGTGTTCGTGGTGACGCGGAAGCCGCGATTGACCGCTTCCCGGACGCCTTCGATGGCTTGATCGTAGCCGCCTTCGCGGCACACGGAAAAATCGTGATGCTCCCTTTGCCCGTCCACGTGCACGGAAAACGTCAGGTATTTGCTGGGCTTGAAAAGATGGAGTTTTTCTTTCAAAAGCAGGGCGTTCGTGCACAGATAGATGTACTTCTTCCGCGCGACGAGGCCTTCCACGATCTTGTCGATCTGAGAATGCATCAAGGGTTCGCCGCCCGGAATGGAGACCATCGGCGTTCCGCATTCCTCCACGGCCTTGAAGCACTCTTCCGGCGTCAATTCCTTCTTGAGGATATGGGCGGGGTATTGAATTTTTCCGCAGCCGGCGCAAGCGAGGTTACAGCGGAAAAGCGGCTCGAGCATCAAGACGAACGGATAGCGCTTCCGCCCCTTCAGCTTCTGCTTCAGGACGTAAGTGGTTACGGTCCACGCTTGTGAAATCGGTACCGGCATTCTGCCTTATATACCTTCCTGCACACCTTCCGTTAAATGGGAGGAATCGTGGATTCCCCGGAAAGTCCTATTCTACCCGACAATCGGAAAATCGCTGAGCGCCTTTTCCTTCGATGCAAGCAGAGGTTCCATCGTGGCACTGCATCTGCATCTGCATTTGTGTAAGGGTGCCTGTCTTGAAGGAGTGTGCATGGGTGAATGCGGGCTGGATCTGTCTCTATCTTCCGACGTTTCCGCCGATTCTAAACCTGTACCTAAGCGCATCTGCACAAAGGGCTTACAATCTGACGAGGGCATTCTTTCCCGCGCCTCGACAATGGCTCGCCGCAACTTGCTCTCGCTCTTCGATGAGTTTCTCCAGCGGGGAAGGGACGTTGCTGTCATCGAGCGGCGCGGCTACCGCCGCAATTCCCTGACATACGCGGAGCTTGCCGCTTGCTCACGCCTTTGGGCCGGAGTGCTTGAGAAGCGCGGGGTTCGTCCAGGCGACCGGGTAATGCTCTGGGGGCCGAACTCCGCCAACTGGGTCGCGTGTTTCTGGGCGATCTTGCTGCGGGGGGCCGTGGTTGTGCCGATGGACGCGGGAGCCAGCGCGGACTTCGTGCAAAGAACCATAGGCGAAGCAGGCGCAAAACTTGTATTGAGGGATTCGCAGGTGGCGGAAGTTTCGCTGCCGGCTCCTTCGGTGGTTTATGGCGATTTCCATTCCCTCTCGGAGTCCGAAACGCCGCCGATGCGCGAGCATCCGTCTCCGGGAGAGGAATCCACGCGCGACACGATTGCGCAAATCCTGTTCACCTCCGGGACAACGGCCGAGCCCCGAGGCGTTGTCCTCACGCACGGCAATTTCCTGGCGAATCTGGAGCCGATCGAAAAGGGAATCGAGGAGTACAGAAAGTACGAGCGGTGGTTTCATCCGCTGCGCTTTGTTTCGCTCGTTCCCCTCAGCCATGTGTTCGGCCAGTTCATGACGCTCTTCGTCCCGCCGTTTCTCGGAGCCGCGGTTGTTTTTGAACCCTCCAGCCAGCCGGCGGAGATTATTCGCACGATCAAGCGGGAACGCGCCACCGCGCTCATCGCAGTGCCGCGCATGCTGGATGTCTTGCGCTCCGGAATACTTCGAGAGGAAGAAGCCACGGGTAAATCCGAAAAGTTCTCAAGGGCCTTTGAACGGGCCGGGAAACAAAAATTTCTGAGACGAGCCTGGACGTTCCGCAAGGTTCATCGGCGCTTCGGCTGGAAATTCTGGGCGTTTATTTCCGGGGGCGCGGCGCTTTCCGCCCAAACGGAAACTTTCTTCAAGCGACTCGGTTACGCTGTTGTCCAAGGCTACGGCATGACGGAGACCGCCTCTTTGATCAGCCTCAATCATCCCTTTCGAGCCGCGGAGGGAAGCGTCGGCAAGATTCTTCCCGGACGCGAGTTCAAGCTGGCGGAGGATGGGGAGATCCTGGTCCGCGGCGAGAATGTTTCTTCGGGCTACTGGGAGCACGGCGGGCTTCGCCCTTCCGGAGGACAAGGCTGGCTGCGCACGGGTGATCTGGGAGAGCTGGATGCGGAAGGCAACCTACGGTTTCGCGGGCGAAAGAAGAACGTTATCGTCAGCCCGGCCGGCCTGAACATCTACCCCGAAGATTTGGAAGCGGCGCTGCGGAAGCAAAGCGGCGTGCGCGATTGCGTGGTCATTCCCCTGGAGCGCGACGGCAACGCCGAGCCCTGCGCGGCCCTGCTCCTTGCGCATCCCAGCGAGGAAGCGGCGCGGGCCGCAATCGAAGCGGCAAACAGCACGCTGGCGGAATATCAGCGCATACGGCTCTGGACTGTGTGGCCCGATCCGGATTTTCCGCGGACGCCTACCGGCAAGCCGCGGCTCCCTCAAATCGCCTTGCGCGCCGTCGAGCTCCTTGGAGGAAAAGCTCAGGTTGCACCCGGCGAAGCCCTGGAAGGCTTCTTGTCTCCCTCCGCCGACCTCACGTCGCTATCGTCTTTGGATCGCGTCGAGCTTCTTTCCGCTCTCGAGGAGCGTTACAACGTGGAGCTCAACGAAACGGCATTTGCTGAGGCCAAGACCGGCTCCGACGTGCGGCAATTGCTGGAGCAGCCCTCCGCGCGCCGGACCGAGTACGTTTATCCGCGGTGGACGCAGCGCGCGCCGGTCCGCTGGTTCCGTCTCTTCATCTATTACCTGCTGGTGTGGCCGGCGACGCAGATTTTGGGGCATCCGCGGATTCTCGGGCGCGATCGCTTGAAAAACGTTCGCGGTCCGGTCATTGTGATCTCAAATCACGTCACGCGGCGCGCCGATATCGGACTCATTCTTGCCGCGCTGCCCGCGCGCTTCCGGCACCGCTTGGCGCCTGCAATGGGCGGGGAAACGCTTCAGCGCATGCGCAAGCCTCCGCGCGAATGGTTCCTTTTGAAGCGCTGGGCGTATCAACTCGGATACTTTTTGGTGGCCGTGCTTTTTAACGTGTTTCCTCTTCCCCGGCTCAGCGGGTTTCGAGAGAGTTTCCGTTTCGCGGGAGAATCGGTGGATCGCGGCTACAGCATTCTGGTTTTCCCGGAAGGAGTGGTGAACGAATGCGAGGACGGCCGAATGGCGCCGTTTCAATCCGGCATCGGATTACTTGCCGAAAACCTGAAAATTCCTATCGTTCCGATGCGGCTCGACGGCGTGTGGCGAATGAAGCGCGAACACCGCCGGCTCGCGCGAATCGGAGAAATCACGGTTCACATCGGCGCGCCGGTCACGTTTCCCGCGGGAACGTCACCCGACGAAATCGCCCGCAAGCTGGAGTCGCTTGTTTTGGGTTTGTAGCGGACAAGGGCTGCCATCAGTGAGAAGAACGAGAGCAGGGCTGATTGCACAACGGAACGCGTTATCAGGAATTCCGAGGATCAAGTCGATTCACTTCAGAGCATGCGCGCGGGGGCTAAATCGTCTTCTTCATGAAGAACGCCGCCTGCGGATTGTCGTTGTACCTTTCACACTCCTCGAAACCGCAGCTCCGGTACAGTTGCGCCGCGGCCAACATGTTCGCAGCCGTATCCAGGCGAAGTTCAGAGTATCCGCAGCGGCGAGCGTACTCCTCGAGTGCCGTCAGCAATTCTTTCGCGATTCCCCGCCCGCGACATTGCGGCCGCACGTACAGTCTTTTGATTTCCCCGACGCTCGGCCGGATTGCTTCATGGCCTCCCTCCGCAGCGCGTTTACTGCGGCTCGGTCCAGATTTTGGCAGCAGCGGGCGAAGCGCGATGCATCCGGCAAGCTGGGAATTCGCATAGGCCAGCCAGACTCCTGCTCCCTTTCCAAAATAGTCTTTGCGAAATTGCACAAAGTCGTCTTTGACCACCACGCGAGCCGCTTCGTAATATTCCCGCACGATCGCGAACGCCAAATCGGCCTCGGATTGCTGCGCGCGACGCACGCGAACAGCTTTATCTGCCGTTGTACTCATGAGCCGATCTTCGCGAGAGGTTGTTGCGGGGAAAAGCCCCAATTTGGCCACTCGGTTTGCTCGCGGGCTGTGCGTGCCGTTCTGTGGCAAAATGGAGGGTTGGAAGGCTGAGCGAATGGCAAACCGTCCTACTCTCGAAGCAGAACGCTCTCCAAAACTGGCCAAGACGGCGAAGAAATCCGCAAACGGGTCACAAGTGGTTCCCGATCGCCGGGAAATCTTCGACGCGTTTCGCCGCTGGGGATATCTGCAAGCCAATTTGGATCCGCTGGGTTTTCTCAAACCACTGAAGTCGCCCGACCTGGAATTCGAGGGAGAAATCGCGGACGAAGCGCGGCGCTACTATTGTGGTTCCATCGGCGCCGATTTCATGCACCTGATGCAGCCGGAGCGGCGCAGTTGGATTGCCGAACGTCTCGAGGCCGAGCCGCCGGCCGTCGATCAGCGAAAGATTCTCGAGCGGCTCATTCGCGCGGACCTCTTTGAGCAGGTGCTCCAGGCGCGCTACCTGGGCACAAAACGGTTTTCTCTCGAAGGCGTAACGTCGCTCATCCCGCTGCTCGATTCGATTCTGGATGCCGCGGGCGAGAGCGGAGCGGAGCAGTCCATCCTGGCGATGAGCCACCGAGGCCGCTTGAACGTGATGGTCCATACGGCGTGCAAGACGCCGCATGAAGTCGTCGCGGGCTTCGAGGACGTTGATCCGCGCAGCGTGCTCGGCGCGGGAGACGTGAAGTACCACGTCGGCGCCACGGGAACCTACGTAACGTCGTACGGAAAGAAGCTGAACATCCATCTCGTGTCGAATCCCAGCCACCTGGAGGCCGTGGATCCCGTCGCGCTTGGACGCGCGCGCGCGAAGATTACCCGTTACGGCGGCGGCTTTGAAAGGAAGCTGACCAACAAAGTCGTACCCATTGTCATGCATGGTGATGCGGCTTTTGCCGGCCAGGGCATCTGGGCGGAAACGCTGAATCTGGCCGATCTTGAAGCGTACACGGTCGGCGGGACGATTCAGATTATCGTGAACAATCTGATCGGCTTTACGACCCGCCCGATTCAGGAGCATTCCTCACGCTTCGCCGCCGATCTCGCCAAGCGGCAGAACATTCCCATCTTTCACGTAAATTCGGAGGATCCGGACGCAGTCGTTCGCGTGGGACGTTTGGCCGCAGAATACCGCGCCACCTTTGGCAGCGACGTGGTCGTGGACCTGATCGGCTACCGGCGGCACGGGCACAGTGAAGTGGACGATCCGACCATCACGCAGCCGAGGCTGTATGAGGCTATTAAAAATCATCCTCCACTGTGGAAGATTTACGCGGACCGCACGGGAATCGATGCGACCCAAACCGTGGAAGCCGTTCGGTCGGAGTACGAAGAAGAGCAGAGAAAAGCCGGGCAGCTCAAAAAGATTCCGCATTTGCGCAAACTGCCGGACTATTGGTCGAGGTTCCATCGCGGCGCATTCCGGCCTGAATATGAAACCGATACCGGCGTGAGCCGGGAAATTCTGGCCGAAATCACTCGCTCGCTGGTTCGCGTGCCAGAAGAATTTCACGTCCATCCCAAGATTGCGAAGCTGCTGGAGCAGCGCCGCGAAATGGTCGAGGGAAAGCGAGCTGTGGACTTTGGCTTTGCCGAGGCGCTTGCTTTCGGATCGCTCCTGCGCGAGGGCACGCCCGTTCGCTTGACGGGGCAGGATTCGCAGCGCGGCACGTTCAACCAGCGTCACGCCGTGCTCGTGGACACGGAGAACGAATGGGAGTATGTTCCGCTCGCGGCCTTGGCCGATGCTTCGCCCGGCAAGCCTTTCTGCGAAATTTACAACTCCTCCCTTTCGGAGGCCGGCTGCCTCGGCTTCGAATACGGCTTCAGCCGGGATTACCCGGAAGCGCTGGTGATTTGGGAGGCGCAATTCGGGGATTTTGTCAACGGCGCGCAGGTCATCATCGATCAGTTCATCAGCGCCGGCGAAGACAAGTGGGACCTGCCTTCGGGCGTCGTGATGCTGCTTCCGCACGGGTACGAAGGACAAGGGCCGGAACATTCGAGCGCTCGGATCGAGCGGTTTTTGCAGCTTGCCGCCGAGGAGAACATCCAGGTTTGCCAGCCTTCCACGGCCTCCCAGTACTTTCACCTGCTGCGCCGCCAGGCGAAGCGTTCGTGGCGCAAGCCGCTGGTGGTCTTCACGCCGAAGAGCATGCTGCGCCATCCCGACGCTTCTTCTCACATTGGCGACTTCACCCGCCCGAGGTTTCTGCCGGTTGTGCCGGACCAGGAAATTTCCGACGCCGGGCGCGTGCTGATCGCGACGGGCAAAGTCGGCCACGAATTGCGCGCGGAGCGGCGCCGCCGCAAGGACGCGACCACAGCCATCGTTTTCCTGGACCAGCTCTATCCGTTGCCTCGTCCGGAAATTCACGCGGCGCTCGACGCGCATCCCCGCGCCCGGGAAATCGTATGGGTTCAGGAAGAGCCGCGGAACATGGGCGCGTTTTCCTACGTGATGCCGCGGCTGACGCAGATCGCCGAATCGCGCGGGCTGAAACTCCGCTCCGTGAAGCGTTCCGCCAGCGCCAGTCCGGCCACCGGCTCCGCGAAAGCTCACGATCTCGAGCAGAAAACGCTCTTGTCCCTCGCCTTCACGACGACCGCCTCCGCTTAACGCGCGCTTGCGCGTTCATCGTTCATTCATATTCGTGTAAATCGCCGGTTACAAATTTCCTGCGACACTGGAGTTGTGTTACGGCCCGTTCACCAGGATTCCAAGCGTTCTCACGCCTACCGCAACGCGCCGGGCTGCGATACACTGCCCGCAAGCCGGCGGGCGGTACGTTCGGATGGCTCTGCGGGCAACCGCAGAGCGGTCAACATGAAACGCATACTGATCATCGAAGACGACCGCGATATCGTCGAACTGGTTCGCTACAATCTGGCAAACGAAGGTTTCCAGGTCGGCGCCGCACAGGACGGCGTCACCGGCCTGGCCACGCTGAAGAAGTCGCCTCCCGATCTCCTGCTTCTCGACCTCATGCTCCCGAAGCTGTCCGGCCTCGAAATCTGCCGGGAGATTCGGAAGGATGAATCGCTCAATCGTCTGCCTATCCTCATGCTCACGGCGCGCGGGGAAGAAGCCGACCGCGTCGTCGGGCTCGAGATGGGCGCGGACGATTACGTCGTGAAGCCCTTCAGCCCGCGCGAATTGATCGCACGCGTCAAGGCGCTGCTCCGCCGCGCGGAGCCGCCCGCCGACGCACCGCGGGTCATCGAAGTGGGAAAACTGGCGATCGATCCGGCGTCTTACCGCGTCAGCCAGAGCGGGAAGCTCGTGCCGCTCAGCACGCTCGAATTCCGGCTGCTCTACTATCTGGCCTCTCGTCCGAATCGCGTTTTCACGCGGGATCAGCTCCTCGACGCCGTTTGGGGCACGGACCGCTTCGTCACTCCACGCAGCGTGGACGTTTACGTCCGCCGGTTGCGGGAAAAGATTGAAGCCGATCCGGAACATCCCGTGCATCTGAAAACGATTCGCGGCGCGGGCTATTTGTTCGAAACCCGTGCGGCTTAACTTTTTCTGGAAGCTGGCGCTCGCCTATTTCGCGCTGCTGCTCGGCGCGCTGCTTGCCGTCGATCTCGTCGCGGAGCGCATCCTGGAGCGCGACTACGAGCGCACCGGCTTCACGGAACTTTCCGCCATCGCCCAAACAGCGCTGGCCCGACCGCTTCGTCTGGAGGCAATTCCTCCGACAGCCCCGGCGGACTCACTGGCCTTGCGCGAATGGGTGCGCGAGGCCGCTTCGAGCGGCGACCGCGTCACCGTAATCACCGCCGAAGGACTGGTGCTTGCCGATTCGCAGTCCGATCCGGAGACGATGGAAAACCATGCCGGCCGCCCGGAGATTCGTCAGGCGCTGGCGCAAGGCGAAGGCCGGTCCGTGCGCCACAGCGTCACAATCAACCGCGACCTGCTTTACTACGCGCTGCGCCAGCGGACCGCCTCCGGCCAGACGTTTGTCCTGCGATTTGCCCTGCCTCGCGAAACCGTGGACGCGGCGTTGTGGAGTTTCCGCCGCGCGCTCGGGCTGGCCTCGCTCGTGATTCTTGTGTTTGCCGGAGCAATTACGCTGCTGGTGTCGCGCGGCTTTTCGGGCCGCGTCGATCGCTTGACGGAATTTTCGAGGCGCGTCGCGGAGGGCGATTTTCGTCCGCTGCCCGCGGATGGCACCGGCGATGCGCTCGATCTTCTCGGCCGTTCGCTCAATCAAACCGCCGGCCGGCTCGACGGCACCATCCGCACGCTCACCGAGGAACGCAATCTTTCCGCGGCGATTCTGGGCAGCATGGCGGAGGGCGTTCTGGTGGTGAACGGCGGAGAGCGCGTGGCGTTCGCCAATCAGGGCTTCGCTCAGATTCTCGGCCTGGATGTGCCGCCGAAAGCGGGAAGCGCGCTCGTGGAAGTCGTGCGACAAACGGAGCTGATCGAAGCGGTGCGCAAAGTCCTTGCCGGCGAACCGCGCGTAGAGTCGGAAATCGTCACGGGCACGCTGCGCCAGCACTTCTTTGCGGCGACGGTCGCCGCGGTGCGTTCCGCGGAAGCCAACGGCGCCGTAATCGTCCTTCATGACATCACGGATTTGCGAAAACTCGAACGCGTGCGCCGGGATTTCGTCGCCAACGTCTCGCACGAATTTCGCACGCCGCTCACAGCCATTCAGGGCTTCGCGGAGACCCTTCTTGCAGGCGCGATCGACGATCCGCAAAACCGAAAGCGTTTCCTGGAGATCATTCTGGAGCATGCGCGGCGACTCACGCGGCTCACGGAGGACCTTCTCATGCTGTCCAAAATGGACGCCGCGCGGCTCGAGCTCGAGATACGGAGCCTTCCCGTTTCTCAATTTGTGGAAAGCTGCGTCGAAGCGGCGCAGCCCCACGCCAAGGAGAAGAAGCTTCGCCTTTCGTCGCGCCTGCCGGAAAGCCTGCCAAACGTTGCCGGAGACCGCAGGCGGCTCGCGGAAGTTCTGGACAATTTGCTTCAGAACGCCATTCAGTACACGCCCGAGGGCGGCGAAATTACAGTGGCCGCCTCTCCAAACGAAAAGGAAGTCGTCTTCACCGTTTCCGATACCGGCATTGGCATCCCCCAGGCAGAATTATCCAGAATTTTCGAGCGCTTCTATCGCGTGGACGCCGCCCGTTCGCGGGAAGTAGGCGGCACGGGACTCGGCCTCTCCATCGCCAAGCATCTCGTGGAGGCGCATGGCGGGCGCATCTGGGTGGAAAGCGAACTCGGCAGCGGCTCGCACTTTCATTTCACCGTGCCGGTCTTCGTTCCGGAGCAGGCGTCCCGGGCCTCTGGCAGCGGCAGCCGGTCTTGATCGCCGTTCTCGTCTTTTCCGGAAATTCACACTGGCTTGACGATGCCGTAACCCTTCGAGGCAAGAATTACCGCCATGAGCGGCAGTGTGCAACAAATCCTGCCGGCCGAAAGGGGAAAACATGGCCTCAGCCGCCGGACTCACAGAAGCTGTCTTGTACGACACGCTGGTGAACTACCTCATCTCCATGGCGCGGACTGCGGAGGCAGCCACGAATCGCGCTTTGGACGCCATCGTCAGCCTGGATTCTCCGCGCACGGCTGCGCTGCCGGGGGAAGTGTTTCTTCTCGAGCCGCGCATCAATGAAATGGAAATTGTCATCGATGAACATGCCATCCGCCTGCTCCGTCGCGGCGCGTTCGCCGACGACGAGATGCGTCTGATCGTTGCCGCGCTCAAAATTACGAACGACCTCGAGCGCATCGGTGATCTGGCGGTCAATCTCGCGCAATGCGCGGTCAGTCTCCGGGAGACGCACTCCGCCGAATTGCCCGAAGAGCTCGGACCGATGGCTGCGGCGGTTCGCGCAATGGTCGGCAGAAGCCTCGGTGCTCTCATCTTTCGGAACGTGGAGATGGCTAACCAGGTGCTCGCCAGCGACGATGTGGTCGATCAGTATCGTGACCGTATCTTCGAGAAGCTCCTCGACAGCATGACCCGTCAGGCCGTTCTCGTTAGCCCGGGAATGCAGTTCATCTTGGCCACTCGCCACCTTGAGCGCATCGCCGACCACGCCACCAACATTGCCGAGGACATCATTTTCTGGGTACGCGGATTGGACGTACGCCATGGCCGCGGGCTTGCAATTCAGCCTCCTTCGGATTCCCGGCAGGCGGACCCACTTCCGGTCACTGAGAATTCACAATCGGTTCATTCCTCCGTGACTCTCGCGTGCGACCCTGCGGGTGCTTGATCTTCTGTGCCGATTCCCACCACGGGGACCGCTGCACCCCTGGCGGCGGTCCCTATCCTCCCTTCGCCAACCCTTCCCATACAGTCCCCCGTTTTCGCGTCAGAGCGGCACCCCGGTATCCGAGACATTCCTCAACAGTTCCGGGTTTGTTACAGGATATTCACCTTTAGTTGACGTTCTCGTAAGAGACTCCCACTACCTTCGCTCACGGGTAAGTCCAAGGATTCACCGGAAAAACCTGGTTTTGCAGTCAACGACTACTTTCATGGGTCGCAAGTTCAATCCCGGAAGCTCAAGAGAGAGGAAATGAAAAAAACAGCAGCATTCGCACTTTCGTTTTTCCTGACCACGGGCGTGGCCTTTGCAGATTCGGCGAAAGACACGGAAGCCAAACCCGAGGCTCCAACACCCAAAGCCGCCGTTAATGCACCGGCAAAACCGCCCGCGGCCGATCCCGCAGCCATCGCCGCCGAGCTCGATGAGCTTCGTCAGGCGTTGAAGTCGCAGCAGGAGCAAATCCAGCTCCTGAAAGAAGAGCTTGCCAAGCGCGACCGCCAAATCGGCGAGGTCCGCGACGCCGCTGTTGCGGCCGACGCGCATGCCGAGGAAGCGAGCGCCAAGGTTGCAGCTTCCACCGCCGCGCTCAGTTCCACTGTGAATGACCTGAAAGCGAGCAACGAGGCGCTTCGGACCACGGTCGCCGCGGAGGCCGCTCAAGCCAAGTCCGAAGAAGGCCCCGCGTCCTTCAAGTTAAAAGGCATTACGTTCACTCCGGGCGGCTTTCTTGCGGCGGAGTCCGTGTATCGCAGCCGGGCCACCAGCGCGGACATCAACACGCCGTTCACGGCCATTCCGTTCGGCGGCAACTCCTTGAGCAGAGTTTCGGAGTTCAACGCCAGCGGCCGCCAGTCGCGCCTGAGCTTTTTGTTCGAAGGCAACGCCGACAAAATCAAAATGACCGGCTACTACGAGCTGGATTGGCTGGGCGCGTGCGCCACGTCCAACAACCGTCAGAGCAACAGCTACTGCATGCGCCAGCGGCAGATCTGGGGTCAGGCGGCGCTGCCGGGAGGATGGACGTTCACCGGCGGCCAGATGTGGAGCCTCGCTACCGAAACGAAGAAAGGCATGGAGAATCGCACCGAAGCTCCGCCGATGACCATCGACCCGCAGTACAGCGTGGGCTTCACCTGGGCGCGCCAGTATGGTTTCCGCGTGGTCAAGTATTTCGATGACAAGAAATTTGGCTTGGGCTTTTCCGTGGAAGGCCCGCAAACCACGCTCGGAGGCCGCGGCTTCCCCACGAATTTCTTCATCAACGCGCCGGGCAACGGCGGCGGACTCTTCAACGCCACAGACGGAACGGGCTACACCGTCAACATGACGCCCGACTTCATCGTCAAGGCCACCGCCGATCCGGGCTGGGGCCACTATGAGCTGTTCGGTGTTATCAGCACGTTCCGCCAGCGACTGTATCCCTGCGCGACGGCGAGCGCTGCGGCCCCCTGCGCGATTGACGGCTCGACGGCGCCTTCCGCGGTAGGCGCCTTCAACGACTCGCGGACCGGCGGCGGCATCGGCGCCAACATCCGCGTTCCGCTATTCAACAAGAAACTGGACGCGGGACTGCACTTCCTCGGCGGCTCCGGTATCGGACGCTACGGCTCAGCATCCCTCGCTGACGTGACGGCGCGTCCCGACGGCACGCTGGCGCTCATCCGCGGGGGACAAGCCCTCGGAACCCTGGAGTTCCATCCCACGCCCATGCTCGACGTCTATTTGAACTACGGCCTCGAATACGCCTTTCGCACGGCTTACCTGAACGCCTCCGGTGCGCCCGTGGGTTACGGCTCGCCTTTCTTCAACAATTCCGGTTGCGACACGGAAAGACCTCCGACGGGCGCAGGCTCTCCCAGCAGCGGCGGCACTTGTCAGGCGGACGTTCGCAACATTCAGGAAGCGACGCTCGGCTTCTGGCATCGTTTCTACAAAGGGCCCAAGGGCACGCTCCAATGGGGGCTGCAGTATTCCTACCTCGTGAAAAACACGTGGAGCGGAAACAACAACACACCAACAGCCGTCGGCCTCGCGCCGAAGGCAATCGACAACCTGTTTCTCACTTCTTTCCGCTACGTTCTCCCGTAGCAGAGGAAGAAATCACCGTTCCGGCGCGATGCGCCAAAGGAGGGCGGCTCTTACTGAGCCGTCCTCTTTTTTGTTGCGCGAAGGATCTCTTTCTTTTGCGTATTGCTCAGCGTAACTACGAAGGCGTTTATAACATGCACGGAACAAAGTGCCTGGCGAGATTCAACGAACTATGAACCCCTTGTAACATTTCCGTAACAAACCTCAGCGAGACTCTAAATCGGGTGCTAGGCAACTCACTTGTGGAGATCATCTCAATGAAACGATTCGCAGGGTTGGCCTTGGTCTTTCTGGCCGCGGCCATCATTACCGGCGCGCAGAGCGCTCTGCTCATGAACGGTGCGGGCGCCACCTTTCCTTATCCGATCTATTCCAAATGGTTCGATGAATATCACAAGATGCATGGCAATATTCAGATCAACTACCAATCCATTGGCTCCGGCGGCGGAATCAAACAGATCACCGAAGGCACCGTGGACTTTGGCGCTTCCGACGGTCCTCTGAACGACCAGCAGCTCAAGGAGTTTCAAGACAAGCACGGCTACCCCGTGTTGCACTTTCCCACAGTCCTTGGTGCAGCCGTGCCCGCATATAACATTCCCGGGGTGACTGCCACTCTGAAGTTCACTCCCGCCGCGCTCGCCGGCATCTTTCTCGGAAAAATCACCAAGTGGAATGACCCTGCCATCGCCAGCCAGAACAAGGGTGTCAATCTTCCTGACAACGATATTGTTGTCGTTCACCGCGCTGATGGGAGCGGGACTACCTATTGCTGGACCGACTATCTCTCAAAGGTCAGCGAAGAATGGAAGACCAAAGTGGGTAAGGGGACTTCGGTGAATTGGCCAGTTGGTCTCGGTGGCAAGGGCAACGAGGGTGTCATGGGGGTAATTAAGCAGACCCCGAACTCCATCGGTTATGTGGAGCTGATCTATGCCATTCAGAACAACACACCCTATGGCGATGTCCAAAACTCGGCGGGCGTATTCGTGAAAGCCAGTTTGGCGGGCGTCAGCGCTGCCGCTGCCGGAGCCGCAAAGAACATGCCCGACGACTTCCGTGTTTCCATTACCAACGCTCCTGGCAAGGACGCGTATCCCATCTCTACCTTCACCTGGTTGCTCGTTCCGTCGAAAATTTCGGATCCGGCCAAGCGCGACGCCATCAAGGGTTTTCTCCAGTGGATGCTGACCAGCGGTCAGGGATACTGCGAAGGTCTCGCATACGCTAAACTGCCCAAGGAAGTCGTTGCCAGGGAAGAGAAGGCTCTAGCCAAGGTTCAATAACGTTTCGTGGCCACCCCCTCCACAGCCGTCCCGAGCGCGGGCCCCGTCGTGGACTCGCGCTCCTTTCTCTCCCGCTTGCGCGATGGTGATGAGATTGCACGTCTCATCACTTTCCTGTTTGCGGCTTCCGTTGTTTTGATTACGGCTCTCATCGTCTACCAGCTTTGGGCGGACTCCGTGCTCCCTCGCCACAAGTTTGGGTTGAACTTTCTCATCACGCGTGTCTGGGACCCCATCACCGAAGAGTTTGGCGCTCTGCCTTTCATCTACGGCACGGTGGTCACCTCCGCTGTTTCCTTGCTGATCGCCATTCCGCTGGGTGTCGGTGCCGCCATCTTTCTTGCCGAGCTTGCGCCACAAAAAATTTCCGATACCCTGCAGTTTTTTATTGATCTTCTTGCCGCGGTCCCCAGCGTGATCTACGGCCTGCTCGGGATTTTTATTGTCGTGCCGTTGATGCGCACGTGGTTGGGTCCTGCGCTTAAGGATACCTTGGGCTTTCTCCCCTTTTTTCAGGGCCCCAACTATGGCGTGGGCTTCCTGACTGCCGGAATCGTTTTGGCCATCATGGTCATTCCCTACATCATCTCCGTCTCCCGTGAAGTTCTGCTTGCCGTTCCGCGCGAGCAGCGGGAAGCCGCCCTTTCTCTGGGGGCAACCCGTTGGGAATCCACCTGGAAAGTTGTGGTTCCCTTCGCGCGCACCGGTATCCTCGGTTCGATCTTCCTCGCTCTAGCCCGGGCCCTCGGAGAGACCATGGCCGTAACGATGGTAATCGGCAACACTCCCACCATCAGCGCTTCTCTCTTTTCCCCTGGGTACTCCATCGCTGCCGTTATCGCCAACGAATTCACGGAAGCCACGAGCGATATGTACCTTCAGTCGCTGATCGGGCTGGGCCTCGTGTTGTTTCTACTCACCTTCGTCATCAATGGACTGGCCCGCCTGATGATTGTTCTTACCACCCAAAAGGGCAGCGGTACGGGGCGCACATGAACGCCCGTCTTCGCTGGCGCAAGTTCGTAAGCGGCTTCATGCTCACCATGACGGGGCTCTGTGCCCTCGTGGCTGTGTTCATTCTCTTCTTTATTCTCGGGTATCTCGTATTTCACGGCGGCAAAGACATCAATTGGGCTTTCTTTACGAAGCTCCCAAAACCTGTTGGTGAAACTGGCGGCGGCATGGCCAACGCCATCGTCGGCAGCGCCAAGCTACTGCTGCTCGCCTCGCTTATTGGCGTGCCCATCGGCTTTTTCGGCGGCATGTATCTCGCCGAGTTCAGTGGATCGCAAGTCGCCTTCTTGGTCCGTTATGCCGCGGATCTCCTCAACGGAGTTCCCTCCATCGTTATCGGAATTTTCGCCTACGCCATGCTGGTGCTGCCCTTCAAGCATTTCTCCACTTTCGCTGGCTCCTTTGCTCTCTGCATCATGATGATCCCAATTACTCTGCGTAGCACCGAGGAGTTCCTGCTCGGTGTTCCCCGGGAATTACGCGAAGGCGCCATGGCTCTCGGCGCGAGCAAGTGGCGCACGATTCAGTCCATCGTCGTTCCCGCCGCGTACCGCGGCATCATCACCGCCATTCTCCTGGCGCTTGCCCGCGTCGCCGGAGAAACCGCCCCCTTGCTCTTCACCGCGTTCGGCAATCGCTTTTGGAGTCCCGGCTGGAACCAGCCGACTGCCTCCTTGCCGGTCGTCATCTTTACTTACGCCGTCTCGCCGTACGAAGATTGGCACCGGCAAGCGTGGGCGGCCGGGCTGGTGCTCCTGGGGCTCATTCTCGTCGTCAATATTGTCGCCCGGGTCATTCTCTCCCGCGGCGTACGGGTTCCGAGGTCTTGATATGCAAGCTTCTGCGAGGCCGCTTGTGTCCTTTAATCTGGCAACCTCGGGAACGGGAGCAGCTCACCGCGAAGGCTCCACGAGCGTTCCCATGCGCATGACCATTTCCAACCTCAATTTCTTCTACGGCCCCAAGCAGACTCTTTTCAACATCAGCATGGGGATCGCCGCGAACAAGGTCACCGCTCTCATCGGCCCTTCCGGCTGCGGTAAGTCCACGCTTCTCCGCACCCTCAACCGCATGCACGAAACCGTGCGCGGCACGCGGCTCGAAGGCGAAATCTTGCTCGATGGGCAGAACATTTTTTCTCAGGACGTCACGCTCCTTCGTCGGCGCGTCGGCATGGTCTTTCAGCGCCCCAATCCGTTCCCTAAATCCATCTTCGAAAACGTAGCCTACGGTGCCCGAATCAACGGCATCAAGGGTTCCCTTGCGGATATCGTCGAGACAAGCCTTCGACGCGCCGCACTCTGGGATGAAGTGAAGGATCACCTGCACAAGTCCGCCTACGAACTCTCCGGCGGACAGCAGCAGCGGCTGTGCATCGCGCGCGCTCTCGCCGTCGACCCGGAAGTTCTTCTGCTCGACGAGCCCTGCTCCGCGCTCGACCCCGTTAGCACCGCGAAAATCGAAGAGCTGCTCGTGCAGTTGAAGGAGTCCTGCACCATCGTGATCGTCACCCACAATATGCAGCAGGCGGCTCGCGTCAGCGACTTCACTGCTTTCCTTCTGGTCGGAGAGCTCATCGAGTTCAGGCCCACTCCTCACCTGTTTACCACCCCCGGCGATCCGCGCACGGAGGCATACATCACGGGCCGTTTCGGATGAGTTTTCCTTTTGTACCGTCAGCGTTTCCGCCCCGCCGAGACGCAACAGAACTCAACGGCCGGCTGCGAAGCGTAAGAAAGGAAGCGAAGAGAGTACATGGAACGCCATTTTGAAAAGGATTTGAACGAGCTCAAAGAGCGCTTGCTCTGGATGGGAAGCCTCGCAGAGCGTGCCGTCCACCAGTCCGTTCACGCCGTGCTCGATTCCGATGAAACCCTCGCCCAGCGCGTCCTCGAAGAAGAAGACGCCATCAACGAGCTTCAGATTGAAATCGACGACCGCGTCGTGCAGTTGCTCGCGCTCCATCAGCTTATGGCCGCCGATCTGCGATTCGTCCTCGCCGTGTCCCGCATCAACAACGACCTCGAACGCATCGGCGATCAGGCCGTCAACATCGCCCAGGGCGCCCTCCGCATCCTGCGCCATCCGCGTGTCAAGCCTTACGTGGATTTGCCGCGCATGAGCGAAGTCGCCGAAGAGATGGTCCGCGAAGCACTCAATGCAGTCGTCCGCCGCGACGTCGATCTCGCGCAAAAAGTCCTCGCCAGCGACGACAAAGTCGATCATTTCCGCGACCAGATTTTCCGGGAGCTGCTTACCTACATGATGGGTGATTCCAGCGTGGTCTTTCCCGCCTTCGAACTGATTCTCGTCGCCAAAAATCTCGAGCGCATCGGCGACCACGCCACAAACATCGCCGAAGACGTCATTTACATCGTCCAGGGCCGCGACGTCCGCCATCCCACCGTGGATCGCCGCTGACCCGGTCTTCTTTCCTTCCTGCGGCGGATTGCGAGCGGCTGTCATCCCAAATGCCCGCGCAAGCAGGCATAGCGAGAGTCTGCTTTTCGTCAAAGTGCAGGAACTTCAGCGAGCCGTTCGTCCTTACCCTTCGGTTGAGCAATCTTCCGCTTCTCAGCTGCGTACAAGAGCGCAACAAGGACCAGACTTGCCCCGCTCACTGCCCCGCCGATTGTCCGGTCTGCTGTCCTCGTGAACTCCACTTCAATCATCGACTTTCCCGCCGGCACCGGCACTACCATCGCCATCACGCCCTCCAGATGGTCCGGTTGAATCTGCTTTCCATTCACGCTGACGCGCCACGCCGGATAATCGAGCAGCCGCAGCGCAATCCTCTGCGGTGTCTCGGTTTCTGCTTCCACGACGCGGTTCTCCGCAGTCCACCTCTTCACGGTCAACCTGGCTCTTGGAGCGGCTTTCTCCTCCTCAGCGGGCAGAACCGCCGCTTGCGGCTGATTCTGCTTCAAGTCCAGATGATCGTCATCCAGAGGATCGTACTCGTCCGTTCCTTCAAAGCCTTGCTTCTGGTCCACGGCATCCTGGATTGACGGAAAGTCGTCCGCATCCCACCACGTATTCCTTCCGAGATAGACGGCCGCGCTCGCCAAAATGACGAATAGAGCCGTCACCCAAACCCATGCCCGCTTGCGTCCGGCCAACGCCCCCGCCGTGCAGACGCAAAGAACCACCGCCACAATCGACATCCATCTCCACGGAAACTGCACGAATCGCAGCTTGGGCAGCAGTTTCCAGAGAGGGTTCGTCACTTTCACCATCAATGCGCAAGCTGCCGCCGCGGCAATCAGCAGCGCCCACCAGGCGCGGCGCATCTCGTTACTCTCGTTCCCGTCTCTTCGCCACTGCCGCCGCATTGCGGTCGCCAGCGCCAATGTCAGCACGACCGTCAGCACCCCCATCAGCGAAGCGACGCGGTTGAAATGGTTGTGATCCGGATCGTTGATCGCAGTGAACAGAAAGTTGTCCGTCGGCTTCAACCCGGTTGAAAGCGCCTGCACGATATTCACCCAGCTTTCCTCATACGCCGCCGGAATCAGGTAAAATGCGGCAAGCCCGAACCCCAGCGCCAGTCCGCCCGCGCCCCGCATCACCGGCTTCCAGGACCTCTCCGTGATCGCGCCCCAGGCGAAGATCAGCGCCGCCGTGTAGCTCGCAATCACGCCTGCCGGAGCATTCGCCAGCCAGATCGCCGCAAAGCTCAAAGCAAAGAAGACCAGATCCCTTCGCGCGCCGCTCTTCCCGCGCAGCCAACCGCACAGCCGCAGTGCGGCAAGTAGCAAAAGCGGATAGAACGCCATCGCCAGCAACTCCGCATAGTCGCTTCGCACGTAAATGATCAGCAGCGCGTCCGGATTCGCTGCGAAGCACGCCGCCCCGATTAGCGCCCCTCCGCGCGGCGCAAAGTTCCGGGCCAGCGCGTAGGCGGAAATTCCTGCCAACGTCTGCACCGTCGCGATGTACATTCCCGCCGCAGCGCTGATCGGCAAGAGACTTACCAGCGCCGCTCCCAGCAGCCACGAAAGCGGCGGATAAAAGATGAAACGCGGCTCGCCGTAGCCGTAGTTCGCCCACTCCGCCCACCGCGGAAAGAAGTTACCCTCTCTCCACTGTGCCGCTACATCCACCCACGAAGCCGCGTGGAAACCGATGTCATGCCCCGAGGCATTTCCCAGCCACACGAACGGCGCCACGATTGCCAGCGACACTCCGAGCACGACGAGGCCCGCTGTCCCCCATTCGTGCCTGCTCCAAAATGATTTCTGCCTGGAGGGTTGCGCTTCGCTTCGATTCATCGAGGTCCACGAAATTGTAACCGCGTCTCCCCTCCCGCGCGACCTCAAACTCTTGTCGCGGCTTCGCTTACTTGCGCCATAATAATTCGCGTTCCTATGACAACCGCCGTCTCAGCTCCCTCGCCGATCATCGAAGCGCGTGATCTCGAAAAGTTCTACCGGCAGCCGGACGGCAACCGCGTGCAGGTGATCGCTCCCACGAATCTTGCCGTCTATCCCGGTCAGATCGTGGCCCTTCTCGGACCTTCGGGATGCGGCAAATCCACGCTTCTCCGCATGCTCACAGGCCTTTCTCCTGCTTCGGGCGGCTCCGTCTATTGGCATGGGCAGCCGGTTCATGGCGAAGCGCCGAACGTTTCCATCGTTTTCCAGAGTTTTGCTCTCTTCCCCTGGCTTACCGTTCTGGAAAACGTCGAAGCTCCCTTGGAAGCCCGTGGCATGCCTCCCCTAGAACGTCATAAACGCGCTCTGCGCATCATTGACGCGGTCGGTCTCGACGGTTTCGAAACCGCCTATCCGAAGGAGCTTTCCGGCGGGATGAAGCAGCGTGTGGGCGTGGCGCGCGCCCTCGTTGTCGAGCCGGAAGTTCTGTTTATGGATGAGCCCTTCTCCGCCCTGGACGTTCTCACCGCAGAAACGCTCCGCGGGGAAATTCTGGAACTCTGGCTGGGGCGCAAGATTCCCACTCGCTCCATCTTCATCGTCACCCATAACATTGAAGAGGCCGTTGTCCTGGCCGATCGCATCATCGTGCTGGGCAAGAATCCGGCTGTTATTCGCGCTGAATTTTCCGTGGATTTGCCGCATCCTCGCGACCGAAAGGCTCCCGCTTTTGTGGACCTCGTTGACGCCATCTATCGAGTCCTCACGCGGCCGGAGTCCGAACAAGTCCCGGTTGTCGCCGTCACGGGCGCGGCTCCCTCCCGTCCCAAAGCACTTATGCTCCCGCACACTCGGCCGGGCGGTCTGGCTGGCCTGCTGGAGATTCTTACAGACCAGGGCGGGCGCATGGACCTGCACAAGCTCGCGGCCGAACTCAGCCTCGAAGTCGATGCTCTTCTTCCCAGCGTCGAAACCGCGTCCCTGCTCGGTTTCCTCCGGCTCGAGGAGGGCGACGCGATCATCACGCCGGAGGGTCAAGCCTTCGCCCAAGCCGATATTCAGCAGCGCAAGGCGATTTTTCGGAAAGCCGCGCTCGCCAACATTCCCATCCTTCGCCAGATGGAACAGGCTCTCAAGGCCAAATCCGACCGCACCCTCTCCGCCGAGTTTTTTCACGATCTTCTCGACGAACATTTCAGCGAGGAGGAATCCCGCCGCCAGTTGGAAACGGCGCTCCAGTGGGGCCGCTACGCGGAAATCTTCGACTTCGATGCGGCCACCGGCAAGTTAACCCTGACGGAGACATGAGCTCATCGTGCCTTCCGCTCCCCTCCTCACTCAGAACACAACTCCCATTCCTCCGGCCGGCCTTCGGCCTGCCGGTTCGCGCTGGTCCTTCGCCTTCCTGATTGACATTGCTCTCTTTCTCCTCGTTTTTGCCGCCATTTACGGCGTGTATGCCATCGCTCGCGCCTGGCTCGGTCCCGTCACCCCGCAAGCGGAAATCTCGCAAAGCCCTCGCATGCTTCCCCTCTACTCCCTGTACTCCTTGGTGCGCATCTTGATTGCCTATGGCATCAGCCTGGTTTTCGCTTTGGGATACGGTTATCTGGCTGCCAGTTCGCGCCGCGCGGAAATGTTCCTCGTCCCCCTTCTCGATATTCTCCAGTCCATTCCGGTCCTTAGCTTTCTCCCGGGCGTCATGCTCGCCATGGTTGCTCTGTTTCCTCGTCGCCAGGTCGGGGTCGAGCTTGGTTCCATCCTCCTCATCTTCACGGGACAGGTGTGGAACATCGCTTTCAGTTTCTATTCCTCCCTCAAGACTCAGCCTCGCGAGCTGCGCGAAGCCGCCATCATCTACCGCTTCGGCCGCTGGCAGCGTTTTCTCGAGCTGGACCTTCCGTTTTCGACGATTGGTCTCGTCTGGAATTCGATGATGTCCGTCGCCGGGGGATGGTTCTTCCTCATGGCTTGCGAAATGTTTGTCCTCGGTGACCGCGACTTTCGTCTTCCCGGCTTGGGCTCCTTCTTGCAAACCGCTGCGGGCCGCGGCGACATCCGCGCCATCCTTTGGGGAGTCGCCGCAATGATAATTGTCATTGTGCTTTTGGATCAGCTCGTTTGGCGGCCGGTCATCAATTGGGCGGACAAATTCAAGTTCGAACAGGTCGAGAGCGCTCGCACCACCGCTTTTTCAATCGTCAGTCTGCTCGGCCGCGCCTCGCTCGTCATCCGCGCGTACCGCTTTCTTCTTCGTCCGGTCATCGACTGGCTAACGTTCACGTTTGCCATCGGCGCGCGTGCCGCGGGATCGCTCGCCGCACCGGGTCCGGCCCGGCCCCGCCGATGGATCGGCTATCTGCTGGGCGCTCTTGTCCTCGGCGGCTTGGGTTTCACTGTTTACCACGCTGCTCGAGAACTCTCGAGTCTGCATCGCGAAGATTACTTGCAGCTTCTCGAGTCCTCCCTGTACACCTTCTGCCGCGTCAATGCCGCCCTATTGATCGGAGCCTTGTGGACCATCCCTGTGGGAGTTGCCATTGGCTCCAGTCCGCGTTTTGCCCGCATCGCCCAGCCTCTTGTCCAGATGGCCGCTTCTATTCCCGCCACCGCGCTTTTCCCGGTGATTCTGCTCTTTCTGATCCGTATGCCCAGCGGAATGGAAATCGCCGCGATGCTGCTCATGCTTCTTGGCACCCAGTGGTACATCCTCTTTAACGTCATCGCCGGAGCCATGGCCATTCCCACTGACCTCAAGGAAGCCGCGCGCATCTTCCGGTTCGGTGTTTGGGATCGCTGGCGTCGCCTGATTTTGCCGGGCATTTTCCCCTACCTCGTGACCGGCATGCTCACTGCTTCAGGTGGCGCGTGGAACGCCAGCATCGTCGCCGAGTATTTTCATTTTCAGGGGAAGATTCTCTCTGCTCCCGGTCTTGGAAGCACCATTAGCCGCGCCAGCGATTCCGGGCGGTTCGATGTGCTCCTTGGGGCAACCTTGATCATGGCCGCTGTGGTAGTCCTCATCAATCGCCTGCTTTGGCGCCGTCTTTACCGCCTGGCATCCTCCCGCTTCTCCCTTCAGGCGTAGCTGCCAGCAAGGGATTAGCGCTTTGTGCCATGGGGCTTCAGTCGCGCAAGCCCGTACTACTTCGTCAATTCCCGCGCCAGATAGATGATTTGCCCCACGTGGTGGTAGGCGTGTCCCGCGCAGCGCAGGAAAATATGGAACCGCTCCGTGGCCTCGGGCTCCCGCTCCGCCGAGTACGGTTTCAGCCAATCCTCCGCACTCTGCTTCCGGATCGTCTCGATCACCATGTCAATGGTCTTATCGAACGCGGCCAGCGCCTCTTCCTTGGATTTCTTTTGCGTCTCCGTGAACTCCCGGTCCCGGTCGCGCACGTAACCCGTTCCCGCCACCCGTGCTCCGATGTAATAGTTCAAATTTCCCGTCATGTGGAGCAGCAGATGTCCCACGCTGTTTCCGTATCCATACGGATTCCGCCAAATCTGCTCCGTCGAAAGCGGATCCACCCATTTGTGCGTCTGCTCCCGCACCATCCCGTAGTAGGCTGCCAGATCCTCCACAATCGTTTCGCTCAACTTGCTCATGTGCATCCCCACGAGGTCATCTCTTCAACCCTATTTCCTCGCGATCATGTAGATTCCAATTATGACGAACAGTCCGCCGCCGACTCCCGCGACGAACGCTGGCCTTCCATGCAACCGCGAGATGGACGTCAAAATCGCCAGCGAAGCGAACAGCAGCACCATCGCGCCGTGCATGCGTTTCTTCTCGTCCTTACTCACGAGTCGCTCCACTTCAGTCACATGGATTTCTCATTCTTGTAAATCACGCCTTCTTTCATGACGAAAAAGACGTGTTCGGTCTGCCGGATGTTCTGCACCGGATCGCCCGGAACCGCCACCAAGTCCGCCAGTTTTCCCGGTTCCAACGTCCCGATTTTGTCTGTCAGACCAAGCAAATCCGCGTCCGAGGAAGTTCCCGCTTTCAGCGCGTCGATGGGTTTCATCCCCAAATCCACCATCTGATGAAACTCCTCCGCGTTCCTCCCGTGCGGATAGACCGCCGCGTCCGTACCCAATCCGATTTTGATCCCCATCGCCACCGCTTTGGAAAACGTCTTGTGCAGCGAAGCGATGGCTGCCTCGGCCTTCAGTCGAATCGCCGGCGGAATCGCGACTCCCTTTGCCATCTGCTCCGAGAGCCCCTGGACCGCCATCAGCGTCGGCACGTAGTACGTCCCCCGCTGCTTCATCATTTGCAAAGCCTCGTCATCCAGAAACGAGCCGTGCTCGATCGAATCGATTCCCGCGCGAATCGCCCGCTTCGCTCCTTCCGCTCCGTGCGCGTGCGCCGCAGTCTTCAGCCGCAACGCGTGCGCTTCGTCCACGATGGCGTTCAGCTCCTCCTGCGTCAGTTGAGGCGTGTCCACCGCGTCCGCCAAAGAGAGCACTCCGCCCGTCGCGCAAGTCTTGATGATCGTCGCTCCGTATTTGTGCGCCAGCCTCACCGCCCGCCGTGCTTCATCCGGCCCGTTGATGACGCCTTCTTCCGGCCCCGTTTCGGGCCCCAGCGCCCCTTCGCGGAATCCCGTTTCGTCGCAGTGTCCGCCCGTCGCGCCAATCGCGTGCACCGCCACCAGCATCCTCGGACCGGGCACCACTCCCCGGTTGATCGCGTTGCGCAAACCGGCGTCCAGATAGTACGCGGACCCCACGTCGCGCACTGTCGTGAATCCAGCCATCAGCGTCACGCGCGCGTTTACGCTCGCGTCCAGCGCCATCTCCGGAATCGGCTTTTGCAAGCGGTCCAGCATCGCCCGGGCATAGTCCTCCCGGTACGGCATCGTCAGATGCGTGTGCGCGTCGATGAATCCCGGCAGCAGCGTCGCGTCGCCCAAATCGATCACTTCCGCCCCCGCTGGAATCGTCGCGCCCGCGCCCACTCCCGCGATCTTCCCGCCCGTCACGACCACCAGCCCGGGCGACGTCAAGGCGTTGCTCTTTCCATCAAACATCCGCGCCGCCTTCAGGACGTAGCTCTTCCCAGTGCTCTTCTCCTGTGCGCCCGCCGGCGCCAACGCCGCGCAACACAGCAAAAAGACCACCCAGAATTTCCGCATCACGCACACTCCTCCCAACGAAATGCTCGCAACCGAAACGCACACAATAGCCCGCCATCCGGGAAAGTCAAGCACTTCCCGTTTCCTTTGCCCTTCCAGGCGCTGTTCGCTGCTCTGCTACCGTAGCGCTCCGTGCCCACCCCGTGAGGAGCTCGCTCGTGTCCGTTCCCGCAGTTCGTTTGCGTGAAGCCAATTCCGCGCCAAGGAATCCCTCCGGGCGCTACGTTCTTTATTGGATGACCGCCGCCCGGCGTCTCCACTCCAATTTCGCCCTCGATCCGGCACTCGAGCTCTGCACCTGTTCGGCGCAGACGAATAGTTCCCGCGCAATTCAGTTCATTTTTTGGGGTGCTTCTTTCTCCCGCGTCGACGGCTCTTGTAATCCGCCTCCGTTTTTCCACAGTGTCCCCCGTAGCAGTATCTCCGTACTATTGACCCTTAAACCGGCGTTGGCGACTATGGGCTGTAGGATGGCCCGCTACTCAGCTCTCCTCGGGCGCCGTGTGGACGTGCAATATCGCGCCGGCGATATCTGCCTGCCTGCTTCCGGCACATTGGTTGGTGATTCCGGCCGCTCCATCTTCCTCGAACAACATTTTGAACAGCGCGGCCAGCAGAAGAACTTCCGCTGGGAAGTCCCTTACGCTTATATCGTCCGCATCGAAGAGCACGCCCCCTCCGATACCTCACCTGAGACTTCGCAGCGTGTGGGGGCCGCGGTCTCCGCTGCTGTGCCGCAAGCCAGCGCCGCGCACGCTTCCGGCGGCCCAGCCACTCTGCTTCCTCTGCCGAATCGCCCCAAGATCGCCTGAGGTTTCCCGTCGCGGTGCGGTTTCATTGCCTCACCCGAAATTCGCTACAATTGACCCTCTTGCGCGCCGGATTCTTTGCGCGCATTCCTCTTCTTGGAGGCGCTTGTGGCGCAACCCAATGTCAGTCTAATCGGCCTCGGCCTCATGGGCCGTCCCATGGGGATGAATCTTCTCAAAGCGGGTTTTCCTCTTACGGTCTGGAATCGCACACCTTCCCGCGCCGAAGCCCTCGTTGCAGCCGGAGCCAGGCTTGTCGCGTCTCCCCGCGAAGCCGCGGCTGCGGCCGACGTCCTCATCACCATCGTCAGTGATCCGCCCGCTCTCGAAGAAGTCCTCTGGGGCCATGACGGAAAAAACGATGGTGCCTTCGCCGGGCTCAAGCGCGGCGCTCTCTACATTGACTCCAGCACCGTCTCTCCTTCCCTCGCGCTAAAAATCGCCGCTGCTTCTGCGGGCGCGGGCGTCCATTTTCTGGATGCGCCCGTCACCGGCGGCACTTGGGGCGCGGAAAAGGGCGAATTGGTTTTCATGGTCGGCGGCGACGCCCAAACGCTTAAGACTGCCGAACCGGTCCTCTCCGTCATGGGCAAAAAGTGGTTCCACCTCGGTCCGAACGGCGCCGGCCAAACCATTAAGCTGGCCATGAACTCCCTTCTCGCCCTCGAAGTGCAGGCTTTCGCGGAAGCCCTTGCACTTGTCACTCGCGCCGGTCTGCCCGGCGAGAAGCTCGTCGAAGTCATGCAGGCCAGCATGGCTCGCGCCGGCGTCCTCGACGTCAAAGCGCCCATGCTTCTCAAGGGCGACTACACTCCCAGCTTTCCGCTTCGCTTAATGCACAAGGATTTGAGTCTCGCGCTCGACCTCGCCAATCAGCTCGGCGTCCCGCTTCCCGCCACCGCGTCCTCGCGCGAAACCTATAGCTACGTCAAAGGGTCCTCTCAGGAGGACCTCGACTATGCCGCGGTCATGAAGTTCTGGAACCGCTGAATCGCCTACTTGTGGCTTGCGTAGACGTCTCCTCCCAGGAAATGGAGCGAAACGTACGGCTCGTTCCCAACCACCCAACTATCATGGCCAGGGGCGATGTAGAACACGTCACCCGCTTTCATCTCGATCACGCGACCGTCATCCATCGCTGCTGTAAAGAGTAGCCGTTCTTACTTAGAGAAATATTCTCAGGTGGGGGAAGCCCGCGTCCGTTGTTTCGGCGGAGAGAAAAATCAGCTTCCGGCGGGAGCCTGCAGCCACCGCACCAGCTTGCGCCACGGCGTAGTCCCGCTGCTCGTCATGGGTTCCTGCAGCCATTGCGCCATCCTTCGTCCCATTCCGAGGGCAGGTTCACTCTGCTCCTCGCCGCGCGCATCTTCGATGGGAGCAGCCGCTGCGACCGGCCTTCTCCGTCCTTCGAATCCGCGCTCTCCCTGGTGGGAAAACTCCAGTAGTGTCAACAACTTGCGCCCGTACCAGCCGATCAGAATCGCTATCGCGCTCTGCGCCAGCAAACTCCCCAGCTCAAGCCAATTGTCCTGAAACCAATCGGTTAGTTGGATCATGGGCTTATACCTACGCCCAGTTTAGGAAATGAGCAGAAACGAAGGAAACTGGCAAAACGGCTCAAAAGAGAACAGGTCCCATTTCCCGTCCTCGCGTTCCAGCCCGTCCTTTTGGGAGAGGCGTTTCTGCCCGCGCCCCTTAACGGCAGGCCGCAAGGAATTTATGCGCGGGTCTATTAGGGTTTCGCGCCCGGCGCAAAAAATCCAATGGGCAGATCGCGCGCCGTCCGCAATCCCGCCGACGCATCCAGAATTACCGGTATCGAATTGACCACCACCGAGGCCGTCGCAATGTCTCCGTGCGACCCGCCGGGAATCGTCAGGCTGATATTCGGATGCCCGCTCAGCGTTATGGTATCCGCCGGATCCTTCGCTCCGACGTACATCTGTAATTCCAGGTAAACCAGTTCCTTGCCGGCCGCGAGTCCTCGTGCGATCTGATGCACTCCCGCAGCTTGACCAGGCTCTACCGTCAGATATTCCGTCTGCACGCGCTCCGTTGCCACCTTCGGCTCGATCGTTTCCGTAATCTCATCCACCGCCAGTCCCAGGCTGTCTGCCACCATCGCTACGGACTCCGGCAGGCCCACGTGCTTGATCACGCCTTCTTTTACCTTCGCGCGAAACTCTTCGACGCTCATCCCCGCGCCGATCTTCTTCTGCAGCGGCAGCCGCCGCTTCGAAGCGTCCACCACGCGCAGCGCTTTCGCGTGCTCGATTCGCTGCGAAACCGCCGCCAGCGTGATCACCAGCTTGTCCATCACGAATCCCGGATTCACTCCCGTTCCGACCAGCGCCACTCCCCAGTCCTTCGCCGTCGCGTCGAGCTTCGCGGCCAGTTCGGGATACGTCCGGTAGGGATAAGAGAGCTCCTCGCACGTCGAAACCACGCACGATTCCGCTTCCAGGCACGCCAGCAACTGATCCATAACCTTGGGCAAGGCCGACGACGTCGAGTGAATCACCACGTCCGCCGCCTGACTCAGAACTTCGGTGGCGTCCGCGGAAATTTTCACTCCCCACGGTGCGTCGGCCGCTCCTACTACCTCTCCCAGGTCGCGCCCCGCTTTTGCGGGGTCAGTGTCAATCGCACCGCAGATCTCGATCGCGTTCTTTTCGCGTAGCAGCTTCACGATGGATGCACCGATGGGTCCAACTCCGTATTGGATGGCGCGAATTTTCTTTTTCACGTGGCAATCTCCGTTCGAATTTGTCCTGCAACGCGCACAAGCCGCATTTTCTCTCGCGGCGAAACCTATACGATATAAGGATTCACCCCCGCGGAGCAAGAAAGAGTCCTGCTCCGGCTCAGCGACCTCTCGCGTGAGCCTCGCCCGCAACTTCCGTCTTGGCGCTGGCGCCCAACATGCCCCGAGGGACATAATGTCCCCGGCGGATTCTCGCAGGAGGCCTCCATGGTTGCTCGAAAACTGACCGAAGACGAAATTGGGAAACTCCTCAGCCGTTTGCGGGGCTGGACGATCGTGAACGGCAAGCTCCACCGTTCTTTCGAATGTCAGGATTTTGTCACCGCCTTCGGCAACATGACCCGCGTCGCTCTCGTCGCCGAGGCCATGAATCACCATCCGGAGTGGTCCAATGTCTGGAACAAGGTTACCTTTGACCTCGTCACCCATAGCGTCAAAGGCATCAGCGACCTGGACTTTGTGCTGGCAGAAAAGATCGAGGAAATCTTCGCCAGTATCGCCGCGCGGACGCAAAAATCCGGCGCATGATCGGCGCGCACCATCTCCATCAAACCGCGCGAGCCTGGGCCATCACCATCTTCCGCTGGCTGGCCGCTTTCGCCGTTTTCGCTCTGCTCCTTCATTTCCTTCCCCTGGATCCTCTCCGCGCCGCCCTCGCGCGTGTTCCTGCTCTGCGCTTCGTGATCATTCTCGTCTTGTACCTCGGTGTTCACACCGTCGGCATCTTCAAATGGCAAATGGTCGTCAACGCCGCCGGCGCGCGGCTCGATTTCACTACCAGCGCCCAGTGTTATCTCGGCGGGCTCTTCGGCACCTTGTTTCTTCCTTCGATCATTGGCGGCGACGTTGTTCGCCTGACGGTCGGTCTCCGGCGAAGCCCTCATCCCGCCGCGGTCCTCGCCGGAAATATCGCGGACCGCTTTCTCGACGTCACCTCGCAAGGCGGACTCGTACTTCTGGGTCTGATCCTGCTTCCGGGCTCCGTCTCCTCCGAAGTAGCACCCTCAGTCCGCAAAGCTTTGCTGATTTTGACGGTCTTCGTGATTGCCATTTTGGGAATCGGCGCTCTGCTCTACCGCCCCTTGCTTAGGGGGCGCTCCGTGCGCTTCCGCCGCAAACTCGCCCGTTGGCGCCACGCTCTCCGCTCCGTCCGTGGCCGTCCGCAAGTGCTGGGCTTTGGCTGGCTGCTGGCTACCTTCATCCAGTTTTCCTTCGTTGTACTAAACGCCCTCCTCGCGATCTCCTGCGGCCTGATTCTCCCCTTGCGGGTTTGGCTCTTCGCCTGGCCCCTGGCGAAAATCGCCGCCCTGCTTCCCCTCACGCAAGGCGGCATCGGCGTGCGGGAAGCGGCCCTAGTGGCCCTGCTCGTGCCTTTTGGAGCTCCCGCTACCCTGACTCTTGCTTCCGGCTTGATTTTTGAAGGCGTTATCATTGCCGGCGGCCTTCTCGCCGGAGGCGTGGCCTTCCTCCTTCGCCGCGCGGAATCTTCCGCCTGACCCTTACGTTACTCCCTCGTAAGCATCCCTTGACACTTGTCCCCTCTGCGCGAAAATAAAGGAACCCTTCCAGATTGTGTGCAGTCCAGAGGACTGTCCTCTCCAGTCTCGTTCACCGGTTGGCTCGAAGTGTGCAAACCGTGCTGGCGGTTCAACTTGATCCCGCTTCCCGCGCTTGTCCCTCACAGGATTCGGCATCTCGCTCCGCCTTCCTCCCCCTCTGCACTGCAGCGGCTCTTTTGAGGCTCAGTGGATGATCAGGCAAACGGAATCAGGAGCTTCGGAAGCAAAGCAATTGAGATTCCTCTTGGCGGAGCCTCGTCCGGGTGCCCTCGGGGACGTGCTTCGTTCGTTGTGGCGCGCCGGCTCATTCTCCTTGGAGCTCACTTCCGTCTCGACACTGTCTTCTTTGACTTCCACGATTTCTCTCGTTCACCCGGAAGTAATCTTCTTCGACTTGGCGCTTGATCCTGCCGATCCCCTTTCCGTTGTTCGGAATCTCCGTCGCGCCAACCCGGGCGTTCCGTTGATTGTTCTCGCCGATGCGCCGAATGAGGAAACCGCCCGGAAGAGTTTGCGGGAAGGCGCCGCCGACTACCTGCTCAAGGATCACTGTGACGCCCGCGCCGTCGAACGCGTTTTGCGCGGCGCCCTCGAGAGGTGCTCCTTGAGCAGTCTCACCGGCTTGCCGCGCGACCCGCTTACCGGCCTCTACAACAAGGAGGCTTTCTCCGCGCTCGCCGCACGCGCCATGGAGACCGCAAAAGCCTCCAGGGGCCGAATGATCCTGCTCACCGCGGAAATTGAAAATACCGACTCGCTGAGGAACGATCACGACTCCAACGCTTGGATTGAAGCCCTCCGAGACGTCGCCGCCATGCTGCGAAGCAGCTTCCGCCGGACGGACGTGGTCGCGCGACTGGGCGAGGCGGAATTCGCCGTGCTTGCTATCGATGCGCTCGAACCCACCGGCGCGATTCTGCTTCAGCGCGTCCGAATGCATCTTGCCGCGCTAAATCAATCGCGTGCGGACAACAGCGAAATCCTCTTGAAAATGAGAACCTCGTTCTGGTCGGCGGTCAGCCAGGAGCGCTTCCATGCCCTGCTTTTCCTCATCGGGAATGCTGGGAACGAGCCGCGCTCCGGAAAGGCAAACGCTGCAGTCGAAAGAGATGCTTCCAAACGCGCAGGATAGGTTCGGGATGCAACGCGCCATGAAATTTCGCCGCCGGCTCACCATAACGGGGATCTTTCTCGTCACACTCTTGCTGGCTGTATTCTTGCTGGCTTTGCGCAGCATCCAGAAGACCGACGCGATGTCGAGCCTGGTGACGCACACCGAAGAGGTTTTGCGGAGCACCGAACACTTGCGCTTAACCCGCGCCACTCTTCAGAACGACTTTTTGGCGTATCTCCAAACGAAAAACCCTGCTGTACTCCTTGCGTTTCACGAGCGGCGCGCGGAACTGCAGGATACGCTGCGCCGCTTGCGAGCGCTGACGGGCGATAATCCCAGCCAAGAAAAGATTCTCGACCAGCTCGCTCCCGCCCTGACGTCAGAGTCAGATCGCCTGAATTTCCTTCTCTCGCAAGCTTCCTCCGGCGCTGCGCCCGATTTGGGCTTTTCGCCCGGTGTGCTTGCGACAACTTCCGGCGCGGACGAACTTCAGCGTGAATTCGACGCCTTTGAAGACAACGAATCGCAACTCTTTCGCTCTCGCTCCCAAGCCGTTCGGCGCAGCGCCCATCTCGCCGGCATCATCGTCATCGCCGCCGCCGTGCTGAGCATCATCATCCTGGTCGTCTCCGGCCATCTGATTCAGCGGGAAATCTTGAAGCGCGCCACGGTGGAAACCGGCCTCCGCCAAGCGCAGGAAATTCTCGGTGTCCGGCTGGAAGAGCAGCGCAGCGAACTGGGCCACGCCGTCGAGGATCTTCACACGCAAATCCACGCGCGCAAGGCCGCGGAAGAGAAACTTCGCCGGCTGAACGAGGAACTGGAATCGCGTGTCCAGGCCCGCACCGCCGAACTCCAGGAATTGAACAACGAACTCGAAGCCTTCACCTATTCCGTTTCGCACGACCTGCGCGCTCCGCTTCGCCACCTCAGCGGCTTCTCGCGCCTCCTTCAGGAGGAATTTGGGCCTACGTTGCCGAAGGAAGCGTGCCACTACCTCAGTCGCGTGGACGCCGCCGCGAAGAACATGTCGAACCTCGTCGAAGATCTTCTGCACCTTTCGCGGGTTGGCCGCCAGTTGCCTCGACGCCAGCGAACTTCCCTCCTGGCGCTCGCGGAGGAAGCCCGCGCGCAAATCCTGCCCGAAGCCGAAAACCGGGAAATTCACTGGTATCTTCATCCGCTTCCCGAAGTCGAAGCCGACCCCGTTCTGTTGCGGCAGGTCTTCGCCAATCTCTTTTCGAATGCCGTCAAATTCACGCGCAAGCAGCCGTCTCCCAGGATTGAGGTCGGCTCGCGATTCCAGAGCGGAAAGACCGTCGTTTTTGTGAAAGACAACGGAACCGGATTCGATCCGCGCTACGCCGACAAACTGTTCGGCGTCTTTCAACGCCTGCACCGCCAGGATGAATACGAAGGCACCGGAATCGGCCTCGCCACCGTGCAGCGCATCATTCACAAGCACGGCGGAAACGTCTGGGCGGAATCGCAGCCCGGCCTCGGCGCCACCTTTTACTTTTCCATTCCCCTGGAAAGCCACACCCAGTTTTCGACCGCCGAGGAAATCGGAGCCAGCCTATGAACCTCTCGCACCCGGAAATCCTTCTCGTGGAAGATGATGCCGCCGACGCCGAGCTAACTATCCATTCGCTCGAAAAAGAGGGCCTCGCGGGAAGAATTCTGCTGGCGCGGGACGGCGAGGAAGCGCTCGATCTGCTGTACTGCCGCGGCGGTCACGCAACACGCGATCCCGAGCTTCCGCCCGCGCTGGTGCTGCTGGATTTGAAGATGCCTCGTCTGAACGGACAGGAAGTCCTGCGAACCATCAAGTCCGACGAGCGGCTGCGCGCGCTTCCGGTCATCGTTCTTACCTCGTCAAACCAAGAACGCGATCTCGAGGAATGCTACCGGCTCGGCGCCAACAGCTACATTCAAAAACCGGTAGACCTGCGGAAATTTCAGCAAGCGATGCGGAGTCTCGCTCAATATTGGGTGAGCGTCAATCACCACCCGCCCATCTCCGCTTTCCGCAGCCCGGTTTCCGGAGGAGCCTGATGGTCCAGCACATTATCGAAGAGCATTCCGCGCCCGAGATCTCCAAGCCGATCCGCGTGCTCATCCTCGAACATTCCCGCGCGGACATTGACCTCGTGTTTTTTGAACTGCGCGCGGCGGGACTCGCCTTCGAACCCAAGGTGGCCGAAAACCGCGAGGAGTTCCTCGCCGCGATTTCCGCAGGCGAGTTTGACGCCGTTCTGGCGGATTACCGCCTGCCGGACTGGACCGGCCTGGACGCGGTTCGGGAACTAAAAGCCACCGGGAAGGACATTCCCTTTCTCCTGGTCACCGGCACCCTGGGAGAAGAAGCCGCGGTGGAATGCATCAAAAACGGCGTCAACGATTATGTGCTGAAGGATCACATTTCCCGGCTGCCGCTCGCTCTGAAGCGGGCGTTGCGCGAGAACGCTTTGCGGCGCGAGTCTCAGATCGCTGCGGAGGCGCTGCGGCAATCCGAGGCGCGCAACCGCGATCTGGTCGAGAATTCCGCGTACGGGATCTGCCGCGTGAGCGGCAAAGGAGCAATCGAGTACGCAAATCCCGCAATGCTGCGCATTCTGGGCTGCGATGCGGCGGAGGATTTGAAATCCCTGAACATGTTCGGCGATGTTTTTCGTTTTCCCGAGCAGCGGGCGCAACTGCTTGCGATCTGCCGCGAACAGGGCTACGTGAACGCCGCGGAAACGGAATGGAAGCGGCGCGACGGCGGCATCGTCGCGGTAAAATTGCATCTGCGCCGAAACGGCAGCGGCGACGCCGTCGAATTCACCGCTGAAGACGTGACGGAACTTCGCGCCATGGAACGCCAGCTCCGCCAGAGCCAGAAATTCGAGGCCATCGGCCAGCTCGCGGGCGGAATCGCGCACGACTTTAACAATGTGGTCGGAGCCATTCTCGGCTGGGCGGAACTCGGTTACGAGCAGAATCGCTCGAATCCGCAGACGGCGGAACGTTTCGCGCGGATTCGCGAACAGGCCGAGCGCGCCGCCGCGCTCACGCGGGAGCTCCTTGCCTTCGCGCGGCGGCAGGTGCTTCAGCCGAAGCCCGTCGATCTGAACCAGGTGACCAGCAGCCTGGTCAGTTTTCTCGAAAAGGTCATCGGCAAGGACATCGAGCTGAAAGTCGTCGCCAACGAACTCGACGCCGTCAAAGCCGATCCCACGCAGATCGAGCAGGTGCTGATGAATCTTTGCATCAACGCGCGCGACGCGATGCCCCAGGGCGGCCGGCTGATGATCGAGACTGAAATGATCGAA